>Ga0209270_1000558_pt1 | contig 74777 bp, 71 predicted proteins | sample MTBAKSrepl1MetaG_FD_187456 | JGI IMG/M metagenome (GOLD analysis project Ga0209270, IMG submission 187456) | Enrichment culture microbial communities from Arthur Kill intertidal strait, New Jersey, USA, that are MTBE-degrading - MTBE-AKS1... | ecosystem: Environmental > Aquatic > Marine >... | reverse complement strand
AAGAAGATGAAACACCGCACACTGCGCCTGGTCGCTTACAGTATGGCTGTTATCGCCTGGATCCTGCTGGTTTGCGGTGTAATCGCCTCTATAATAATCGCCGTAAAAGCCGCCACTCCCATGGCCCAGATCACCTTTTTACTGGGAGGATTATTAGCCACTGCAATCAATACAGTGCTTTTACTTGCCACTTCAAAACTGATATACTTGTTTTTGAGTGTCGAAGAACATCTGGAAGAAATCTCCAACAACCTCAAAAAGACCGGCAGCGTTTCAAACTAAGGGCCACTAGCTCAGTTGGTTAGAGCACAGTCCTGATAAGACTGGGGTCTCTGGTTCGAGTCCAGAGTGGCCCACCACTTTTTACAGATTCCGAACCACTTGCCCGCGCTATGATAGCAAAAGGCGCGTTGTATTCAGCCTTCGTAATGTTACCATCTTCCACGTAGAGCCCCTTGAGTACCGTTTCGCATAGCAATTGCTTCTGTTCGAAGCTGCCGTTTTAATACTGGAAGTCAAACTGACTAGCCAGTTCAAAAGCTACTTCGAAGTCAGCCTTGACCAGGCGCTGGAGCTACCTAATACTTTCTGTATTACAGTGCCGGATACGGGAGCGGCCAGGTGTTTGATAGGCAGTGAGTCGGTTTATAAGATACATCATAACGATAACTCCATTGTGTCAAATATTTCGTTACCTTGGATGGCCGGCTAAATTCTTGAATTGGCCGGGATTAGGCAAAGGACCCCAAGCCATTACTACCTTGCCTGCTTCTAAGTCAATGGCGGTTTGCATTTGGTAGATGGGTTCTTTACCCAAGGCAATTGTGACGCCCGGATAATAATAAACGCAGGAATCGAGAAAATCGGAATCAATAAAATCGGGCTTCTCGTTGTTTTCTATTTTTTCATAGCCCAAGTACCACCAGGTGGACGCTTTTCCTTCGTTATCCCAGACAATGGCATACCAGTTCACCGGTTCTATTATGTAATCGGTATTTCCCTGTAACCATTCGGAGACGTTTTGATCGCCGAGCGCTATTTCGACTACTTTAGTCTTCTCTTGTTCAGTTAATAGTGCTGGTAAAACTTCGATTGCGCATGGGATAAACTCGTAATCATTCCCGTTAATTGCAATTCCAATATCGAAGATATAAAGTCCGGGTTTAACATTCTCGCCTATCGAAAACGCAAGCACCGGAGCAATTACGTTTATAGGGCGAGACCACCGGCATATTTCTTCAACGGAAATATCGGCGTTTCCGGGCATATTGGCCACCCCGAGTTTCAATTTATCTATGGTAAAAGGGGCAGTGATAACGATCATGTTGTTTCGTGTTTCCCCGGTGCCGGTTGTTATCCAGTCCCTGTAGCGTATATCGATTGAATCGTCATCTCCTATGGTTGCTTCAGTTGTGTCAACTCCGGGCCAAACATCAGGCTCTCCCACTTGGTGGACATTGCCCCTGTAAGCATAGCCGCCGGGTGTCGGGATAAGGTCGTCTACGGCTTCCTGCGTCACGGCTGGTGGTTCTGTAAGAGATGACTCGGGGATCGCGATTACTGTTCCGCGGGGAAGGGACATCATTATTGTAACGGCCGCAGCTATGACAATCGCAAAAACGGTGGCCAGTTTAACTATATTCAAGGAAAAGAGTGAAAAAATTCGCTCTTTAAAATAGCCGAGGTTTGCTCGTTCAGGTTCACCCTCCTGGATTCTAGCTAGTATGCGGTTCCAGCTGGTGTTATTACTCCTTGAGGTCAGGGCTGAGGAGGCCAGCGTCTGGCGGAATTTTGTTTTAAACCTCGATAATTGCTCAAGCTCCTGACTGCAAGCTGGGCATTTTTCAAGATGCTCTTGGATTTCTTTAATCTCATTAGTTGTCAATTCATTATCCAGATAAGAATTTAATAGTTCTTTTGTATCCTGGCAGTTCATTTAGTTTACTCTCTCAAACGGTTAAACATTAGAATGGTTTACCTGCTCTCTCAAGGCTTTGGTTGCGCGGCTTAGCCTTGACCTTACCGTTCCAATGGGCAGCTGCATGATATCGGCAATCTCGGCATACGACAGGTCGTTGAGATACTTCAGCACCAGGATCGTACGCCGCTTTTCATCCATGGCGCTAAGGGCTTTTAACATCTCGCCATATTCCTGTTTCGTTACCAGCACCTCTTCGGGTTGCCTGTTTGTTGCCTCGGGAAAATCAATATCTTCCAGGCAGCCGTAAACAGAAATTGCACGCATTTTTTTATAACACTCGTTCACCGTAATGCGGTGCAGCCACGTAGCCAGCCTGCCCTTGTGGCTATCGTAGCTTGCCCGAAACTTCCAGACGGCCACGAACACTTCCTGGACAATATCCTCAGCTAAATCCCTTGACCCCGTAATTAGATATGCGTTCTTGAAAACCATTTTGTTATAACAGTTATACACCTGCTCGAAGGCTTTTTTACCGCCGGTTTGCCACTTTTCCATTTTCGCCATCTAATTATATATAGTGAAATAATTTAAAAAAGTTCCATTTAAAATAATTTTACTGCAAGTTATCATTTTGAAGAAGACAATGGAAGTAAAAGTTGAATCTTAATTTCCCCTTTCAACTACCAGCGTTCCAGGCTTGAGCAAGGCTTGTGAGGGCTGTTGCCTTTGAACTATTGAAATATCCCCGCCGGGATTCTAAGATATTGGCATATTAAGAACACCCTGGCAGCTGTAGAAGCCTGACGAAATTCGCCGGGGTCCAGGCGTATTCAATATGATGAATAACCACCGGGATTGGCATGCACTGCCCGTCAGCCAGACCCTTTCGGGTTTGAATACCGGCTTGTCCGGTTTAACCACCCGGGAAGCCGGCAGGCGCCTCTCTGATTACGGCCCCAACGAACTGGTCAAGAAGAAAGGTATTTCTCCACTGTCTATCTTTTTGGAGCAGTTCAAGAGTTTCCTGATCATCATACTGCTGGTTGCCGTGGTGCTTTCGGCTGTTCTGGGTGAGGCTGTAGATGCCATCTTGATACTGGTTATCGTTATTTTTGCCAGCCTGCTGGGTTTTATCCAGGAATACCGTGCCGAAAAAGCAATGGAGGCATTAAACGAAATGGCGGCACCAACCGCCACCGTCATACGCGAGGGCAGGGAGAACCGCCTGCCTTCACGGGAACTGGTACCGGGGGATATCATCGTCCTGCGTACCGGTGACCGTATCCCGGCAGACGGACGGCTTATCGAAGCATATAACCTTAAAACCGAGGAGGCTCCGCTTACCGGGGAAAGCACTGCTGTCGAAAAGAACCCCGAACCGGTTTCCGCAACATTACCGGTGGCTGAAAGATCGAACATGGTATTTACCGGGACCACTGCTGTATACGGCCGCGGGACGGCGGTGGTAACCGCGACGGGTATGTCGACTGAATTCGGTAAAATCGCCGCCCTGCTCCAGCAGGTCAAGGCGGAGCGCACTCCACTCCAGGTAAATCTGGACCGGGTAGGAAAATATATCGGTGTTGTCGCCCTGGTACTCTGCTTTGCCCTGGCAGGCGTAGGCATCGTAAGAGGCCACGAAGTACTCGAGATGGTAATCTGGGGAGTTTCGCTGGCGGTAGCGGCCGTACCGGAAGCACTGCCGGCGGTGGTGGTGATAAGCCTGGCATTCGGTGTACGGCGCATGGTTAAGCGAAATGCGCTGATCAGGCGGCTCCCGGCGGTAGAAACCCTCGGCAGTACCGATTTCATTTGCTCGGACAAAACCGGCACTCTGACGCAAGACCGGATGACCGTACGGCGGATCTGGGCCGGCGGCGATATAATTGAAGTAACCGGACAGGGTTATCAACCGGAAGGTTCCTTTACGGCTGGCGGCCAGTTCGTCGATCCCAAAAGGGATGAGAGACTGCTGGCGCTTTTAAAAACAGGCGTCCTCTGCAACGATGCCAGGCTGGTACAGGAGGATGGTAAATGGAAGATAAGCGGCGATCCGACCGAGGGGTCGTTGATAGTGGCTGCCACCAAGGCAGGATTGGATGCCGGCAACCTGTACCGAACCAGCCAGCGTATCGCAGAATTCCCCTTCACTTCGGAAAGGAAACGCATGACCACTATCAACCGGGAGGGTGAAACCCTTACAGCTTATTCAAAAGGGGCGGTTGAAGTAATCCTGGATTCATGCAGGTTCGTACTGGAGGATGGCGCAACCAGGGCTTTGGATGATGAATACCGGACTGCTGTGTTGACTGCTGCCCGGGAAATGGCGGGGGATGCGTTGAGGGTCCTGGGTATGGCTTATAAACCGGTAGGGGATGGAGCTTTCGAAGAGAGCCGGGTTGAACAGGATATGGTTTTTACCGGTTTGACCGGTATTATAGACCCGCCCAGACCGGAAGCCAGGGATGCCATCGCCCTGTGCTCAAAAGCAGGCATCAGATCGGTGATGATAACCGGCGACCACAAACTTACGGCAACCGCCATTGCCAGAGAGTTGGGTCTGCTCAGAGACGGCATGGTAATTACCGGAGCCGAACTGGACAGGATCGATGATGCCGCCTTCAATGATATCGTCGAGAAAATTGAAATATACGCCCGGGTATCGCCGTCTCATAAATTAAGGGTAGTCGAAGCGCTGACCTCAAAACAGCACGTTGTAGCTATGACCGGGGACGGAATCAACGATGCACCGGCTTTGAAAAAAGCCGACATCGGAGTAGCCATGGGTATCACCGGCACCGATGTTACCAAAGAAGCGGCCGACATGGTTCTTACCGACGATAACTTCGCTTCGATTGTTGCTGCCGTTGAAGAAGGCAGAATTATTTTTTCCAATATAAAAAAATATCTAATGTACCTGCTTTCGTCCAATGCCGGGGAAATACTGCTGATGGCGGGCGCGATACTGCTGGGGCCCTTGATCGGCCTTCCGGAGGGGGCTATTCCGTTGATTGCCGTGCAGATACTCTTCGTAAACCTGGTTACTGACGGGCTGCCGGCTATTGCACTTGCCCTGGATCCGGCAGACCCGGATATCATGGCACAGAAGCCAAGGCCCCGCAGCCAGGGCATTTTTACCCGTCCGGTGGTAACCTTGATGCTTGCCGGTGGAATATGGTCTGCAATCGTCAATCTCGGCATATTCAGTTGGGTACTGCATTCCGGCAGAGGGCTGGTAGAGGCTCAAGCTATGTGTTTTGTTGCCCTTATACTCATACAGTTTTTCAAGGCCTACAACTTTCGCTCCGACCGGCAGTCAGTTTTCAGGCTCGGAATCTTCAAAAACAGGTGGCTGAACCTTTCCATATTCGGCGAAATGGCTTTGCTGGCCGGAATCATTTACCTGCCGATATTACAGGAGCCTTTCCGCGTTTTTCCATTGAGCGGGCTGGACTGGGCACTAGCCGTTGGCGCCTCGGCCACAGTTTTTCCGGTACTGGAACTGGTAAAAATGCTGGGAAGGAAATACGAAAAAAGCCGGTGAGTTGATGGCCTCAGCTTGATGTTACCGGATATATCATAGCCGGGACCGCTTTGAGGCGTTCCGGAATTTCCCCCGGTTTCCATCCGGTGATGGTGGTTTCCAGATAAAAGTAATCACGGCCTTCATATTCCCAGTAGCCGCCCCAGGCACCATCGATACCGGCAACGGCTACTCCGTAGTGGTTGGGATATCCTACCAGCACCACATCCCGGCCCGCCAGGTTCAGCAGTTTGGCCAGCAGGATAGCGCTGTCCTCGCAGTCTCCTTCGAGCCCGGCCAGAGTTTCAACCGGATAGCGCGGGTAATTGGTGCGCCCGGTGGAGGACGGGTCGGAAGAATAATCAAGGCCCTGGACAAAAGCAGCCAGGAATTCCGGGAGATTCCGGGCCGGGCATCCGTATTGCAGGGCCGTGTCAGACAGCACCGTAGCCAGGCTGGCAAGGTAATCGCTATCCGCAGAACTGTGAACATAAACCGAGTAATCGTTGGTACTGGGCCGTTTCAAGCCCTGGTAGTACCGGAAGAGGCTTTCGGGTACCCCGAATTCCCAGTGCCACCGGGTTCCGCCGTAAAACCAGGTATAACTGTGCTTTATAATGCTCCCTTCGTGCGTAACCGGAACAAGTGGGGGTAAATTGACAAGCTTTTCGGTTTTATCGCGGTCGGAAGCATAGGCCAGGTAAGATTTTATAGACATCCACTGTGGGCTCGTGAACGAATACATGAACAGGTGGTCTATAGGTATGCTGATTTCATCCATCCGCAGCATCTGGCCGCTTTCCCGGGTCAGAGAGCAATCGAAATAGAGTGTTTCAATTTCTCCGGGGGCGATGCAAATGCTTCCGGTGCCTATCTGCCGGTCATCTATCAGCAGTTCAAGGCTGTAAAGTTCTGCAACCTGGCCGACATTTTGTATACGGGTGACCAGATCGGTGATTGTACCGCCATCGATTGCATAAGTCAGGGTAACCACTTCACACATTGCGGGGCAGGCTTTGACAGCGGGAGCCACGCGCGTTCCTGGATTGAACTGGCTGATGATGCTTTGCAGGATATTCATACAGTACACCATGTTGATGGATGTGGTTAACAGGATTGTCACCACAGTCAGAACCGCAACCAGCTTCAAAACCAGCTTCTTCATCTATCCCGTCCGCCAGCCTGATACCCCGGGGCCATGGTATAACGATAGTAAAGTGAGGATATTATTGTATCACCGGTGTCAATTATTTGTTACTACCCGCAGGGAGCATCACGATCCTTTGTATAATACATAACGTTATGGTATAGTTAAGGCAAGTTTAAGTTTAGGTTACATCAAGCTTCGATCAGCTGTCATATAAAGCCTTCTTGAGCATTGGACAACCCGGACTCTAACTAATAACCAGCCAGGAGGCTCCGCTACTGAGTTTCATGCGATTCGAATGATCCATCAACTGTACCTTTGCGCGGTACCTTTTTACCGCCAGATACCTAAAAAATAATATCCGTTAACAAAAGGGAGTTTAATGAATTTCAACAGTTTTAATCTGCACCCGAGCATCATGAGCAGTATTGAAAAGCTCGGGTATATCGAACCCACCCCTATTCAGGCTCAGGCTATTCCGGTTGCTCTTAAAGGCAGCGATATAATCGGCCTGGCTCAGACCGGAACCGGCAAGACGGCTGCCTTTGCACTGCCGATCCTGCAGCGCCTTCAATCCGGGCCGAGAGGTAAATTCAGGGCCCTGGTTATTTCCCCGACCCGCGAACTGGCCGAACAAACCAGTGAAGTTATCAACCAGCTGGGTGCCGCTTGCGGTATAACCTGCGTTACCGTTTTTGGCGGGGTAAATATGGAACAGCAGGTTAGAAGCCTGCACCGGCGGCCGGAAGTGGTCGTTGCCTGCCCCGGCCGCTTGCTGGACCATCTCTGGAGAGGTTCGATAAGCCTGTCCGATATGGAAGTTCTGGTCTTAGACGAAGCCGACAGGATGCTGGATATGGGATTTTTACCGGATATCAGGCATATCCTGGCCTGTATCATGCACCGTCATCAGACCATGCTGTTTTCGGCAACCATGCCGGACAACATAAAAGACCTGGCCGAGCAGATAATGCATCAGCCGGTTACCGTAAGGGTTGGCAGGTCCCTGCCGGCAAAGAGCATCTCGCACGCTTTATACCCGGTGCCCCAGCATCTAAAAACGAACCTGCTGATAGAAATACTCAGCAAAACGAAAACGGATTCGGTTCTGGTGTTTACCCGAACCAAGTACCGGGCAGAAAGACTCACCCGGCAGTTGTTGAGTTACGGCCACAAAGTAACTTCACTGCAGGGCAACCTGTCGCAGGCCAGGAGACAGGCAGCCATTACCGGCTTTCGGCAGGGGAAAATAAAGATACTGGTAGCTACCGACATAGCCGCCAGAGGCCTCGATATATTAAGCATATCCCACGTTATTAACTTCGATATGCCCCAGAGCGCCGAGGATTATATTCACCGCATCGGCAGGACGGGAAGGGTGGAAAATTCGGGTGATGCCCTCACGTTCGTGACGCATGAGGACAATACCAGGATTCACGCGCTGGAACGCATACTCGGCGCCCCGCTGCAGCGGCTGAAGGTGGAGGGATTCGATTATTCAGCTTCAGAGCCGGACAAGCCCGCCGGCCGGCCGGCCGGCAGTTTCCGGACGAAGCGTACCGCAATAATTTCCAGGTAAACCGGGGCAACTATGGCGCCCGGTTGAAACAGGTGATACAATAGAATCATAGAGCGCCTGGATTTTGCCAGCCGCAAAAGCGTCAGGAAAAAACTATAGGAGGTTGAAATGTCAGAAAAAGAAAAAGGTGCCGCATTCGCTATGGGGATACTGGCAGGAACTGCTATCGGCCTGGCTGTAGGTTTGCTGTATGCTCCCAGGCCGGGAACGGAAACACGTGAAATGCTGAAGGAAAAGACAGAGGATGCCCGGCATAAAGCGGCTGATATTGTGCAGGAAGCCCGCGAAAGAGCTAAAAAGATTGTCGAAGATGCCAGAGGTAAAGCTGCCGAAATCAATCAGCAGTAGTATTAAATAACCGTTTAACGAGTTTGAAAGGCTTGCCGGGTATTCCTGCCCGGCAAGCCTGTTTATTTCGATCGGGCATCAGGCCTGTACCGGCAGGGAAAAGCTGAACCTGGCACCCTGCCCGGGTGTGCTTTCCGCCCAGGCCTTTCCGCCCTGGGCTTCCACCATCTGTTTAACTATCGACAGGCCGAGACCTGTGCCTCCCTCCGAACGTGCCCGGGATACTCCCGACCGGTAAAATCTTTCAAATATATGCGGCAGGTCGGCCGGAGTAATGCCCTCGCCCGTATCTTTAACGCTGACAGTTACGCTTTTTTCACCGGTCGATGCCGAAACGGTTATGGTGCCGCCTGCAGGAGTGTGGCGGATGGCATTGGTCAACAGGTTGGTAATAATTTGCTCGACCCTGACCGGATCGGCGGTTAATTCGATTGCCGGGCCCGACGGGTCAGCGCTGAGAGAGACGTTTTTCTCGTCCGCCCTTACCCGGTATTGCGAAACCAGCCGGTTTATTATGTCGGAGAGGTTTATCCTTTCAAGATTGAGTTTGAGCTGTCCTGATTCTGCCAGAGATAAGTCCCGCAGGTCCTGTATCAGGCGGGTCAAAAGAACCGATTGGTCTTTTATAGACTGAAGATGCTCAGGGCTGGGTTCGAAAACTCCGTCCAGAATACCATCCACCGTGCCCTCGATGATGGTTAGCGGAGTTTTAAGCTCGTGGGCAATATCGGCAGTGAGCTGCCGGCGTGCCCTCTCCCCTTTGTCGAGTTTGACAGCCAGCCCGTTGAAAGACTCGGCCAGTTGGCCGATTTCATCACGGGAATTGATCGTTACCCGGTAGCCGAGTTCGCCTTCGGCCAACCTCTGGGCTCCCAGTGTCAGGGCTTTTACCGGCCGGGTAATCTGGCGGGTCAGCACTACACCCACCACAAAGGCAACCAGGGCCGCAATCAACCCCATCTGCCAGATTGAAGCGTTGACCCGGTTTAAGAAATCTTCGTCTATGGCGTTCACCATCGGCATTGACTGGAACATGGAGCCTCCCATCATGTGCCCCATGCCCCCTCCCGAACCGGTCGAAGTCAGGAAATACAGGCTGCCGACCTGCCGGCCGGACGCGCTTATAGCCGTGCCGGAACCCAATCCGGCACCCGATATGTTAGAGCCAACCAGCTTTGCCTCGGAATCGGCAACGACGATACCCGAGTTGTCGGCAACGATTATTCTTTGCGAGGTCGAAAGCGCCAGGCTTTCGACAACATCCTGGATACCGTTCCAGCCGTGTCTCTGGTCATAGAGTTCTCCCAGGTTGTCTGCCAGGGACTGGGCATACATCATGTTGCCGCGCATGGTGTATTCTTCGAACTGGCGGGTGTTTAAAAAACTGGTAAGCAGCACCATCAACCCAACGCATATGCCTACAATAAGCAGCAGGGAACCGGCAAGTTTAACGTTAAGGCTGCCCATCCTGCACCTCCCCCATTTTGTAACCCACTCCGAAAACGGTAACGATGTATACCGGTTTTTCCGGATCCGGCTCAATTTTTTTCCGCAGATTCTTTATATGGCTGTCTATGGTGCGCTCGTAACCCTCGTAAGCATCGCCCTGGATCTCATCCAGCAGCTGCATCCGGGTGTAAACCCTGCCGGGAGATTCAGCCAGCACCCGCAGCAGTTCGAACTCGTTCGGAGTAAGCTCGACAGGTACGCCCTGCCGCTTAACCAGGCGTTTTGGGATATCAAGGGTGATATCCCCCACATTTATCATGCTTTTTGAAGGTTGAGCGCGTTCACTTCTTCTGAGGACTGCCTTTATCCGTGAAACGACTTCCTTGGGATCGAAAGGTTTGGTGATGTAGTCGTCAGCTCCAAGCTCGAGGCCGATTATTTTTTCGGCCGTTTCATCTCTGGCGGTAAGCATTATGACCGGTATGTTAGAGTCCCGCCTAAGTTCCTTGCATACATCGAGCCCGGAAACCCCGGGCAGCATCAGGTCCAGCACGATAAGATCCGGGGGGTTACTGCGTATGCTTTCCAGCGCGCCGGGCCCGTCATAAGCTGCAGTTACCCGGTAGCCCTCCCGTTCCAGGTAAGCCCTGAGTATATCAACGATTTTTTTCTCGTCATCGACTACCAGTATTTTCTTGCTCATTGCTGCGCTGCCCCTTCAGAATACCGGCTAATTCTAGCACTTTTAAATTTGAGGTTAAATATTAAGGAGGGGGGTCAGCCCCCTCCTTAATTTATTCGGATTGCTGGCTCGAATTACCGGTTTCTGCCGCACTGGCGTGCATTGCGGGTGCTTTCGCCGGTGAAGAGAGCCGGATCGCCGGTGCAGGTGCCGGTGGTATTGCAGTTTTCCCAGCGGTAACCGGTTCCGGTTTCATCACCGCCGCTGCACCTGCCGTAGGCATAACCCGTTGCCCATTCAGCCGGCCCGGTGGTGGTTCGCGTAAGCATCAGTTCGATTCTTTCCGCCATTCTTTCAAGCATGTAATCCATTTGCTCGGCAGTGATAGCGCCTTCATCTACCAGGGCTTGCAGGCTTTCTGACCTGTCGGCTATCACGGCATCAACCAGTGCCTCCAGGGTAATACCCTTGGAAGCGGCGATATCGGCCAGGCTGAGCCCTTCGGCTCTCAGTTCGCAAAGCTCCTCAGCGGTTAAGCCAAGCAGTTCGGCTACGCCCTGACTGCAGGTGATTCCACCGCCGCCGAAACCGTTGCCACCGCATCCGGTGCACTCCAGCGGCGCATCGGCCCCCTGGGGGGAGTCGGCAAAGACGGTCGTACCCAGTGCCAGGGCAACGATTGCTGCGACCCCAATCCCTACAGCCAGAAATTTAAGCATTTTTTTCATTTTCTTCCTCCTTTGTTCAGCCGGTTTATCCGGCTCCATGTTTTATATTATGCACCATGGTTGTGGAGGAATTATGGAGACGGGGTGGAGGGAATGTGTTTTCAAAAAACAGTAGCCGTACTAGCTAAACAACGGCAGTTTTCCTGCGTTTTCCAGCCTGGCGGCAAGTTCTTCGCGGCCCAGGTCTTCGAGCTTGGCACGGGTAACTACGTTGAGTTTGACCAGGCTCTCAGCCAGGCTGGAGCAATAACTGCAGGCATAACAATCGTTATGGCAGCGGGTAACCTTGTCGAAAAAACCGCTCTCGCCCAGTTCGCGGTTATCGATGTAGGCACCATATGCCAGTCCAAAGGCATTGATGCTGCTGCAGACGATATCTATCAGATTGCCGGTATAACTCTGGCTCATATAGGCTGTGGCGGCTCGCAGGACCAGGCTTTTGGGCCGGGTGCGGCCGACTACCTTGAAGAATGGTGTTACTTCGGTATACCTGTGCAAATCTTCAGGTCTGATCCAGCCGGATTTAAGAATCTGGGAATGATCCCGCCTGGTAATGGCAAGGCAGTAGTCGAAAAAGTCCTGCCCCTGCATCGTCGAGTGCTCCAGTTCTTTGGACCAGTGTGAAACGAAATTGAAATGAAACTTGCGATAGGGGCACCGGTACAGGCAGCCTTCATTCACCATTATTTTAATCCTGGCTCCGGTAGCCTTTTTTATCTGTTCCAACAGCCCGATATTGCGGTTTATATTTGCATCCGGGGTGATGGTATCAGCGCCCGCTTCCCGGATTATGACTGCACGTTGCAGACAGTCTATGTCACTCAGCACCGAAGCACACACTTCCATTCCGGGAATGTGTTTTTTAACTTTTTGAATATACACCGGGTTTGCCAGGGTTACAGCTTCAACCCCAAATTCGCCATGCATCATTGCCAGGAAATCCAGTATGGATTGAAACGATTTTTGTGTGTACCAGTCTGCCCCCTGGCATGTCGGGTTCATAATAAGATTCACCCTGATATTATGCCGGTGAATGAGGCTTATGACCTGGAAAAAATGATCTTCGCTGAACCTGGGAGTTACTCTGCCCGAGCCGGAATATGCCTGGGGGCAGGACAGGTAGATCTCTGATACTTTACTGCCGCCCAGGCCCTGCAACTGGAAAAGCCCCTCCAGAGTCTCGGCATTGTTGTTATAGGGCAGCGAAAACTCCAGTTCCGGCATAAGGCCTCCCTTCAAAGATGAATCAGGGTTTTGCGGTTTGTCTGGCAGATACCAGCATATCGACGAATTTGTCCATCGCCGAAAATTCAAAACCAGTATCTGTAATGGTCAATTCGCCGGCGCTTGCCGGATTATCGCCGGTTTCGAGTGATTCAACCATTTCCTGATATGCCAGCCTTTCGGTTATTTCTGCGGGTACGGTTTGCCTGGAAATTATGTGCATACCCAGGCGAGGCTTGATAATCTCCCGGTTGAAGTCGATTTCCTCGAATGGCTTATCTTCCCACCAGTTATCGAGGTTGCGGCATACCAGCGCCAGATCCGGCCTGGCCAGCCTGCCGGCGTCCCTTATCAGGGCCAGGTCGTTCAGGTTTTCGTGGGTATAAACCAGAATTAAACCCGGAGCAAACAGCGTGTTGTTGTCCATCGTCAGCCACTCCATATTTTCACTGGCGTTCACCGCGCTCCAGGAAGGCAGGTTAACTTCACTGCGGATGGAAACATACCTGTTTAACAGGGTTGAATACACTATAAAATCCGGCACGATAAAGATGTTGTACAGGCAGTGGACCAGGGATATTTTACTCGCCGTTTCAGGTTCGTTAACCTTGTCTTTCTTATGAAGGGCTTTTTCTACCGTAGCTATCGAGGAGGAGCCGACTTCCAGGCTGACATGGTACAGGCCCCGGGGTTTTAAAAGGTTAATCAGCGATAATATCGCCCAGTTCTGGTAGCCTTCCTGCTGGAGTTTTTTCTCAAAGCTTGTGATTGCCCTGCGTCCGGTGTCAATAAAACTTTCCATTTTTATTTTGTCCCTGAGAAGGTCAAAAAGCAGGTCATAAACTGCCCTCTGCAAGCCGTCTACAGGATCGGTGATAAACCAGCGCAGCTGGGGGGTGATATCAGGCCTGGAAATAGAAAGCTGCGCCATCAGTTCCCCTTCGGCTCCGGCATAGCTATCCTGTAAGGGCCGGGCCTTCTGGATCAGTTTTGAAAATTCGCTCTTGACAAAAGCCGTCCTGACCGCATTGAAGCGCTGGTAAAACCCGGACCTGTATTCTTCGGGGATATCAATAAGCTCATGCCCCAGCTTGATCTGGGGATTTTGGGCAACATAGCCGGTTAGTTCCTGGTACAAATCCTGCCAGCTCGATGTCATTTCTATACCTCTGAAATTATTTTATTTCGCGCGGGTTTATTATTTCGGTTTTCCGGTTATTATACTACGCAGCAGCGCCAGAACAATACATATTGCTCCGGCGGCTAGTGCCAGATAGAAACCGGTTTCAATGCCGGATTCAAAATATACCGATATTTCTTTTACGGAACCCTCGTATATTTGATGGCCCTGGCCCAGAAAAGGGACACCCAGTTCAACCGTGCGGTTGGCTACGATAACATACACTGCAACCAGGGCGTACGCGAGATACCCCGCCCCGGCAGCGGCGGTGGCAAATTTTCCACGCCAGCCTTTAAGCATCAATCCTCCGGCGATAACCAGGATGCTAACACCCAGGTATATCCAGGCAAGGACCGTCTGGTATAAGGGAGTTTCGTCGCTTTGAACGTATTCGGCCAGCCCGGATAAATTGTGCCTCAGTCCATAACCGTAAATTTCCACGGAACTTTCCAGATTAACGGTTGTGACTACTACGCGCCACCAGGGCATTGTGAACGATGCTGCCATTAGGGCGATACAGGATAAAACCAGGCAGAAATACGCCCACTGCCTGATGCTGTATGGCGATTTTTTTATCATTTGCCAATCTCCTCGCCCGGCTTATCCGCGCCCAGTTGTTCGGGGGCCGGTAGTAGTTATTGTTTTCTTCCGGCCCCCGAACAGCCCGTGTGTGAAAATACACAACTCAAGTGACAGCCGGTTCTTCAATCACCTTTATTTACAGCCCAGTACAGCCCTTTTAACCATGGCTTTAGCTACCTGTATCTTCCACTTGTTATGGGTTAATGCCATCGCCCCTTTTATCGCTTCTGCGCCGGCAGCTTCGGCGGTGGCATCGTCAATAGTTTTGCCTTTGATGTAATCTTCAGCCGCGGTTGCCCTCCTGGGGTTGTTGTATACGGCATTCATGCAGATGCGGGCATCACCGCCGCCGATGGCCGCTGCACAGTTTACAACCGGGAAATCTATTGAGGTGCGGAGCGCGAATTTGACGAAAGCGCTTTTTACTCCGGCTCCGGGAGCCGGCACCCTGATCTCAGTAACGATCTCGTCCTTTTCAAGTACGGTCGAACCGACACCTTCGGGCGCTACTTTGGCAGAAAAGAACTCTTCTACCGGGATTTCCCGTTTGGAAGTAACTATCGTTGCATTCAGCGCCACCAGCGCCGGTGCCGTGTCGCTCGGGTTGACCGCTACGCACCCGGCAGCTGCGCCGAAGATGGAATGGTACCTGTTTTCACCAAGCATAGCGTAGCATAACCCGCTTGGATCCTTCCTCAGGCAGCTGAACTGGTTGTCCGGCTTCCAGAAATACCAGCACCGGTTGTGCTGGCAGATATTGCCGCCGATGGTGCCTGATTCCCGTATGTGGGGCGAAGCTGTCCGGTGGGCCGCTTCGGCCAGGGCGGTCCACTTGCCTTTCACTACACTGCTTTTAGCGATATCCTCCAACCTGGTTAAAGCACCGACCTTCAACGCGCCTCCCTCTTCCTTAATATAGTCCAGGCTGGGAGAAATGGTTTTGAGATTGACTACCGTTGCAGGGTACATGTCATCGGGAAGGATGTGAAATCTCATGACCCCCAGCAGGTCTGTACCCCCGGCACACGGAAAGGCGTTATCCTGCTCCAGGGCGGATACCGCTTCGCTGATTGATTTTGCGTTTATATTCTTAAAATTACTGAATGTGCGCATTTTGCATATCCTCCTATATCTTCCCCAGCGCTTTAAGGACTTTATCGGGAGTGGCGGGGTACTCGGTTATCCACTTGCCGATGGCATTGTAGAGCGCATAGCAAAGAATGGTAGAATTTGTGGCACCCAGGCTTTCGCTGCAGCCGATAAAGCCATAAGGAGCATAACCGAAGCCGTTTTCAACGATGTTGCAGCTGAACGGACCCTTGATATCGTTGAATGCAAACCACTTGTAGTCTATAAGGTTGTCGTTAAGCTTGACACCCGTGGCCTCATCGTAGATACAACCGTCCTGCCGGTTATGGCTGATGCCCATGTAGTTACCGCCGTATTGCTGGGCGTTGACACCGTCAGGATCGAGGGCTTTGCCGACGTCGTTGACATCGCAGACATTGTTAATGAAAATCTCGCCTGTTTCCGGGTCGACTTCGATCTCTACAAAAGTGCACTGGCGGCCCATGTAGTAAACGTCCCAGCCGTGCCTTTCTCTGCCGTGTACGGCGATCAGCGGCTGATACTGCGCGTACTGGTAGGCCGCAACTTCACTGAGCGTCTTCTTGTTTTCAGGGTTGGCCTTCTCGAAAACTATACTGTCCTTCAATTCAAGGTCCTCCGGTTTTAACCCGGGGAATTGAGCTGCAGCTCCGGTCGAACCAGCGGAGGTGCATTTTACCAGCACCTGCTGTTTCAAGGCGCGGGCTGCCGGAACTATCATCGGCAGCGTGCGGGCCATTCCTGCCGAACCCTCTCCGGCGGCGGTGTCGAAACCGGAATCATCGAACTGCCGGAATTCAACGTCGTCGTAGGTAGCTCCCAGTTCATCGGCGACCACGCGGCATACCGTACTTTCATGGTTCCAGCCGCCGTCACCGTGCCGGGCCAGCACTCTCACCTTACCGTTGCCCCGTTGAACATTCAAACAAACCTGGTAGTACGAGAGGTACATATTAGGGTCGGGGGACCAGGCTATGGAGTGCACAAAACCGACTCCATGATACCTGCCGTTGGGAAGAATCTTGGTGCCGGGGGCATGATATCTGTTGGCCCAGTCGAATTTTTCTTTACCTACCTGGATTACATCCTGCAGGCTGTCGTTAAGCGGGAAACCGTGAACCTTCTTGACATTTTCACGGACCCATTCCATGTCGTGGTGCTTGCATCCGTCGTTCTTGAGGGCCACTTCGGTTGGATCCATGCCGAGCACCCCGGCTACCCGGGCATACAGCATATTCATCATACCGCAGGAACGCATGCCATGCCGGTAGCATACACAGGCCGGCCGGTTGAAATACGGTACCGTGTTGGTTCCTTTGTAGTTCTTGATGGATGTGCCCTTGACCATTTTAGCATTGAATTCCGAAATCGCCGGGATGGAGTCGTTCTGGCAGGCCATGATGGTTCCGTCATTCTTGAAGCCGACCTTCATATAGTATACGCCCTGTTCATAACCCCGGTTCTGCCAGTAGCTCTCATCGTACAGATACTGAACCGGCTTGCGGGTCTTTTTGGCGAGGATGCAGGCGACAATCGGGAATATCTGGTAGTAGTTCAACCAGTTGGCCATGCCGAACTGGGCGCCCTGGTAAGGTGAGTGAACGTGGATTTTTACATATGAACCGAAATAGCGTGCCAGCCTCATATGCGTGCGCATTGGGACCTGGTTATGCACCCACACTTCCAGGTATTCGCCATGATAAACCGCGGTGGTGCTCAGAGCCTCCGCTCCGGCATGGTTGGTTTCCAGCTCGCTCCACTTGAATTCAACCACCTTGTCCGAATCGGCAAATCCCTGTTCGACATCTCCGATGATCTCGTTGCCTTCGAAGCCGCCGCTGCCGATCAGCCTGACATTGGTTTCGGCGTTGACATCCGGTTCGATGATGGTTGCACCGGGCTTGATGGCTTCTTCGGCGTCGATATAGAAAGGCAAGACATCCCATTCTATATTTGCCAGCTTCATAGCCTCGTCACAAATCTGTTCGGTGTCGGCACAGACAGCGAACCCCATCATTTCTCCGGCAAAGTTGGCGGTCTGGCCCAGGAGATCTTCATACTGGGCGCCCCACATCCAGAAAGGATTGCTCTTTGTCCAGTTGATCTCCGTCCAGACCGGGTCGTCATACCTGAGCACGTAGCGTACACCCGGATAGGCTTCGACAGCGCTGGTATCCAGGCTGACAATCTTGGCGTGGGCATAGGGGGAACGAAATCCCTTGGCATAAAGCATGCCGGGCAGCATAATATCACGGGTGTAAAGGCCGGTACCGCTGGCCTTCTCATAGCCATCCTTTCGCTTCAGCCCTCTTTTGCCGATGTAGTTATATGAATCCAGAGTTTCATATAATGGCATCTTAGCTGCCTCCTTTCAAAGCGTTGGCCGCCTGCTGAACGGCCGGTATGTGGGCAATATAGGTAGCGCAGCGGCAAAGGTTGCCGGCGAGCGCCTCCCTGATATCGGCTTCCGTCGGGTCGGAATTGTGATCCAGCAGGGCTTTTGACGTTACGACGAAGCCGGGGGTACAGTAGCCGCACTGCATGCAGTAGTTGTCAACGTAGGTGTCTAAGAGCGGGTGCTTGTCCCTGGCGATTCCTTCGGCTGTTTCGATTTCTACGCCGTTGCAGTGGCAGGCCAGCGTCATACAGGAAAGGATCGGCCTTCCATCCATTATTACGGTGCAGGAACCGCAGGCGCCGTAACCCAGGCACATGTCTTTAATCGACAGCAGGCCGAGTTTGTGGCGCAAGACATCGCGCAGGGTATCGGTCGGCTGGACCTGCAGCATGTAATCTTCTCCGTTGACCTTCATGCTGACCAGTCCGGTGGGTTCCTCGGCTTCGACGTGGGTGGTATCAAAGTGGGTTTTCAGGGTATCCAGGGAGTTGAACTCCATACTGCAGACCGGGCAGATGTATTTTGATACTGTCTGGGTCTGAGTGGCAGTTCCGCCGGCGATGGTTTTGGTTACGGTGGAAGTAGACCCCGGCGCTGTAGTGGTTACTGTCTTGGTGACCTCTATCTCTTTGCCGCACGCGGACAGAAAGAATGCAGACCCTACCGCAGTAGTGCCTACAACTATCCCGGCGTCCTTCAGGAATTGCCTGCGGGAGAGTTTCACCTGGTTTTTTTCTCCTTTTTCCGACATTTAAATCTCCTTTCTAAGTTTGGCTGCATGGCTCTGGATCAATGTTGTTTTATTTATATTCATCCTCCTTTACCGGTTATTCCTGATAGATTGATACTGCATACCTTCCGGACGAAGGCCGCCGGGTTCGCGGCTGGCATGAACTTCCTCCCACATATCCACCAGCTGGCAGAGGAAGCCGTCATAGCACTGGCCCGGTGCCCTGCTCCTGTCAAGTTTGGCCTTGGTCGACCTCCTGAGGCCAATGGTGCTTCTGGGGCTGGTACTCTCCATATCATCACCACCTTTCACTGGTTTCAGGCCTTTATTCCAAAAAAGCGCCAGGTTCTGCCGAAATCCCGATTACACCCAGGGCTGAAGCACACGGGAGGGGGAGGACAATCCATTTAAGCCGGTGGTAATGCCCGAAAAACCCCGGCACCCTGGTTTTCCCCGGCAGAACCTGGCGAATAATATCCGCACAGTATTCAATGTTGTGCAAGACTCATCGCTATGCATTTGATTGTGTTCAACTGTATCACGCGCTATATTACGAAAATGCTACAGGACAAGAGTCAGGCTTATTACAAAACAGTAATGGTATTGTTACAACCGGAAAACCGGGCCCTGCCAGCATATATTTTGTTGACAGGCGGTGTATTATTAAGAATGAATACATGGCAGTCTGATGTATTGTCGGGTAAACGGGCAGAGGATGAATTAGGGTGTCCACGGCACTGACCGGCAGAGTAGGGTTGGTTATGAGAGCAGGCGAACATTCCTGTTTTGTCTATGAGGATGATCGCGACTGGCTGCCGGGTATAACAGCGTTTATAAGCGGCGGCCTTGATTCAGGCGGCAGGGTCGTCTACGTAAACGAAGAACACACCGAACCGGAGTTGACCGAACTGCTGGCTTCAGGCGGGATGGATATCGTTCCTCATAGAAAGACTAACTGTTTTCAGGTAGTCAGCTTTCGTGAGTTTTACATGCGCGGTGGTGTTTTCGATATAGAAGCGACTCTCTCTGCGCTGGAAAACGAGATGGAAAAAACCCGTCGAGACGGATGGCCTGCTTTGTGGATTACGGGTGAAATGGGCTGGGCTTTGGGCGATGAAGGCAATCTGAAAATGCTGGAACGGTACGAATCATCAGTCAACTGCTTGTTTTCCGGCGGCTTTCCGGTTTCGGCAATGTGCCAGTACAACCTTTCCAGGTTCGGCAGCCGGACCATGCTTGGGGTGTTGAAAACCCATCCGAAAGTCGTCTGGAACGGCCAGGTTATGCACAACTGTTTTTTTATTCCCAACGTGGATACCGGCGAAAACGATAATGGAAAAAGCGAAGTTAAATTCTGGCTGGAACATGTTGCGGAGCGGCAGGAAAGGCAGGAGGCACTGGAAGCGAGCGAAGCCAGGTACCGGGTGATGTTCGAAGCAACCGGCACTCCGACCTGCATCATAGATGGCAACGGTACCATCACATTGGTCAACCGCTACTGGGAAAAAGCCTTCGGATATTCCAGGCAGGAAGCCGAAAACAGCCTGCATTATTTTAACTTAATCCACGCCGAAGAGGTTGAAAGGGCCAGGCTGTACTTCAAGTTGAGGCCGCTCAGGCAAGGCGGCATCCCCGATGAATTTGAAATGCGGCTGTTGGATAAACAGCTTGAGATTAAACATGTCATCATAAACGTCCAGATGATTCCCGGCTCTGCCAGCCGCATAATTTCTACCCTGGATATTACCCGGCGTAAACAGGTCGAGGAAGAATTGAAGCAGTCGAGCATTCGGTACTGTACCCTGTTTGAAAATACGCCGGTGGCAATTGTTGAAGAGGACAATTCCAGAACCAAGGCGTTGTTCGACCGGTTGAGGAGCGAAGGGGTTCCCGATTTCAGGGATTATTTCGCCAGTCATCCGGATGTGCTGTATGAATGCTGCAAGCTGGGTAAAATAATCGGCTTCAATAAAGCCCTGCTGGATATCTGGGAAGCAGATGACGATGAAGACGTAATCGAGTCCATGCATGCATCTTTTGAGAAAAACACCGATTCGGCCAGGTCCCACGGTGATACTCTTATAAGGCTCGCCGAAGGCCAGACCAGTTTTTCCAAAGAGGAAAGGATTGTCACCGCAAAAGGAAACATGAAAACTGTCAAGGCCAGCGTGGTGGTTTCCCCGGGATCTGAAGAAACGCTGGCAAGAGTATATGTGTGTCTCTTCGATATTACCGAACTGAAAAACAAAACCTCCGAACTCGAACGTTACCAGGCCCACCTTGAAGAACTGGTAAAAGAGCGTACCGGAAAACTGGAAGCCGAAACACAGAAAAGCCGGCAGCTTGCCGAAGAAATAACACAGTTGTTGCAGAAGGAAACCGAATTGTGCGAAACACTCCAGCATACGGTCAACGAAAGGGCCAGGTTCACACGTTTCCTGGTTCATGAGTTGAAAACGCCGCTTACACCTCTCATCGGTTCGGCCGATATCTTGCTGGGCCGGGTCAGGGGTTCGGATTTGGAAAGGCTGGCTGTCAATGTCCAGCGGGGGGCATACAGCCTCAACAACAGGGTTAACGACCTGCTGGATCTGGCCCGCGGAGAAATGGGCCTTTTACACCTGTCCTGCAGCTGGGTAGATATAAACGGGCTGGTCAAAGATATCGTAGGTTATATGGCCATCGAGTTCGAGAGGAGGTCTCAAATCGTTTGTCTGGACCTGGCACACGACCTGCCCTTAATGTGGGTTGACGGCGAACGTCTGAAGCAGGTTTTACTGAACCTGCTTGAAAACGCTTCCAAGTTTACCCCGGTCAAAGGCAGGATATTTATCGAGGTCAGGATGTGCCTGGATAACCTGCTGGTAAGCATCCACGATACCGGACACGGCATTGGCAAAGACCGGCAGGAAAATATTTTCGACGATTATTCCCATTCTCCCAAACCGGCCGATCCGGCGGCTGATATGGGTATAGGCCTGCCGTTGTGCAAACTCCTGGTCGAGTTGCACGGGGGCGAACTCTGGCTTGAGAGCGAAGAAGGGCAGGGCAGCGTGTTTTCCTTTTCCCTGCCGCTTAGCAGGACTAATCGATGAGGCGGGTTCCATGGATATACTGGTAGTCGAAGATGACGGCGAGATTGCCGAATTTGTTTCCATAGCTTTCGAGATGGCCTGGCCGGAGGCCAGGTTGACACGCACCCACCTGGGCAAGCAGGCAATCGAGCTTGTCGAAAAGGAGAACTACAACCTTATCGTCCTTGATCTGGGTTTGCCGGATATCGATGGTTATGAAGTCCTGAAAGGCATACGGCGCCTGAATACCACACCGGTAATAATCGCAACTGTCAGGAGCGGGGAAGCCGAGATTGTAAAGGGCCTGGAGTACGGCGCTGATGATTACATAGTCAAGCCTTTCGGTCAGCTGGAGCTTGTTGCCCGCGGGCGTGCCGTTCTGCGCAGGCTGCAGGAATCCAATATATATTCACCCGTTATTCGCGGGCCGGTAAGGCTCGAGCCGGGCCGGGGAGAGCTGCTGTGCGGCGCAAGGAAAATACATGTTACGCGTACCGAAAGCCTTATACTGGGGGCGCTGCTGCAGAATCCGGGCCAGCTGGTAACCTATTACCAGCTGGAGGAAGTGATCTGGGGAGAACCGGGAATATGCCCCAACTCGGCTGATGCCATCCGGGTATACGTCAGCCGCTTGCGGGCAAAACTGGCCGGGGATTATCAGCATAAAATAACCATCCGCGCTCATGCCGGTGCCGGATATATTCTAAGTATTTAACACGGTACCGCTCCTGGTGCTTGTTGTTCAAACCAGTGCAGTCCGTTTGACGGATTGTAGCAATTTGATTACATGATTGTTATACCTGCAAACTGGTGCCTGTAGCGGGATTGTAACTGTTCCACCTGTATACTGTTCACATATAGCTTTATACGGCCGGAGATGCATTGCCGTGAACATTGTTGTTTGTGATGATGACCCGTTTGTACTGGATGAAATCCGACAGGTAATAAAAATAGTTTTGCCGGATTCTTCACTCATCATCGTAGAGCAGCCGGTGGATGCCCAGACGTTGCTGCAACTGGACCCGGGATTAATAGTCCTGGGTATTGCCAGGCGTGATGATACCGGTTTGGAGCTGTTGAGAAAAATACGCTCCGGCTCCAGTGTTCCCGTGATAACGGTAGCTGCCGCCGGAGACCTGGATGCCATGGTGCAGGCCTTTGATGCAGGTACTGACGGATATGCGAGCAAACCTTTGCGCCTGATGGAATTTGCCGCCAGGGTCATGGCGGTGCTCCGGCGCTGGGGCTACCGTTTCTAGCTTTTATCCCCCAGTATCCCGACCAGTATGAACCCGGGGCCGGTGTGGGTTCCTATTACCGGTGTAGGCCTGGAAAAAAAGATGCGTTCCCGGGGAAAAATATGGCTTATGCGTTTGGCTATGATTTCCGATTCATGCGGAGTGGTGGCCGAAAGAATCGCCAGTTCTTCGATATACCTGTAACCCAAAACGAATTCCACCAGCCGGTCGATAGCACGCGAACGGGAATGGGTCCGGCCCGCCGGTTCTACAACGCCCCCTCTCAGGTTGATGAGGGGGTTTATCTTCAGCAGTGAACCCAGAAAAGCCTGGGCCTTACCGATGCGCCCGCCGCGCTTCAGGTATTCCAATGTATCGAAAGTGCAGAGGAAATCCACCCTGGGGATATTTGACCTTACGATTTCAGTTATTTCATCCAGGCTTTTTCCCGCTTTTGCTGCGCGGGCGGCTTTTATAACCAGAAATCCCTGGCACATGGTAGCGGTCTGAGAATCTATGACTTCGACGCGGCGCTTTTTTTGCATCAGCCCGGCACTGCTGACGGCTACTTCCCAGGTGCCGCTCATTCTGGAACTGACGGTTATTGCCACAATGGCATCGGCACTTTCGGCAATTTTGTCGTAAGCTTCGACAAACATGCCCGGCGAAGGCAGGGAAGTGGTAGGCGGAATTTTACTGCGCCTGAGCCTTTCGTAAAACTCTTCGGCGGTTATGTCCACGCCATCCCGCAGTATTTCTTCGCCCCAGCGCAGGATGATGGGAATTACGGTGATGTCAAGATCTCTGGCGATTTCCGGCGGGAGGTCGGCGACGCTGTCGGTAAGTATCTTAACAGCCATAAGCGAACTGCTTCACTGTTCCAGGTGTGTCTTGACGAGCCGGCGCAGTTCGGCTACGGCATCTTCTTTTTCCTGGGCTGCCTTCTGGAAGTAAATATGGCATGTATCGCAGTCAGCGTCCCGGGAGTAGACGTTCTTTAACCGCCACAGGCTCCTGCTTTCTTCGGTAAGCTGGGACACCAGATTATAGGCGTGGTTTTCCAGCACGGTTATGCATCTCCTTACCCATGATTTCAGGTTGGTGTAAGAACACCCGTTCCCGGGCGGCTACATTAAATACATTTCAGCCGGCTCGGCGGCAAAACGGTTGCCGCAGGCGGGACAGGCGAAAATCACCCGGGTAATCCGGGTGCGGTTTGCTTCGGTATCCCGGTCATGGCTGGTTACCGGACAATCATGCCCGTCTTCCGGGCAAACCGCACACAGGGTGTAGATGTAGCCGGTCCTGGGGTCTTTGTAATTGAGTTCTCCCTGCGAAAGCATTTTGGAAATTCTGGATTTGTTTTTAAATTTTTCCATAGTCCCCTCCCCGGTAACTCCGGTATATAGTATCCGGTAATTAATATAACCTTGCCAAACCGGTATTTCAATAGCCCGGCGAGCTTGAAACCGCATGAAATTATGAGATATGAACGGCTGCGGCTTGAAGGCGCGCCGGGCAACTGTGAGTATTGACTCGGGTCAGGTGCATGTGATAACGTCATGATACGGTAAAAGGTTGCCGTATATTTGTTCAGCTTCAGGAATATCCCGCCGCCGGCGCCCGCGGATTAACACGGATGATCGAAAAGAAACCGGATGTAATAAGTACAGGCTCATCTTTTCTGGATGAATTGCTGCAGGGCCTTCGCCCGGGCGATAACGTCGTCTGGCAGGTAGACCGCATGCAAGAATACCTGCAATTTGCCGGCCGGTTCGGACGCTGCGCGGTGGAAAGCGGACGCGAATGCGTCTATCTGCGTTTTGCGCCCCATCCCCCCGTCCTTGAACCCTTCGATGGCCTTGAGGTTGTGGAACTGGATCCGTCTGCCGGGTTTGATATATTTACCCGCAAGGTACACGAGGTAATAGAGACCAGGGGCGACAGGGCATTCTATGTTTTCGATAACGTTTCGGCCCTGGTGGAGTTCTGGGCTACCGACGAACTGCTGGCTGATTTCTACCAGATAACCTGTCCGTACATTTATGAACTGGGTGGCGTGGCCTATTTCGCCCTGACGCGGGACCAGCACGACTACAACACCATCGCCAGGATAAAAACCACCACCCAGATTTTCCTTTCCACCTACCATACCGGAGGCAACAGCTATATACACCCGCTTAAGGTATGGAAGCGCTATTCGCCGAACATGTTCCTGGTCCATCTCATGGCAGAGACAGGCTGGACTCCGGTCATGACCAGTTTCGATGCCGCGGCGGTTCTTTCAGCATCGGGGACACACCTGGTGCATACCCTGCCGGATTCCGAATCCCCCTGGAACAGCGTTTACCGCAAGCTGGCCGGATACCGGCAAAACCCGGAAAGCGTTCCGGGAGCGGCAGCGGAAATCGATGCCCTGAAAACGGAACTTACCCGCATGATGTTCGGCGACAACGAGAGAATCAACCGCCTGGCTGACAGCTGCCTTACGACCGACGATGTGATTCATACGCGTGAACGCCTGATAGGTTCCGGAAGAATCGGGGGCAAGGCTGCCGGAATGCTGCTGGCAAGGCGTATTCTGCATAATGCACCCGGCGGAACCGATTTCTCCGGCATCCTCGAAGCCCATGATTCATTCTACATCGGTTCGGACGTATTCTTTTCTTTCCTGGTTAACAATAACCTTTTCCGGCTGCGGCTGAACCTTTCACGCAATCCCGATATCTCTCCTGAAGACTTCGAAGAAGTCGAGCGGGCCTTTCTGGCAGGAAAATTTCCCCGCGAAACCATGGAACAGTTTCGCGACATGCTGGAACACTTCGGACAGGCTCCCATCATTGTGCGATCCTCCAGCCTGCTTGAGGACGGTTTTCAGCACGCCTACGCTGGTAAATACCGCAGTGAATTCTGTGCCAACCAGGGAACTCCCGACAGGCGACTGGAAGAGTTCCTGAACGCCGTAAAGCTGGTGTATGCCAGCGCTTTGAATCCGGACGTGCTTTCCTACCGCCGCAGGATGATGCTTACCGAAGGGGACGAGCAAATGGCCGTTCTGGTGCAAAGGGTTTCCGGCATACCCTTCAGGCAGTATTTCTTTCCGACGCTGGCCGGAGTAGCCTTCTCCAGGAACCTTTATGCCTGGACAGACCGGATTGATGCTTCCAGGGGAATGGTCCGGATGGTGTTCGGCCTGGGAACCAGGGCAGTGAACCGGATCGGCGGCGATTACCCGCGCATGATCGCACTCAGCCATCCGGGAATCCGCCCGGAAACACCGGAGCAAATTCACGTGTATTCCCAGAAATTTATAGACCTTATCGACATCGAGACGAACCGGTTCGCGACCAGGGCTGTGCCGGAGGTGATTGGCAGTGAAGTGTATCCGAACATGGAACTGCTGGCTTCCAATCTTGAGGAGGGCTATGAGAGCGATATAATTTCCCCGGCCGGCTGGCACAGGGGGTACGGGCTTACTTTCCGCAACCTGATACTGCGTACCCGGTTCGTGACGTTAATGGATGAAATGCTTTCATGTCTCGAAGCTGCCTGGGGGCAGCCTGTAGACATAGAATTTACCGCCCATGTAGGTAACGAAAACGACATAACAATAAACCTGCTGCAGTGCCGCTCGTTAAGGCTGCCCAGGCTGAAGCCGGTACAGATTGAACTGCAGTCCGGTCAGTGCCGGGGGGACATACTTTTCAGAACCAGCCGGGCGATCGGTTCCGGGGCACTGGAAAATATCAACCACATAATTTACGTAGACCCTTCAGCCTACAGCCGTCTTGACGTTGCCGGCGGGAAGAAATCACTGGGAAGAATTATCGGCCGGCTCAACGAAATACTTTCCAGGAGGGAAGGCCAGGTAATGCTGGTCGGGCCCGGAAGGTGGGGTTCCGGCAATATCGATCTGGGTATAAACGTAAGTTTTGCCGATATCGCCTCTATATCAGCTCTGGTCGAGATTGCCCAGCCTCAAGCCGGCTACGCTCCTGAAGTTTCCTACGGCACCCATTTTTTCCTGGATCTTGTCGAGGCTGAAATCATCTATTTGCCGGTTTTTCCGGATGAAGAAGACGCCTGTTTCAACCGGGAATACTTCACCCGGGCACCTTCGATTTTCGACAGGCTCCTGCCGGACTATCATGAATATTCCGGCGTTATCCGGGTAATCGATGTCCCGGCTGCTAACCACGGCGCCAGCTGCGCCCTGCTGGTAGACCCTGGGAAGAACATGGGCGTGTGCTATCTGCAGTCAGGCTCCTAGTCAAACCGTCTGCCCGGCGCAGAACTTCAATATCTCGGCGAAATTGGTTATTCTGGCCAGGTTGTTGCTTTCCAGGAAACCGTCGTAGGTTAAGCTGATCCACGGCTTGCGATAACGGGAACTGAAGTTCTCAGCCATGGCCGCTACGATGCCGCCGGGCATACAACCGTGGGGCATCACCGAAATTACACCGGCGAACATGCCGTTCTTCATCCATTCCAGGCCGCTGCCAAGGCTGAGAACGGCTTCGCTGCCGCACCTTGGCGAAAGAATGCCAGCCGACATCGCCAGGATTTCTTCGGTGGAAGGTTCGTGGTGATCCAGGACTCCGGCAAACTCTCCGGCTATGGAACTTTCATCGTAGAGCTGGATGCGTTTTTTTATCAGCCCCTTGATGACTTTGATTGCGCTGCGATCCTTGACGGAATCTTCGATATTGCGGAAAGTGGTGTATTTCAACCATTCGCTCATCGGGGAAACAACTATTTCGAGTCCCGCCTTTTCGCATTCCCTGACAAGGTCGGAGTTGGCAAAACGGTTGGCCCTCAGGAAAATCTCTCCGTTTATGCCGACAAGCGGTTTCCGGGCTGCATCTGGATCAACCAGGCTGGCAAATTCGGCGCTTGCCCGCCGTAACAGATGGTTGTAGCTCTGTTTCCGGCTTACCAGGTCTGCAATCCTGTCCAGGTAATGTTCGAACAGCCTGTCGGCTTCGCCGGCTTTCCCGCAATACGGGCGCGTATGCCAAAGCAGCTTCTCCAGATGGTCCACGGCAACGATGCCTTTCCATGCCAGTCGCTCGAATCCGGAGCCGAGGTTTAAATCCCGGTAGGCGTTATTAGATACGGTGGTGCACATATGCATTTCAAATCCAGCCTGTTTAAGCAGCCTTTCCTGTTCGATGGCGTACTTACCCAGCCGGCAGGGCCCGTATGAACCGCTCATGAATCCCTGGGCTTTCGTTTCGGACGGATTTTCCCTGAAAAAACGCAGGAAGCTGCCCAGGGTAACCCGGTAGGGCAGGCATTCGGTCCCGGCGGTCATTTCGCTGGCATACAGAAGGTCGGATTCGTCAGCTTCAGGCAGTACCCGGGCATCCACGCCGAAAGCCTGCATGGCTGCTGCCAGCACAACGGCATGTGGAGCCATATTGGGAATCAAAAGCGGCTTATCCGGGTCGATACTGGAGGATGCTCCCCGGTATAAGCTGCACTTCCGGACGGGCCCGGCTTGTCCTTGAAACCGGGCATGTTCGCTGATTGTGTCTACGAAAGCCTCCAGCCGGGTAACCAGGCCCGCTTCAGCGGCATGTTCATCTATTTCCATCTGCCCGATAGGCTTGGAACCGCTGATGTCTTCAAGGACCTTAAGGATGAAAGAATCCGGCCCGCAACCGAAATTGGTGACCGCCAGGCTGTAAAGCGAAGGTTCATGGGTAGCGATGGACACCGCTGACATAAATTTGCTTTCGTACGACCAGTAAGGGCGGTCGCTGTAGAGGGACGGGTCCCGGGTATCGAGTGGCAGGAAATCCAGAGGTATGGGCACGACTCCCAGCCTGGCCAGTTTTTCGGCGATACCCAGGTTGGCGCCCGCGTCCTGGGACATATAGGAGCGGGAAACGATTACAACTCCGGTGTTATTGTTTTTTGAAATCTGTTCTATTGTTTGCCGGCCCAGCTTAAGTAGTTTGTCCTTGAAACCCGTCTGGGCTTTCAAACCGGCGATGGCTGCTTCTCTGCCTTTCCGGTAGCTGAAACCCATTTCAACGGCGGTGCGGGCAAAGTTGTCGATGGTTTCCCTGTCACCCAGGCTCAGGTCGACGATTGGAGAAAGCAGCCGGCAGCCGGTTTGAAGCACCTCGCGGACGATGAAAGGTGAAGCCTGTACCAGCGGGCAGGCGTACTTCTGGTTGGTATCGCCCTCCTTTTGGCCCAGCCGGATAAAACACGGGTACAGGATGAAATCGGCGCCGGAAAGTGAATCAACATGCCCGTGCAGCAATTTCATGGGAAAACAGGAATCCGAATAGCTGAGTTCGATGGCGTTTTCCATCATGCGCTTGGTGGTTTTACCGGATAAGGCCACCCGGACGCCGAGGTGGTTTAAGAATCCGATAAGCAGCGGTGCATAATCGTACACCATTAACGCCCTGGGTATGCCCACCAGCGGGCCGTTTCCTTCCGCCGGGCGGTAATCTTCGAATAACAGCTTTTCCCGTTCGTCAAAGGCAGTTTTTACGGAATTGTCACCCAGGGATGCATCGTAGAGGTCGCAGCGGCTGCCGAAATAAGTATTCTGCCCTGAATCCAATTGCATCCGGGTGATGGTGCAGTTATTGTCGCACCGGGTGCATACAAAGGACGAGAGCCGGCAGTCGGATTCGATAACGGCACTGAATCCCTTGAAGGCAGAATCTTTTCCCATCATAGATTCTTTGGACAGCAGGGCTGCACCGATGGCGCCGCTGACTTCGCGGTGCGGGGCAACCGTAATGCTTTTACCGCCAAGTTGTTTGATGAATGCAGCAATAACCGCCTCGTTGTAAAATACCGCTCCGGTAAGGATGACTTTCATACCGAGTTTTCGTGAGCCTACTACCTTGGAAAGGTAATTCTTGGCAATGGAATCCGACAGACTGGCGGTAATAACGTTCAAAGGGGTGTTTTGCTGAACGGCGGTTGCAACCGCCTGGCCCATAAAAGCGGCGCACCTGGTACCAAGGTCGATTGTATATCCGGCACTTGAAGCCATGCGGGCAAAATCTCCGTTTTTGACCGAGATTCCAAGCATATCCGCCAGCTCGTCAAGGAAAGAGCCGGTACCGGCGGCACAGGCTTTGTTCATCTGGTAATCGACTACTACGCCGTTCCTTTTGATAACCAGTTTGGAATCCTGCCCGCCGATTTCAATGATATCGGCTTCGGGGTCCAGTTCCCTGGCCGCTCTGACCTGGGCGGTGATTTCATTCTTGACCAGGTCGGCGCCTATCAGGCTCCCAACCAGGTACCTGCCTGAACCGGTTACACCTGCGCCGGCGATATTTATCCGGCCGGCGCCTTTTTCCATAAGCCGGGTAAAAAGCTGTTTGACCGCATCAACGGGCCGGCCGGCGGTCATGAGGTAGTCTTTCAGAACGACTGCGCCGCTCGAATCGATAACGGCAGCCTTGGTGGACGTAGAACCGATATCGACCCCCAGGTAATGAAGGCCGTCGCCGGCAGATGGCTGAAGTTCGGGGCCGGGGACCCGGCCGGGGCAGGGCAACGGTGCCAGCATGTGGTATTTTACAGTCGTTTCTTCGCCTGGCAGCAAACTGACCCGGGCAGATTTGTTTACCGCAAGAAGCGCCAGGCCTTTTGACTGGGAGTACTCGTAATCGCCGGGGATCACCACTTTGAGCGGGTGTCCGTTTCTTGCCGAAAGAGCGTTTTCCACTGCCCGGGTTACAGCCCGGTTGGCGGCCAGCCCACCGGTGAAATAGACCGGTTCTTCGAACTTTCCTTTTTTCAGCGAAGTCACCATTCTGGCAATGCTTTCACACAGGGCGCACAGCATGGCTTCAAGGGAAACCCCTTTCTGCTGCAGGTGAATCAGGTCGCTTTTGGCAAACACGGAGCACCTGGTAGCGATGCGCGGCGGGCTGTCCCTGAACGAAAGGGCAAGCGAAGCCATATCATCGAGCTTGATACCCAGCCGGTATGCCTGTTGCTCCAGGAACCGTCCGGTACCGGCGGCGCAGAGCGGATTCGAATACGTTCTCCATGGCCGATGCAGCCCGTCTTCGAGTTCTATGATAAGGGCAGTCTGACCGCCGCCGTAAATAATAGTCCGGGCATGGTTGTTTTCGGACAGAACTCCCGCCGCCAGAGCGGCTGAACTGGAATAACGGGCCCAGCCGAGGCGGGTTATTTCCGGTGAAATATCCGGGCCCGAGTAACCTGCGGTGCTGATAGACTCCAGCGGAATGTTTTTACCCAGGCGTTCGAGAAGCGTGTTTACGGTATCAAGAGAAGAAGTGGCGATTTTTTCGGAATCGAAATATACCGGTTCGGCCTGGTTGTCGATTAGCGTAATATGCGCATTTACCGAACCGACATCTATTCCCAGGCTGTAATTCATTTACACTATTTTAACATAAGCAGGCACTAAGCGTGCTCGAACCAGGCGACAGTGTTTCAGACACTGCCTGCCGCTATATCCGTGTAGGCTGCCGCCAGCCGTCCGGTTATGTGGCCGGGCCGGCCGCTGCCGACAGGTTTGCCACCGATGGATACAAGCGGCATCAGCCCGATAACTGAATTGGTTAAAAAGGCTTCCCCGGCTCCGGCAATTTCGTCCACGCCAAAACGGGTCTCCAGGGTTTCCATGCCGAACCGCCGCGCCAGTTCCAGCACTGCCTCCCGGGTAATGCCCGCAAGAACCCCGCAGCCTAAAGCCGGAGTAACCAGCGTGGCGCCTGAGAGGATAAACAGGTTGGTCATGCTGCCTTCGCATACCTCAGCCTTTTCATTCAGAAAGATGGCTTCGTCTGCTCCCGACTCCAGCGCTTCGCGTTTTGCCAGCAGGTTTTGCAGATAGCTGGTTGTTTTAATGGCCGGTACCGGGGACCGGCTGCAGCGCATTATTGAAGAAATTACCGCGGAATATCCCCTGCGGTAAACCCCGGGTGGAAGGGGTTCATAATAGCGGGCAGTGATGACAACATTAGCTTTTTCCGGAGGGCGGGATTGACCGGGATAATAACCATTACCGGCAGTAATCGTAACACGGATACGCGCCGAAGCCAGGTCGTTGAGGTGGATGGTTTTAGTGACCGCAGGGCCAAGGTGTACGGCATCGAGTTCTATGCCCAGCGCTCCGGCACCGCCGGACAGTCTTTGCAGGTGTTTTTCCAGCCTGAAAACCCTGCCTTCACGGGCGCGCATTGTTTCGAACAGCCCGTACCCGTACAGGAAGCCGGCGTCAGATATATGTATCCGGCCATCGGCAGCGGGGATGAATTCACCGTTCAAATATATTATTTCATTCATCTTGCCCCCTCTTTACTGCTTCGGAAGAATAAGCGAGGAAATTTTGCAGCATGGCATGGCCATGAGCGGTAAGAATAGATTCGGGGTGGAACTGTACTCCTTCGACAGGGTAAGCGGTATGCTTCAATCCCATTACCAGCCCATCGCAAGTGCTTGCCGTGATACGCAGGCAGGCAGGCACGGATCCTTTTTCAACCACCAGGGAATGATAACGCCCGCCTTCGAATGGACTGGGCAGACCTTCATACAAGCCGGTACCATCGTGAAAAACCGGTGAACTCTTGCCGTGAACGGGTGCCGGGGCTTTGGAAACCACGGCACCGAAAACGTGTCCGATACACTGGTGCCCCAGGCATACGCCAAGAATCGGGATTTTACCTGAAAAACAGCCGATTACGTCGTTGGAAACTCCTGCCTGCAGTGGTGTACAGGGGCCCGGGGATATTATTATATGCGAAGGTGCCAGCGCTTCGATCTGACGGATGGTGATTTTATTGTTCCTGGCTACCAGGGGTTCATAACCCAGTTCTCCCAGGTACTGAGCCAGGTTGTAGACGAATGAATCGTAGTTGTCGATTACCAGAATCATGCTTCAGTCCGGAAAGCGCTGCCGCCGGTCAGCGCCGCGATAAGAGCCCCGGCTTTATGCAGGGTTTCGGCATATTCCAACTCCGGATCGGAATCGTAAGTCACCGCCCCGCCGGCATGGAAATATGCCAGGCTGTCTTTTAAAATCATGGTCCGGATGGCAATATTCAAATCAACGCTTCCGTCAAAGCCTATATAGCCGATACTTCCGGTATAAACATTGCGCCGAACCGGTTCGAGTTCGTCGATGATTTCCATTGCACGCACTTTGGGAGCGCCGGTGATCGAACCCCCGGGGAACGCAGCCTTTATAACATCCATAGCGGTTATACCCGGTCTTAACCTGCCTCTTACCGTGGAAGTGAGGTGAAAAACCGCCGGGAATTTTTCCAGGATTGCCATCTCGTCCACTTTGACGCTGCCAAAACAGCATACCTTGCCCAGGTCGTTTCGTTCCAGGTCCACGATCATGATATTTTCTGCCCGGTCTTTGGCGCTGCTCAGCAGCTGCCCGGACAGCACCTTGTCCTCCCCGGCACAGGAACCCCTGGGCCGTGTTCCCTTTATCGGGCGGGTTTCGACCGTGTCCCCGGTGATTTTCAGGAATCTTTCCGGAGATGCCGAAATTACCTGCAGGCTGCCTGTATCGAAATAACAGGCAAAAGGTGCGGGGTTGATGCGGCGCAGATTCTGGTAAAGCTGAAACGGCGGCATGGTTGCAGCGCCATGGAAGCGCTGAGAAAGGTTTACTTCGAAGATATCTCCTTCGATGATGTACTGCCGCGCTTTTTCGACAGCGCGGCAGTATTCTTCCCGGGTGAAATTACTGGTAACAGAGCCGGTTGCACAATCAGCACCGGCGGATTTTTGGTCATCACCAGGCTGGTGAAAGGCTGCCAGTATTCGTTTAAAGTCCTTGAGGCGTACGGCAGCCTTCTCACGGCGCGCTTCGCCGTTTTCGGGCATGCCCGTGGATATTATATATGCCCTGTGCTCCAGGTTGTCCAGTGCAACCAGGCAGTCATAAAAACCGAAACAGTACTGGGGGACATCAACGTCACAGGCTGCCCTGGCGGGCAGGTCCTCGATACAACGTCCAAGGTCGTAGCTCAAATACCCCACCGCGCCTCCGCCGAATGGGACCGGCAAGGCCTGTGGCGGCAGCCGGTACTTGTCTATAAAGCGGCCGAGTATATCCAGAGGGTTGGAATAAGAAACGTATTCCGTATTGATGGCGGCAATACAGGCGACACCGCGATCAGCATGAATTGACAGGAAAGGATCGGCGCCGGCAAAGGTAAACCTTCCGTACCGGTCGTGCGGCAGGCTGGAATCGAGCAGAAACGGCATCGGCATGCCGGCAAAACCCGGAAACATCTCCCCGATGGAATCGGGGAAGGCGATTTCCTCGACCAGCGGGCTAACATATTGAGCGACAGGTCCGTTCATTGCTTTCCTCAAAGAGCATTTCGGCAGTGGCATAATACATTCGGGTGCCTGTATACGTCAATTCCCCAAAGCCGGCCCGGATGTGCCGGCAAGATATTTATTGATACAAGGCCCGTAAACCTTTATTATTTAACCGTTTTTATTGTATACTAAACAGACAATAGTAATCCGTAAAAGCTAATGAAAATATCAACTCGAAGCCGCTATGGCATCCGTGCGCTGATAAGCCTGGCCCTCAGCAGCGACAAAGGCCCCGTTCCGCTCAAGGAAATTGCTGCCAAGGACGGTATACCGTTCATGTACCTGCAAAAACTGGCCGCTCCCCTGGTCAGCGGGGGCATTCTGAGAGCGAGCCGGGGCATTAACGGGGGCGTATGGCTGGCCAAACCCCCCGAGGAAATCAAGCTCAGCGAGGTGGTCAATATCCTGGAAGGGCCCATCATGCCTGTTGACTGCATAGCCGAGATGGAGGACTGTTTCAGGGCACCTTACTGCGCCTCCAGGGAAATCTGGTATGAGCTGAAAACAGCTATAGACGGCGTACTGGAATCAAACACCATAAAAGATCTGGCTGACAGGCAGGTCAGGAACGAAAGCCTGCAGGCCGACATGTACAGCATATAACTATTTCACGGTTAATTATGGAAAACACGAATTACAGTGGCACCGGCTTCAATGGCATTCCCCGGGGGATTGCGCCCGATGTCACATATCTTACCGGCAATACACCTATGGTAAGGCTCAACCGGGTCGCCGGCAAGAACGGCGCTGAAATCGTAGCCAAGCTGGAGTACTTCAACCCGACCAGCAGCGTAAAAGACCGCACCGCTCTTGCCATGATACTCGATGCCGAAAAGAAAGGGCGCATTGGCGAGCATACTGTTATTCTCGAACCCACCAGCGGCAACACCGGTGTTGCCCTGGCAGCTGTGTGTGCCGTCAGGGGATACCGCCTGATTATCGTGATGCCCGACAGCATGTCCGAAGAGCGCCGCAAGCTTCTGAGGCTGTTCGGTGCGGAGCTTGTGCTTACGCCGGCTAAAGAGGGCATGAGGGGTTCGGTGGAAAAAGCTCAGGAAATGGCCGGCAGCAATCCGGAATATTTTATACCCGACCAGTTCAACAATCCCGCCAACCCTGAAATTCACAGTGCCACCACAGCAATGGAGATATGGCGCGATACCGGGGGGAGGGTTGATATGGTAATTGCCGGCGTTGGAACGGGCGGGACGATTACCGGTATTGCCAGGACTCTTAAAAAACTGAAACCCGGTATCAAAATAATCGCCGTCGAGCCTGAAAACTCCCCGGTTCTTTCCGGCGGTAAATCCGGCCCGCATAATATTCAGGGCATCGGGGCAGGTTTCGTTCCGTCAATTGTCGATAAAACCGTTCTGGATGAGATAATACAGGTCGCCGATTCCACAGCCTGTGAAATGGTGCACCGTTTAGCCAGAGAGGAAGGTTTGCTGGCCGGGATGTCTTCGGGTGCCGCGGTTGTTGCCGCTGCACAGGCAAGTGCCGGAGCCGAAAACCGGGGAAAACTGGCAGTTGTAATACTGCCCGATACCGGCGAACGCTACCTTTCGGCATGGACGGGCTGAACCGCACAGGTGAAATATCCGCGAGGGCACTTTGAAGCGTATCTATCTTGATTATGCGGCCACAACCCCCCTGCGTCCCGAAGTTTACACAGCGATGAAGCCGTATTTGCTTGAGGATTTCGGTAATCCGTCGACCCTTTATTCCTACGGCCAGGAGGCCCGCCAGGCAGTAGAAAGCGCCCGGGAGAAAATTGCCGGCCTTATCAATGCCAAACCCGAAGAGCTTGTATTTACCAGCGGAGGGACCGAAGCCAACAACCTGGCAGTTAAAGGTGTGGCGCAGGCGCTCGAAAAACAGGGCAACCATATCATTACCTGTGCCATTGAGCACCACTCCGTATTAGGGCCCTGCCAGGCGCTGGAAAATAGAGGGTTTGAAGTTACTTACCTGCCGGTGGATGAGCACGGTCAGGTAAGCCCCGAAAGCGTTGGCAACGCCATTACTGGCAAGACCGTACTGATTTCCATAATGCATGCCAACAACGAAATCGGAACGCTGCAGCCGGTAGCCGAAATCAGCCGGCTCGCCCGGCAGAACGGCATTTATTTTCATACCGATGCGGTGCAGACCCTGGGTCACATAGCGGTGGATGTCGAAGAACTCGGTGTCGATTTACTGTCCGCTTCAGCCCATAAGATATACGGTCCCAAGGGAGTGGGAGCTCTATATATCCGGCAGGGTGTAAAGGTTGCGCCCCTGATCGATGGCGGCGAACAGGAAGACCGGCGGCGGGCCGGTACGGAAAACGTAGCGGGCATAGCCGGTTTCGGACGGGCGGCGGAACTGGCGGGCACCGAAATCCCGGAGGAATCATGCCGGCTGCGGCAACTGCGTGACATGCTTATCAGCGGTATCCAGGCGGCCATTGAAGACGTATACCTCAACGGGCACCCTTCGGCCAGGCTGCCGGGCAATGTCAATATCAGCATCGATTACGTCGAGGGTGAAGCAGTGTGCCTGAACCTGGACCTGGAAAACATTTGCGCCGCAACCGGTTCTGCCTGCACGACCGGCAGTATCGAGCCGTCTCACGTAGTGCTGGCCCTGGGTAGAAACCGCCGGCTAGCCCACGGCTCGGTACGCTTTACCATGGGCAAGTGGACTACAGAAGGGGAAATCGAAAGGGTGAAACACGTTTTACCGGGCATAGTCGCCCGGCTGAGGGGTATGTCGCCTTTGTACCGGCAGGACCGCTGTCAACCGGGGCAGGCAGGATAGCAATGGCAGGACGCTTTTCTGAATACAGCGAAAAAGTACTGAAAATATTCAAAAATCCGGTTAATGTCGGGGTTATTAAGGATCCGGATGCCTGGGGTTTTATTTCCGACCCCACCCGGGGCGTGACCATGGAACTGTTTTTAAAGCTTGACGGCGATGTTATCGCCGACGCCAGATTCAGGGCTTCCGGTTGTGGTGCCACCATTGCCACCACCTCGACCATTACCCAGATGCTCAAAGGCAAAACCCCCGGGCAGGCGCTTGAAATCACCGATATCGACCTGGCGCAAGCCCTGGAACTTTCCGAGAGGAAGCATTACGTGGCTGAACTCGGCAGGGAGCTGATAGCAGCCGCTGTAGACGATTACCGGCAGAGAAAAGCCTTGAAATAGCAGGGCCGTTGTGCCCTGATTCCGAGTTTTGTTCCGGACGGCACAACGGCCATGTCTCTGAAGGGTATTTACAGTGCCGAAGACGGATCTTCCGTCAGCCGGTTTTCGGCAGAGGTGTAGCCCAGTTCCTGTGCCTGGCGGTCCAGGTCTGCGGTTATGATCGTTTCCAGGCCCAGGTTAACATCACCGGCAGCCTTTCTGAGGTCCACGGCCTTCAAATAGTGTTTGCACTTTTCGCAAAAATACACCCGGTACAAACCCGTTTCATCGGTGCGGTAGGAAAGCAGGGTTTGTTCTACATTATGGCAAAAAGGGCAGTCCAGGCGCTGAAAAAGCCAGTCTGTATTGCAGCAGGAGCAAACGAGGTATCTGGCGCCCTTTTCCTTGTCCAGGTAACTGAAAGAAGGTACCGAGCCGCATACCGGGCAATGACCGCGCCGCCAGCTATTCTGGTTGAACCTTTCCTTGAAAGCTAAAGCATAACCGGTCAGGAAAGGGCGCAGTGTATGGTGGACGAGTGTTGCCAGTGCCTGCGGTTCGAGTTCGGGCGCTTCGGCACCCGAAACCAGGATACTTCCATCCAGCCATGACTGGGCCAGCCCGGCGGTAAATGCGGGCAAATTATCATCGGAAATGCCGGCAAAACCGGGCAGTATGTCGGTATATTCCATGAACAGTTCTGCCAGGTTTTTGTATATACTGCCGGCATAGTTCCAGTCGATATCCGTTTCATGCATTTTAATCAGAGATGTGCCGTTGAGAACCCGCCGGTTGAGTTCTTCCTGGCCGAGGCCGATTGCCGGTATGCCGGCGCGGTGTTCGGCTTCTGCCTGAATGCGTAAAAGCTTGAGGTAGAATTCAAAAAACCGGGAAGAGTGGGCCGATTCACCAGCCCACTCTTCCAAGCCCTTCAGTATTTTTGATGTCGTATCGTTTATCTCAGGTTTATACAAAACTAATCGTTATCCTTTATGCCTGCCCGGCAATCAAAAGCAGAGCTCTGACAAGCAGCCCGCCGAGGACTACCAGACCGGCTGAAGAAAAGGTGATTGTTGCCAGGATCCCGGTAGAGAAGTCTCTCTTCCAGTTCATTGCCAGAAGAATCAAGGGGGCGATAAGCCCGGCGGCGATAAGCCCGACCCAGAACCACAGGGAAAGCTCTCCACCGGTCAGAAGTTGCAGGCCTTCGGTTGCTGCAGCCGAACCACTGGCTGAAAGCCAGAAGATGAAGGCTGCCAGAACAACGAGTTCAACCAGAATTACAACCACCAGGGACTTGGCCAGCTTGCTTATAGCGGCTGAATCGATCTGCCAGCCGGAAGCGTCAAAGAACTGCTCGATAAACCAGTCCCAGGCACGAACACCGGTTCTGTTCAACCAGTTAACCACCAGTGATACCACGATCAGCCAGGCAACACCGGAGGATACCGCCGAAACTACAAAGACCGCGGGGAGCAGCGGGGTCACGGACCAGAAAGGTTCGGTGGTAGCGGAGATGAGAACACCGGTGTAGGACATAAGCAGGATGGACAGCACGAAGCCGACCCAGGAAAGGATACCGGTAGCCTTATCCGCAAAGTTTTTCAATCCACGGGCGTAGTGGCTGATAATCCACAGGACCAGCATAACACCGGCAACGGTAAGCCAGCCGGACAGTATCCAGCCGCCGAGGGAAAGAACCGATTCCGGCTGTACGGTAACGAACATATGCCAGAACCAGAGTATATTGCCGAGGTGTGAAAGCAGCAGGGCTACCCCGATCAACGCCAGGATAATACCGGTGTAAACTGCCAGTTTGAAAAGATTCTTGAGCCTGCCGCCGCTGAATTTATCAGCCAGGAAAGCCGTCAGGAAAGCGCCGCCGGCCATACCGGCAGCCCACAGGTCAATCCAAAGAGTTACACCCCATTCCATTCCGCCAATATTCATTAAGCACCCCCTTTCTTGCCGGACCCACCGGCAAGTTCTTGCTTGCGTTTAAATACCAGCCAGAACGGCAGAGCGGTAAGGACGCCGGCGGTAACCAGGCCGGAAAGCCATTTGCCGACCACATCCGCGGTGGCAACCTTGGGATTATCCGGCAGGCCGTATACAGCACTGGGTGAATCATCCAGTACATACATTACATGCAGGCCGCCAAGCTCGTTTTCTCCGTAGAGATAAGCATTGGGATAGCCCTTTGCCTTCAGGTTTTCAACCTGCGCTTGTCCGGCTGCTACCAGTTCATCCCTGTCGCCGAAGGTTAAAGCACCGGTCGGACAGGTGCTGACACAGGCGGGTTTCAGGCCTGCATCCAGCCGGTTGTAACCTACTGAAGTGCAGGCACTGCATTTCATGGCCAGTCCGGCGTGATGGTCGATGTGCGGCACATGGAACGGGCAGGCCTGGGTACAGGTACCGCAGCCTATGCACCATTCCTGGTCGATATGGACGAAGCCGTCCTCGGTTTTGAAAATTGCCCCCACCGGGCAAACTACCGCACAGCTGGCCTCTTCGCAGTGGAGGCAGGCGCGGCGCAGGAAGAGCCAGTCGAACTTGCCGTTGCGCTCAGTTTCGATGAAGCGCATTTTGAGCCAGGTTTCACCGGAAAGCTCTTTAGGGTTTTCGTATGAGCCCCAGTTGCTGGTTTCTTCGGCTGCATGTTCGTTCCACTGCTTGCAGGCTACCTGGCAACCCCGGCAGGCTGTGCATTTGGTGAGGTCAAAAAGTATCGCCTTGCTCATTAGTCTACCCTCCTTACGCTGCACAGGAAAGTCTTGTATTCCGGAATGGTGGTATTGGCATCGCCCACGTGCGGGGTAAGTTTGTTGGCCGAGTCGCCGTTGTTCATACCTGCATAACCCCAGTGCCAGGGCAAGCCTATCTGATGAACGGTCTGGCCATTGACGGTTAATGGTTTGAAGCGCCGGGTTACTATCGCGACTGCGTTGACTTCACCCCTGGCGGAGCTGACTACCACCTTATCGCCATTCTTGATACCTTTCTGTTCTGCGAGTTCCTCATCCATCTCGGCATACATATTCGGCATAAGTTCATTAAGCCATGGCAGGTTACGGGTCATGATGCCGGTCTGCCAGTGTTCGGTGCAGCGATATGTAGTGCCTACGTAGGGGTATTTATCCGGCGTGCCCTGTTCGTTCATCCATTTACCGATATAGGCACACGGGTTGTTCTTCTGGCCGGACATGATATTGTTTGCCAGCGGGCTTTCCCAGGGTTCGTATACTTCGGGGAAGGGCCCTTCGGCCAGGCCGTGGCCCCAGATGCGGGCAACGCCTTCGCCTTTCATGATGAACGGCAAAACCTTGGCTCCGGGCTGAGCTACGTTGATGGGCGCCCAGCCGCCGTCGGGGACATCGCCGACCCACTTGGCCCCCTCGGCATCCCAGGTGACAACCGGGTGCTCGGTATCATACGGGTTGCCGTTCAGGTCGACAGAAGCCCGGTTGTAGATAATGCGGCGGTTGACCGGCCAGCACCAGGACCAGCCGGAATAAAGGCCGATCTTCTGCGGGTGGCTGTCGACAGGATTGCGGGCAGCGCACTTGTTGCCGGCTTCTTCGGTATACTGGTTGCAGTACAGCCAGTTGCCCGAGGAAGTGGTGCCGTCGTCCTTAAGCGCTGCGAAACTGGCCATGAGTTTGCCGGTGGCGAGATCGTAGCCGTTTATTTCCCTGGCGACCTGGTCTGCGGTTACATGTTCGTAATCCCAGGCAAGGTTAATGATGCCGTCACGTCCCGGGGCACTGGTGTCGGCTTCGTACAATTTCTTGATTCTGGCCATAAGTTCGGCAATGATCTCCAGGTCGGGCATGGCTTCGCCGGCAGGTTCGACGGCCTTGTAACGCCATTGAGCCCAGCGGCCGGAGTTGGAGATACTGCCTTCTTTTTCGTAGGAACAGCATGCCGGCAGCATGAAGACTTCCGTCTTGATGCTGGCCGGATCGACTCCGGGGCGCTTCCAGAAGATAGCAGTTTCGTTTTCCCAGATATCGACCGAAACCATCCAGTCCAGTTTGCCCAGTGCTTCCCTGGCACCGTTGGCATTCGGGCCGCCGGCAGCCGGGTTCTGACCCCATACCCACAAGCCCTTGATGATGCCGTTGCCGATGGCTTCAATTAGCCCTATATGGGTGTTGTTGACACCGGGTTTCTTCTTGGGCAGCCAGTGGAAACCGAATTCGTTATCCGGAGTAGCGGCATCGCCGTACCACGCCTTGAGCAGGCTGACTATATACTTACGGGCATTCTGCCACCAGTTGGCACTGGTATCACCGGCCAGGCCGACAGGTGTTACGGTAGAAGCCGGATGTTTGGCGCTTCTCCTGAGGTAAGCGTCCAGGTCGGCATCGCCCTCAACCGGTACATTCAGGTAACCGGGCAGGATGTGCTCGAGAAGGCACATGTCCGTGGAACCCTGTACGTTGGAAGTGCCGCGCAGGGCGTTGATGCCGCCGCCGGCAACACCCATGTTAGCCAGCAGGAGCTGCAGGATGGCATAACCTCGGATATTCTGGACGCCGTAAGTATGCTGGGTGGCGCCCATGGCGTAACAGATTGTGCCGGCCTTGCCCTTTTTGCCGGTTTCGGCATAAGCCTGGCACACTTTCAGGAAGTCCTCTTTGGGAGTGCCGGTTACCTTGCTGACGGTATCAGCGTCATAGCGTGAGTAGTGCTTCTTCATCAACTGGAACACGCAGTTGGGGTCTTTAAGGGTGGGGTCCGTGGTGGGAGCACTGCCGCCGGCATATCCCCAGGTTGCCCTGGCTGCGGCTGTATACACCCCGTTGTATTCTTTCTGTTCAATTTCACCGAACAACCCGTTGTTGAACTCGAATTCCGGTTTGATGATGAAAGAAGCATTGGTATACTGGGTGATATATTCCATGTTGTAGTTGCCGGGATTCTGCTCGATGTCGTTGATGACATAGTTTATCATTCCGCCGATAAAGGCTATGTCGGTACCGGAACGCATCGGCGCGTAGATATCCGATTTTGAAGATGTACGGGTGAAGCGGGGATCTACGCTTATCAGTGTGGCCCCTCTTTCCTTGGCTTCGGTAATCCACTTGAAGGAAATGGGGTGGTTTTCAGCCGCGTTGGAGCCGATAATGAACACGCAGTCTGAATTTCTCAGGTCTATCCAGTGGTTGGTCATTGCTCCTCTACCAAACGACTCTGCCAGAGCCGCAACTGTAGCGGAGTGTCATATGCGGGCGCAGTGCTCGAGGTAGACCACCCCGAGAGCCCGGTTCATTTTGGAGAGCAGGTAACATTCTTCGTTGTCCAGCTCTCCTCCGCCGAATGAAGCCAGTCCGTCAGTGCGTCCACCCGATTCCACCCAGGTGCTGTCCCGGGTAGCCTTGGCCCGTTCGGCGATGGTGTCCAGCATCCAGTCCCAGGATTTCTCCTCCCACTCTGTTGAGTTGGGTGCCCGATACAGTGGCTTGGTCAACCTGTAAGGATTGGGTTTGCCGTCCAGTTGGTGGATCTGGGACATCGCCAGCCCTTTGGGGCAGAGAGCGCCTTCGTTGATGGGATGATCCGGGTCGCCCTCTATTTTGACAATTCCGTCTTCGTAGACTGATACGATCGCGCCACAGCCTACACTGCAGTAACAGCAGATTGTAGTCGATTCCTTGACCTTCTGCTGAAGAGGCACTTTTTTCAGCGATCTGGCCATAATAGCCTTTTCGTCAAGGCCATTGAACAGGAACAATCCGCCCAGGGTTGCGCCGGAGGCTTTAAGAAAACTCCTTCGGCTGATTTCCATAAACTCTACCCCCTTTATGGTTTAATTTTGGATAAAAAAAACGGTTGCCAGCGCAAGCAACCGTACTCAAAAACCAAACAAATCAATCTTAGCAACGGAAAAAGATGCCTTCCGGCCAGATGATTTTGTTAAAATGAACCAGTTAATCACTCTTTGTTACGCAATAACACCTTCGAAGTCTCCTTTCCTAAAAAGGCAGGCATAACTGTTTCCGGCTACACCCTCGGGGCTTTTCAGCCCACCGGCCAGTTTCCGTGCCCCCGGTGGGGTTTAGGAACTGCTGGCTCGGAGTCAAGAGGAAGTGTATATTTTCCAAAAATTTTTGTCAAGTTGATTTACGATGAACAGTCTCATATACGATTATACCCTGTTGAACCCAAAATGTGAATTGCCATGCACCGGGCAAAGTGATAGACTGCCTGACTTATATGGAGATGTTTATCGAAAATGCCGGTTTCGAACGGTTGACTCAAGTCTGGCAGAATAAAGAAGGGAGCCTGGTTTGGCCGGGCCCGTTTATACTGCCTCCATGGCTGGAAACCTGGTGGCAGGTCTTCGGCAGCAGTTACCGGCCGTATTTGAAAATAGCCTGCTCAGGGCGCGAGCCGGTGGGCATCGCCCCGTTAAAAACATGCGGGACCACCGTTACTTTTATGGGAAGTGCCGATATTTGCGATTACCAGGATTTCGTTGTAAGGAAAGACTGCGCCGGCGTTTTTTTTACCATGCTGCTGGATGAAATTGCCACCGGCGGCTTTAAACGGCTGGAACTCAGGCACGTCAAAGCAGGATCAGCGGTAATGACGAACCTTGTTCCGGTTGCCCGGGCCAGGGGTTTCCGGGTTGAGGTCGAACCGGAAGCCAGTTCGTTTGAAATTGAACTGCCCGGCACTTTCGAAAGTTACCTGGCGGCGCTTGAAAAAAAGCAGCGTCATGAACTCAGGCGTAAGCTGCGCCGGTTGTCCGGCGCCGGCAGTCCATCCTTCTTCTTTACAGGCCACGAAACCGCCAATGACTGCTGCATGGACAGTTTTTTGGGCCTTTTTCGCTTGAACCAGGCAAAAAACAGCTTCATGGCTCCGGCAATGGAACAGTTTTTCAGGCTGATGGCCCGCAGGCTGGCTGGAGAGCGGCTGCTCCGGTTCGGCAGCCTGCGGCTGGATAACCGCGAGGTAGCCATGGTAATCGTTTTTGATTATAATAACACTGTATACCTTTATAACAGTGCTTATGATCCGGCTTTCAGCCAAATCAGCCCGGGATTGGTGAGCAAAGTCCTGGCGATACGGGAATCTATCCGGATGAGCCGCCGGTGCTGGGATTTTCTCAAGGGAGAGGAGCCTTACAAGCGATATCTGGGCGGGCAGAAAGTCGACCTTTACGGAGTAGAAATAGAGATCGGTTAATTTATGATACGAGACATTTCCCCCTGTGGCTTACCCCGGATTGCTTTTATAAGTTTGCACAGTTGCCCCCTTGGCAACCTGGGCGCTAAGGATACCGGCGGCATGAGTGTTTACATAAGGGAAGTTGCCGCTCAGCTTGCTGGTATGGGGTACCCGGTAGACATTTTTACGCGCAAACATGAACCCCATGGCGGAGGGATTATACAACTGGCTCCCGGGGCGCGTCTCATTCACGTGGATGCCGGGCAGAAGTGCGAAACCACCGAAAAGATTTCTCTCTACCCGCATATTGACACCTTCGTAAAAGAAATAGAAAAATTTGCGAGCCGGCAAAGCCTGCGATACAACCTGATATTCAGCCACTACTGGCTGTCCGGCATGGCCGGCCGGCAACTGGCTTCCGACTGGGGTGTCGGGCATATGGTTATGTTTCATACCCTGGCAGCCGTAAAAAACGGGCTCGGTGTAGGCAAACCCGAACCGCTGCTGCGCCTTCGAGGAGAAGAAGCGGTTGTCCAGAACTGTCAGCGAATAATCACCGCCACCGAGCGTGAAAAACAAAATCTTATCGGGTTGTATCAGGCACCTGCTGAAAAAATCAGCATTATCACTTGCGGGGTAAATATGGAGTTGTTCAAACCCCGACAGGAAAGGCAACCGAAAACAGGCCCCGATGGCAAGAGGGAGCGGCTTATTCTATATGTCGGCCGCATTGAACCCTTAAAGGGCCCCGAGCTGTTGATAGAAGCCCTGGCACTGTTAAAATCCCGGCAGGACTGGAAGTGCCTGATAGTGGGCGGCGACCAGTCGAGCCGGGAAGAAATCCGGCGGCTTGAACAACTGGCCGGCAGGTCGGGCATCGGGCAACGTCTGGTTTTTGCCGGTCTGGTATCACAGGAAACGCTGCCGGGTTACTATTCGGCTGCGGATGTACTGGCGGTACCGTCTTATTATGAGAGTTTCGGACTGGTAGCGCTGGAAGCCCTGGCTTGCGGGTGTCCGGTAGTCGCCAGTGATGTAGGCGATCTGAAAAGTATTATTATTCCCGGTTTGTCCGGAGATATTATTGAGAAACAGGATGCCGGTGCCCTGGCTGCAAATATTGAAAAGTGGATAGACCGCCCTGAGAGAACGGTTCAGGAGGCTGAGGCGATACGCTGCAGTGTTGAGCGGTTCAGCTGGGATAATGTAGCCCGTGACCTGGGCAAAGAAATCGATGCCTTGTGCGCGCGGCCTGCCGGGGTGAAATGATATGTTTTCCGGTCCTGTTGAACTGATGGTCGTGGCCCCGCATCCTGACGATGCCGAGTTCGGTATCTCCGGAACCGTCGCCGGTTTGACCGCTTCCGGCAAAGCGGTGGTCTATGTCATCGCCACCGGGGGTGAAAAAGGAACCGATGACCCGGCCGCCGACCCCGGGGAAATAAAAACTCTTCGGCGGGCCGAGCAAATGGCCGCGGCTGCCGTTCTGGGTGTGGCAGAGGTGCGTTTTCTGGATTTTGCCGATGGCGGATTGGAAGACAGTTATCAGTACCGGCTGGCGATTGCCCGGGAAATCCGCCGGTTTAAACCCAGGGTAGTTGCTTCAACCGATCCCTACCGGCGTTACATGTGGCACCGGGACCACCGCATCACCGGGCAGGTGGTGGCTGACGCCGTGTATCCTTTCGCTCGCAACTGGCCGGCTTTTCCGGAACTCGTAAAAGAGGGTTTGGCGCCTCATATCGTCAGCCGGATGCTGTTCTGGGGTTGTGAAGAACCCAATCATTTTGAAGATATCACGCCGGTATTCGACACTAAACTGAAAGCCTTGAAGTGCCATCGCAGCCAGGTTGGCATGCATGGCGAGAAACAAATCGAAGCGTGGCTGCGCCAGCGTGCCGGAGATATGGCCGAAGGGCAGGATTACGAACTGGCTGAAGCCTTCCGGCTTGTCGAAGTTAACTGGTAATGCCTTGACAGGCTTGCCCGTTAATGTTAATTTGACGCCTGTTTTCTTATAAGGAAGCGCTGTTGATACAAAAAAACGAACACAAAAAACTACTGTCAGGCAACGAAGCAATAGCTTTAGGGGCTTATCACGCCGGATTGAAGGTAGCCGCTGCTTATCCGGGCACGCCCAGCACTGAAATCCTGGAAAATATTGCCCGTTACGAAGGCGTATATGCCGAGTGGTCTACCAATGAAAAAGTCGCCCTTGAAGTAGCTATGGGTGCGGCTTATGCCGGCGTTCGATCGCTGGCGGCTATGAAACACGTCGGCCTGAATGTTGCTGCCGACCCATTGCTGTCGGCTTCCATTACCGGTATACAGGGCGGCCTGGTTATCGTGAGCGCTGACGATCCCGGTATGCACAGTTCGCAGAACGAACAGGATAACCGGCACTATGCCAGGCTGGCCAAAATACCCGCCATAGAGCCCTTCGACAGCCAGTCGGCCTACGATTTTATTATACATGCCTTCGAACTAAGTGAAACGTTCGATACTCCGGTACTGTTTCGCTCCACTACACGCATATCCCACTCCAAATCGGTGGTAGAGTGCCGCTCGCCGCTCGAGGTTCGGCCGGCAAAAGGGTTCACCTGTGACCCTGCCAAGTGGGTCATGCTGCCGGCGTATGCCAGGCAGCGGCATATTACCATCGAATCCAGAATGGACCGGCTTAGGCAATACGCTGAAAACAGTCCTTTGAATGCACGCTTCGACGGAGAACGTTCCCTGGGGATAGTGACCAGCGGTATTGCTTATCAATATGCCAGGGAAGTATTTCCGGACGCTTCAATCCTCAGACTGGGCCTTACCTATCCCCTGCCAGAAAAACTCATTCGGGATTTTGCAGCCGGCCTCGACCAGGTCATAGTAATTGAAGAACTCGATCCTTTTATCGAAGAAATTATAGCTTCGATGGGTATAAAAACTGCCGGCAAGGCCTTTATTCCGCTTACCGGCGAGCTTTCTCCCCAGGTCGTTGCTGCAGCCGCTTCGGGATACGGACTGGCCGCCGGGCATATTAACGAAACCGAAAAATGCCCCGAAGAGCTGCCGCCGAGGCCGCCGACGCTATGCCCCGGATGTCCGCATCGCGGGCTCTTTTTCGAGCTCAGCCGGAACCAGAGGCGGGTGACCCGGCTGGCCGGCAAAGGGGCTTCAACAGGCGGCGGCCTGATTATCACCGGTGACATCGGCTGTTATACCCTGGGAGCATATCCGCCGCTGGGAGCTATGGATACCTGCGCCTGCATGGGTGCCAGCATCGGCCAGGCCCTGGGCATGGAGAAAGCGGGTGTCAGGGACAGGCTGGTAGCGGTTATCGGCGACTCTACGTTTATGCATTCCGGGCTTACTCCCCTGGCCAACGCGGTATACAACCAGAGCCGGATTACCATTATTATCCTGGACAATATGACGACAGCGATGACCGGCCACCAGGGACACCCGGCTACCGGGATTTCAGCCAGGGGAGAAAAAACCGGGTCGGTAAGCCTGGAGAGCATCGTCAGAGGTATGGGTGTCGAAAATGTCAAAGTCGTGGATGCCTTTAAAATTGACCAGCTCAAAAATTCGCTTAAGGCGGCCATAGAATCCAGCCAGCTGCATGTGCTTATTGTGCGTGGCCAGTGTGCCCCGATCCGCCCGCGCTCCCCGGTTACCAGGATGGTTGAGCAGGAAAAGTGCATCAAATGCAATACCTGTTTGAAACTTGCCTGCCCGGCAATTCAGCAGAGGGAAGGCAATATCATCATTGATGCGGATTTGTGTGCCGGTGACAACTGCGGTTTGTGCGATCAGGTATGCCCTGTCGGGGCGATAACGGCACCGGGTAAGGCGGTGAAGCAGTAATGCCCAAAATCGATATCCTGATAACCGGTATCGGCGGGCAGGGGATTATCATGGCCAGCGATGTTCTGGCCCAGGCGGGCATGCTCGACGGTTATGATGTTAAAAAGACCGACAGTATCGGCATGGCTCAAAGGGGGGGCAGCGTCGTCAGCCATATAAGGCTGGGAGAAAAGGTATATTCGCCCCTGATTTTTCCGGGCGACGCCGATGTATTGTTTGCCATGGAAAAACTTGAAGCCGCGCGCTCCAGTAGTTTCTTGAGGAATGGAGGTGTGGCTCTCTTAAGCCGTTATGGCGCACCGCCGGTTTCCTTGATAGGCGGCCGGTATGAATACCCGTCGGACGAGATGATATTGAAATGCCTGCACCGGCGTACTCAAAAAGTCTTTTTCATCGACGGCCTGGCAAAAGTTGCCGAGCTGGGCAATATTAAAACGTTGAACGTATTCCTGCTGGGCGCCCTTTCCGGGTTACTGCCCCTGAGCCGGGAGGCATGGCACGAAAGCCTGAAAACAACCCTGCCTGAAAAAATATTGAGTATCAACCTGGAAGCCTTTGATCTGGGCAAGCAGGAGATTGCCGGTGACGCTCTCGAATAGAACTCTTGCCGGGATGAAGCAGAGTTCCTGGATACGCCAGATGTTCGAAGCCGGCGAGAAGCTCAAGGCCAGACTCGGCCCCGGCAATGTATACGACCTTTCCCTGGGAAATCCGGTAACCGAGCCGCCCGAGCCGGTGGCAGAAGCCTTGTTGAAACTGGTTGAAAAACCGCTGCCCGGCATGCACCGGTATATGCCCAATGCCGGTTATACTCATGTCAGAACAGCCGTAGCCGGAGCTTTGAGCCGGGAACTGGGTATGGCTTTCAACGGCGACGATATTATCATGACCTGCGGAGCTGCCGGAGCAATTAATGTCGCACTCAAAGCGATAGTTGAACCCGGGGAAGAAGTTGTTGTGCTGTGCCCGTATTTTCCGGAATACGTAAGTTATATCGAAAACCATGGCGGGGTTGCCGTAAGAGCACCTTCCGGCGCACAGTTCGTTCCCGAACCGGACCGCCTGGAAAACCTTATTGGCGCGCGCACCAGAGCGGTAATCGTCAATTCCCCCAACAATCCCACCGGCGTTATGTATGACGACAGCTTTCTGGCAGCTTTGGGTTCGGTGCTGACCCGGAAAAGCCGGGAATACGGCCGGCCGGTATACCTTATCAGCGATGAACCGTATCGCAAAATCCTGTACGACGGGCTGGAATTTGCTTCTCCCCTGAAACATTACGGGGATTCCATTGTCGCCAGTTCATTTTCAAAAGACCTTGCCCTGCCGGGTGAGCGGATCGGCTATCTGGCGGTGAACCCGGTCATGGAAGGCAAGGCGCAGTTGGTCAACGGGTTTATATACTGCAACCGCATTCTGGGCTTTGTAAATGCACCGGCATTGATGCAGCATCTGGTGGGCAGTTTGCAGGCGGTGAGCGTGTCCACAGCCGGCTATCAGCGCAAGCGGGATATTCTGTATCAGGGATTGGTCAACCTGGGTTTTAACGTAGTCAAACCGGCCGGGGCGTTTTACATGTTTCCCGGGATAGCGGATGGAGATGATGTTGGATTTGTCGGTAAACTTATGGACCATGGGGTGCTGGCGGTACCCGGCAGCGGCTTCGGCACCCCGGGGTACATACGGTTGTCGTATTGTGTCGAAGATGAAACGCTCGAAGGAGCGCTTCGGGGCCTGAAGAAAGCCCTGGGGTAGAGTATGGAGAAAGATACGGAAATACAACAGAATATCGAGTTGTTGAAAAGCCGGGTGGAACCGGCGGTGAATTTGATGTGTATGCGGCTGGAGGCGCTTGAACCCGGATATGCCCGGGTATCGATGAAGGTCAAACCGGAACATCTCAATTTTCACGGTATGGCTTTCGGCGGCATCATAATGTCGCTGGCCGACCATGCCTTCGGATATGCCGCCAACACCCTGGCTTACCCCAGTGTCGCCAGCCAGTTCAATATGCATTTTCTCGAAGGCGCACGGGAGGGTGAAGTTTTGACGGCAGAATGCCGGGTGGTAAAAAACGGGCGCAGAATCAGCGTTTCGGATATCCGGGTCACCAACGGTCAGGGAAAATTGATTGCCCTGGCTACCGGCACGACGGTTCCGGTGAGGCCGCGGCAGGGTTCCGGTGAAACAGCGGATAAAGCTGCCGGGGATTGAAAAAGTTGACGAATCATGACGCTTGTGGTAATCTCTCCCAGCTTTATTATAAAATGCGGGCCGATGAATACTAATACCGTCGATATTACAGGAAAATTCAGCTTCATCTTTACCGTGCGCACATGGTGCGCCGGGGGTTTGTCTGTAATGCAGGTGTAAACAATTTAACCTGACCATGGTAGAGATAACAACCTCCCCGGCAAGGGAGGTTTCTTTATATCCGGGAGAAATATGATAGATACAACGGTTGATACGATACCGGGGCTGGTAATAAACAACTGCCGTAACTGGCCGGACAGGCCGGCCATGTGCATGAAACGCTTCGGCATATGGCAGCGCTACAGCTGGCGGGAATATTTTGAAAAGATCAAATACTTTGCTCTGGGAATGGTCAAACTCGGGCTTAAAGCCGGTGACGTGGTTTGCATAATCGGAGATAATGAGCCGGAATGGTTCTGGGGGGAAATTGCGGTACAGGCCGCCGGGGGAGTTGCCACCGGCAGTTTTGTAGATTCGATTCCTTCCGAACTGAAATATATAATGACCCATTCAGGGGCAAGTTTCGCCATCGCCAACGACCAGGAGCAGGTGGATAAATTCCTGCAGATAAAAGCGGAACTGCCCTTGTTGAAGAAGGTCGTGTACTGGGATCCCAAAGGACTCAAGAATTACAACGACCCCCTGCTTGCAGGTTTCAATGAGGTTATCAACCTGGGCAGGAACTGCGACGGGGAAACGCCGGGACTGTTTGATGAATTATTATCCGCCGTCAGGGATGACAGTACGGCTTTTGTCTATTACACCTCGGGTACCACCGGGCTGCCAAAAGGAGCCATGCTGAGTCACCGTGCCCTGATACACACCGCCGAAAGTTTCATCAGCCGTTACCCGTTGTCGGAAAAGGATGACCTTATATCCAACTTTCCGGCTGCCTGGGTGGGAGACAGCTATTTTTCCACCATCCCGCATCTGCTCACCGGGGCCCGTTTGAACTTCCCGGAAGAACCGGAAACGATTGCCGAAGATACGCGTGAAGTCGGCCCCAACTTTGTTATCTACGGTCCCAGGCAGTGGGAAGGGCTGGTCAGCGAAATTCAGGTCAAGATGATGGATGCCGCCTGGCTGAAAAGGCTTGTCTACAATCTGTTCATGCCTGTTGGTTACAAGATGGCTGACATGAAACTGGCCGGGAAAAAGCCCGGGCTGGCATGGCGCGTGCTGTACAAAATTGCCGATATCCTGCTCTTTCATCCTCTCAAGGACAAGCTGGGGCTCTCCAGGGTCCGCTTCGCCGTTACCGGCTCCTCGGTGCTCAGCCTGGATACTTTCAGGTTGATTCATGCCATTGGAGTCGAGCTCCGGCAGAACTATGCCAGCACCGAGTCCGGTTATATTTCATCGCATGGTGAGGGTGAAATCCGGTTTGAAAGTGTAGGACGGCCCGCCCGGGGCGTGGAAGTCCGGCTGATGGATTCGGGCGAACTCCTGGTGCGCAGCGACTGCATGTTCAGCGGGTATCTGGCCAATCCGGAAAAGACCAGCCAGACGCTGGTCGGCGGCTGGTGCCGGACCGGGGACGCCGTAAATATCGACAGCGATGGGCATATCCTGTTTCTTGACCGGCTGGAACACATGGGCGAATTGAAAGGCGGTGCCAGGTACGCCCCTCAGTACATCGAAGGCAGGCTGCGTTTTTCACCCTATATAAAGGATGCCATGGTCATAGGCGGCTCCGACAGGGAGTACGTGACCGCCATTGTGAATATGGATTTTGCCATGGTCGGCAAATGGGCCGAGAGAAAGCATATTGCTTATACGACTTTCGTTGACCTGTCGCAAAGAGATGAAGTTGCCGGGCTGATTTGCAAAGACCTCGAGCGGGTAAACGGGTATCTGCCCGAACATGCCAGGGTAAGAAAATATGTCCTTATGCACAAGGAGTTCGATGCTGATGAAGCCGAACTTACCCGGACCCGTAAACTCAGGCGTGAATACATGGCCCAGCGTTACCGGGACCTGATCGACAGCATGTACGGAGAGAGAGACGAGGTAAGAATCGAGACCCAGGTTACCTACCGGGACGGACGCCAGGGGCAGGTAGGTACCCTTATCAAGGTAAGGACAGTCGGGGAGGCATAAGCAGTGTCTGAATTGCTTCAATTTGTGATAACGGGCATCACCGTAGGCATGGTGTACTCGCTGATAGCTTTGAGCTTCGTGCTGATCTGGAAATCAAGCGGAGTCGCCAACCTGGCCCTGGGGCAGATGGTGCTGGTTTTCAGCTGGTTTACCTACGGGATGCTTGTCCAGGCGGGCCTGCCCCTGTGGCTGGGGCTGGGGCTGGTGGTGGTGCTCTCTCTGGGGATGGGCTGGCTTATCGAAAGAGTCGCTCTCAGGCCTCTTATTGCCCAGCCGATACTTTCACTGATCGCGGTTACCCTTGGACTGGCCTTTTTTATCGAGGGGCTGGTAAGTTTTGTCTGGCCGAGGAGCGTAGCCGCTTTGCCGAGGATCTTCCCTGCAGATGTCATCCATATCGGGACCGCCGTGGTTTCCCAGGAATACATGTGGGCGGCCGGGATTTCCCTGCTGCTGTTTGCCGTTCTGAGTTTTTATTTCAAGTACAGCCGTATGGGTATAGCCATGCGGGCAACCGCTGACGACCAGCTGGCGGTGCAGGCTTGCGGCGTACCGGTAACCAGGATATTCTCCCGCAGCTGGATGTTTGCCGCTGTGCTGGCCGCTGTGGGGGGAGTGCTGATGTCATCGATAGGCGGCATAACCCACGGCCTGGTGGAAACCGGATTGAAATCGTTTTCGGTGGTTATCCTGGGAGGGCTCAACTCGTTCCTTGGTGCCATACTGGCCGGACCCATAATCGGCCTGGCGGAGAATGTAGGCGGCGGCTACCTGACGCCGCTGACATGGCCGGGTGTCAAGGAAGTAATCCCGTTTATCATAATTATACTCGTAATGTTTATTAAACCATACGGTTTATTCGGCGAAGAAAGGATCGAAAGGATTTAATATGGATTTGCCTGCCGGCATACGCAATTTTACATATGCCCAGGATATGGCCATTTTCCGGACCCGGTGGCAGTGGGTGATGCTGGTGCTGGCTATGCTGGCCCTGTTCACCGCGCCCATGCTGCTGAACAACTACTGGCTGGGCATAGCCAACCTGATAGGCATCAGTATTATCGCGGCTACCGGGCTTAACATTCTTATCGGATATTGCGGGCAGCTCTCCATCGGGCATGCCGGTTTCATAGCGGTGGGCGCTTATGCCTACGCCATAATGGTAAGCCGGTTTGACTGGCCTTTTCCGGCAGCCATGGTTTTTGCCGGAATTGCGGCGGGGTTGACCGGGCTTATTTTCGGTATACCTTCGGTGCGGGTCAAAGGTTTTTACCTGGCTATAAGCACCATCGCTGCCCATTTCATTATTATCTGGGTGATTAACCAGTGGAGTTCCCTGACCGGCGGCTACAATGGAATCGGCGTGCCGGTAGCCAGTTTATTCGGCATTTCCTTTGCCGGCCAGAAAAACCAGTTCTACCTGATTTTTATCATAACCGGCCTGGTAATTTTTGCGGCAAAAAATATAGCCCGGACCCGGGTGGGCAGGGCATTCGTGGCGGTCAGGGATAATGATCTGGCGGCTGAGGTTATGGGGATAAACCTGTTTCGCTACAAGCTGCTGGCTTTTTTTATCGGCTGTTTTCTGGCAGGGATTGCCGGTTCTCTGATGGCCAACTGGATAGGCTATCTGAATGCTGAAAATTTTACTTTGAATGATTCGATTCTTTATATCGGCATGATCATCATCGGCGGGCTGGGTACCACGCTGGGCCCAATTCTGGGAGTTGTGTTCATACGCCTGCTTCAGGAGGGGGTCAACACTATTTCACCCCTTGTCGAAGGGATGATTCCCGCCTTGCCGGCAGGCTTCACCGCCGGCCTGGGGCCGATGGTATTCGGGCTGGTTATCGTGCTGTTTCTGATTCTGGAGCCACGTGGCCTGGCGCACCGCTGGAATCTGTTCAAGGCAAGTTACCGGCTTTGGCCTTTTTCATATTAGGGAGCAGGAGGCACTAGAGTGAATGACAACTGAAGATGACTTTCCTGGCAAATCCGGGGTTAATCAAAATAAAGAAATAATAGGGGGTTCCGAATAATGGGATCTAAAGGCAAATTGAAGAAACTTTCGCTGGTTTTGGCATCGTTGCTGATAATGATCACGCCGGTCCTGGTTTCCGGTTGCGGTCAGGCAGAAGCGGCTTTGAAAGTGGGACTCAGTATACCGTTTACCGGCCCGGCTGCCGAAAAAGGCCGGCCGATGGGTGACGGCGTCCTTGACTGCATAAAGTACATCAATGAAGAACTGGGTGGTGTCGAAGGCATTCCCATCGAGGTTGTCTGGCGCGATACCCAGTACGATTCCGCCAGGGCGGCCAACTTCGTCAACGAATTCATTGACCAGGGCTGCCTGTTTTTTACCACCTGTGCTTCAAAGGAAATGGCGGCATCCATGGAAATAGCCAACCGGAACGACTTCCCGGGATTTACTGTTTTCAGTTCCCCGGTGTGCATTCATCCGCCGGAACATATTTATGCCCAGATGCCGGATTACGGCGATTCGTGGGCAGCTTTTGCCAAGTATTACATGGAAAACATCTGGGAGGGTACCGGCACGCCCAGAATGGCCCTGCACCTTCTCAACAATCCTACCGGTTCGGGCGCCAACGATGCCGCCAGGGCTCTGGCGGATGAACTCGGCATAGAAATTGTGGCCGTGGAAGAACATGCCGCCACCACTATTTCCGAGATCGAGAGCCTGTCCCGCATCAAGTCGGCCAATCCGGATGTGCTTTTCATCTCCTCTACTCCTCAGCCTACTTCAATTATTCTTAAAAATGCCAGGGAACTGGGGATCACTCCCGGTGTTACCGTCGGTTGTGGCCACGCTTCTTTCACCCAGGCTTTAATCGACCTGGCCGGTGACTCCGCCGAAGAGGTATACGGCGTTTTCCCGACCGTCAACTGGGGGGATGATGTGGCGGCCATGGACAAAATGACCGAATATTGCCAGGAGTACCATCCGGACGATTACGGCAATATGGACTATATCACCTGCTGGGCGGAGGGCTTGATCATCGCCGAGATACTGCGCCTGGCGGTCGAACATGTTGGAGTGGACAATATCGATCAGCTGACACCTCAAATTGTGGAGGAATACGGATTCAAGGCCTTGAACAATTTCGATCCGGGCGGACTTCACGGGCCGGTAAGTTATTCGGAGGGGGACAACCGCCTCGCCAAGGCGGTCCGTGTCTTCCAGGTAAACGATGGAGAAATGGTTCCGCAAACGGGCTGGGTGAATGCGCCGGCAATTCTGTATGAAAACTTCGACTGGTTCGGCCAGTAGAAATTGAAACCTGGCAGGCAGCACGGGATTGCACGTGCTGCCTGCACCGGAGTATTTTTTAGTATGTTGAAAGTAAACAACATCGAAGTCTGCTACCTGAATGTGATCCGGGTACTGCATGGTATCTCCCTGTCGGTAGCCGATGGCAGTATCGTTGCCGTGCTGGGAGCCAACGGAGCCGGTAAAAGCACCACCCTCAAGGCGATTTCCGGTCTTTTAAAAGTGGAAGAGGGGGAAGTTACCGACGGGAGTATCGATTGGGACGGGGTGCGCATCGATAATAAGAGCGCCGAACAGATCGGTAAAATGGGAATTGTTCAGGCCCTGGAAGGACGGCGGGTTTTCGGCCATCTGACTGCCGAAGAGAACCTTATGGTGGGGGCCTTTAACCGTAAAGACAGGGCGGAAGTCAAAGCAGACCTCGAAATGGTTTATACCTATTTTCCCCGGCTTAAAGCATTGAAACGCAATATCGCCGGATATTTATCCGGCGGGGAACAGCAGATGCTGGTCATCGGCCGGGCCATGATGGCGCGTCCAAGGCTCATGATGCTGGATGAACCCTCGCTCGGCCTGGCCCCGCTGATGGTAGAAGAAATATACGATATAATCAGAAGATTCAATGTCGAGCAGAAGACCTCGGTGCTGCTGGTGGAGCAGAATGTGCGGGTAGCACTGGGAATCGCTCATTCAGGCTACGTCATGGAAAACGGCCGGATAGTACTCGACGGCACCGCAGAGTTTTTGAAAAATAACGAAGATGTCAAGGAATTCTACATGGGGCTTTCGGCAACAGGTGCTAAAAAGAGCTATCGTGAAGTAAAGCATTACAAGAGGCGAAAAAGATGGCTGTAGAAAGAGATACGTTTTTTGACGAATGGGAGAGGCTCTCAGTGGGAGCCAGAGAAAACTTCCTGAACGGCAGGCTGCGCCTGCAAATACGCCATCTGTATGACCATTCCCCGTTTGCGCGGGCGGTTCTGGACACAGCCGGGCTCAGACCGGAAGATATTCAGACTACAGCCGACCTGGCCAGGCTGCCGGTAACCCGCAAAGCGGATATCATCCGCCTCCAGCAGCAAAATCCGCCCTACGGGGGTTTTCTCACGGCGCCTGCCGCCGATGTCGAGAGGGTTTTTATCTCCCCCGGGCCAGTCTATGAAATTCAGGGTTCGGACACCAAGTGGTTCAGCCGCGCTTTGTGGGCGGCCGGCTTCAGGCGCGGGGACGTCGTCATTAATACCTTCACCTATCACCTTTCACCGGCGGGCGTGCTGATGCATGAGGGCCTCAGGGATTGCGGGGCGACGGTGGTGGTTGCCGGAGTAGGCAACACCGAGATACAGCTGGCTGCCATGCGCCACCTCAAGGTCAACGGGTTTATCGGCACCCCGTCTTTCCTGATGGCGTTGATTCATAAAGCAAGGGAAGGCGGGCTGGATATTAAAAAGGACTTTTATCTCGAGCGGGCCTGGTTTACCGGAGAACCTCTGGCGCCCTCGGTGCGTACGGCGCTGGAAAAGGACTATGCCATCGATACTTGCCAGGCATATGCGGTAACCGAACCGGGAGGGGTGATAGCGTTTGAATGCCCGGCTAAAAGCGGCCTGCACCTGATGGACGATTACGCGGTTGAAATTGTAGACCCGCAGTCCGGCCGGCCGGTCGAGCCGGGTGAAACCGGGGAGGTGGTGGTAACGCCGGTGCACAATAAAATCTGGGGATTGCTCCGGTTCGGTACGGGGGATCTTTCCAGCCTGATAACCGAAGCCTGTCCCTGCGGCCGCAGCGCGTACCGTTTGAGTGGCATACTCGGCCGTACGGGTGATGCAGTCAAGATCCGCGGCATGTTCGTCGTACAGCGTGAAATTGATATCATCATGGCTGAATATAAAACCATAACCCGCTACCGCCTGATCGTGAGTCGCATAGACCAGCGCGACCGGGTCAAGCTGGAAATCGCAGCCGCTCAGAACCCCGATAACGAAGCGCTTAAAGACAGGATAAGCCGTGATTTCCAGAATAGATGCCGGTTGAAGCTGGATGAAATCGCTTTTGTCGAAGAGTCAAGTTTTCAAGAGGGCTATAAGAAAATAGAAGATACGCGGCGCTGGGAGTAAACCGCTAAATGGCGGTTTCTTTGCCCAGGTAAGCGGCAATTACTTCCGGGTTGGCCTGTATTTCTTCCGGAGTACCTTCGGCGATCTTGCAGCCGAAATCGAGCACTACTATCCGGTCGGCTATATCCATTACCACACCCATATCATGCTCGATCAGGATGATGCTTTTGATGCCGTCCCTGAGAACCCGGGCCTGGGGATACGTTTCACCCTGGCCTTCGAATATGTCTACAATGAAACGGGCGATATCTTCCTTTTCTTCCAGGTTCATTCCTGCCATGGGTTCGTCCAGCAGCAGAACACGCGGCTCCAGGGCCAGCGCCCGGCCGAGTTCCACCCTTTTACGCATACCATAGGACAGGGAACCGACAACCCGCTTGCGGACAGGTTCGATTTCCAGAAAATCTATGATGTCCTCCGCAATCCGACGGTGCTTGATTTCTTCGCGGTGAGCCGGTCCGAAATACAGGGCGGATGTAAGAGCGTTCTGTTTCATGTAAACATGGCGGGCGGCCATGATGTTTTCGAGGGTAGTCAGGCCGGTATACAGTTCGATGTTCTGGAATGTCCTTGCCAGGCCCATCCTGGCGGCTTTGTCCGGGCGTATCCCGGTGATATCCCTGCCGTTGAAAATAATACGCCCTGAATCGGGTTTGTAAAAGCCGTTGATGCAGTTCAGCAGGCAGGTCTTACCGGCTCCGTTGGGGCCAATGATAGCCAGGATTTCATTATCCCTGACCTGAATGCTGACTCCTTTGAGAGCCTCTACACCTCCGAAGGACAGCCGGAGGTTATCCAGTTCTAGAATCACCGGACTATGCATCCCGGGCTGCTTCCTCGGAGAAAAGCTTGTCGCGATAACCGGTTACCCTGGGACACATCAACTCCGTGCATACGGCTTTGCCGCCGGTTCCGCCGGCGTCTTCATGATGCCGGTTGAACCCGGTGCAGTTCACACTGCCGTCTTTATACACGAAGATGGTTACTTCAGCTTCGATTCTGGTGCATTGCACCGTAGTGGCGGTCAACTGCCAGTCAATCATAAATCGATCCCCATGGCTGGTTACATCGTATCATTATCCGGCCTTTGGTGGCAATCCTGACCTTGTTTTGCCAGGCGGGTTGTGTTTTAATAAGCCCGCATATTAAGGCTCAGGAGGTTGGTATGGCCTATTATCTTCAACTGGTGGTACTGACGGACAAAGGACGTAAAAATTTCGATGATAATCCGGACTGGATCAGGGAGGAGCTGGACAAGGAAATTGAACTCCTCGGCGGCAAGGTTGTTACCCAGTATGCCTTGCTGGGCCAGTATGATTTCATCAACATTATCGAAGCTCCCTCCGATGAAGCGGCTGCCCGGATAGCCATAAAGCTGTCGGCAACCGGTACCGTCAATCCTACTACGCTGGCTGCCATTCCCCTGGAAAACCTGGTAAAAACCCTTAAATCATCCAGCCGACCTGAATGGTAGCGGTTCCCGGCGGCTTAAACGCTCCTGTGCGGAATCACCAGAACCGGAACGTTTGATTCCTTGAGTACTTTTTCAGTTACGCTGCCGAAAGCCCAGCGGGCAATACCGGTGCGCCCGTGGCTGCTCATGACTATCAGGTCGATCTGGTTTTCACGGATATAATCGAGAATTGCTTCCGCGGGAGAACCGGTTGCCGCTACCGACGTGGCGGTGATACCTTTTTGTTTGAAGTAAGCCGATATTTTTTTCAGGTATTCTTCTATTTCTTCCTGGTAGGCATCATCCAGTTTCCTGGCCAGGTCATTTGACAGCCGCTGGCGGACCCCGCTGTCCATCGGCTCTCTGGCCCTGAGCAGTACTACGCCGGGGATGTTGCTGCTTTTTGCCAGGGCAAGGGCATGCTCCAGGCTTGTCTCCGAAAGAGCGGACCCGTCCAGGGGGACCAGCATATTTTTATACATTCGAAACCTCCCGAATCGATTTGCACAACCCTGTGCGCAAGGTATTTTAGCACACCTTCCCGGCATGATTACAGCCGTAAAATCCGCCGCCAGCCTGTCGGCATAACCTTGACACTGCGGTTCTTATGCACCATAATTGTTAGTATAAACTAACTATGAGGCAGGGCGTTGGTTATGCGTCATTCATCCAGCATCGAAGATTACCTGGAAGCAATCATGCTGGCATCGCTGGAAGACAGCAAAGTTACCGTAACCCGGATAAGCCAGGCTATGGGAGTAACCAAACCCAGTGTTACATCGGCGATAACACGATTGATCGACATGGGCATGGTTGCGCACGAAAAATACGGCGAGATAGCCCTGACTGAAAAAGGTGCCCGTATTGCCCGGGACGTATATGCGCGCCATCAGGCGCTGCGGCGTTTCCTGGTAGAAATATTGAATGTGGATGAAGAAGTCGCCGCCGATGACGCCTGCCGTATGGAACATTACCTGAGCAGTACCAGTGTCGACAGGTTGAACAAGTTTATAGAGTTCGTGATGGATTGCCCGCAGGGAAGGCCGATCTGGCTTGACGGCTTCGATTATTTTGTCAGTCATGGTCATCGTAATCCGGAACAGATGCTGCTTTGCTCCAGCCGGTGCAGTATAAGGGAGCGATTGACAGATAATGAACAATAGCATACCGGGAGGCAGAATTGGGCGACAAAAGTATGCCGCTGGCTTTAGCGCCGTTGAACAGGCTGCTTAAAGTAATAAACATAACCGCCGGGTGCGGGCTTTCCAGGAGGCTTGCCGACCTGGGCATCGTGCCGGGTGTAGAACTTAAACTGGTAAATCCTGATACCCTGGGCCCGGTGATAGTGGATCTGAAAGGTTCCCGTCTTGCTCTCGGCAGGGGAGTGGCTCAGCGGATCATGGTTGCCGAAAAAACGGTTTAACAGGAGGGCATCTTGAAAGGAAGCATTCCGATCGGGCGTCTGTTTGGCATATCGATACGTATTCACCTGTCGTGGTTCATAATCTTCGGGCTGGTGACCTGGGCACTTGCCTACAACTATTTTCCGGCGACTTACTCCGGCTGGTCTACGGGAGTAACCATAACCGTCAGCCTGGTAACCAGCCTGTTGTTCTTTGCCTCCGTACTGGTTCATGAACTGATGCATTCACTGGTTGCCAAACACTACGGCATCCCGGTGTCTTCCATAACCCTGTTTATCCTTGGCGGTATCGCGCAAATAACCGAAGAGCCCGACAGGCCCAGAGTCGAGTTCATGGTTGCCCTGGCCGGACCGCTGACAAGCATTGCCACCGGTCTGGTGTTCGGGCTTTTATGGCTGTTTCTACCTCTGGAGGCTGAAATTGCCGTTGCTGTTTCCTTCTGGCTGGCCTGGATAAACCTATTGCTGGGTGTGTTCAACCTGATACCCGGCTTTCCCATGGACGGGGGACGGGTGCTGCGTTCCATACTCTGGTGGAGAACCGGAAACCTGGAGCGGGCCACCTATTTTGCATCCAACATAGGACAGGCAGTCGGATTGCTCTTTATCATCGGCGGCGTATTCCTGATATTTTACGGGCTTTTGCTGAACGGATTGTGGATAAGTATAATCGGCTGGTTTATTCGCAGTGCAGCGGCTTCAAGCTATCAGCAGATGAGCCTGCAACAGATATTGAAAGGGCACAAGGTTAAAGAGGTCATGTCGGCTGAATGCAGTATGATCGAGCCGGATATGAGTGTAGACAGGCTGGTTAACGATTATGTTCTGCCGACCGGCAAACGCTGTTACGCGGTGGCGGTGGAAGGGAAAGTCAAGGGGCTGGTAGCCCTGCCGGATATCAAATCCGTACCACGGGAGCAATGGTCCGAAACAAGGGTGGAGGCGGTAATGACACCCCTGGTTAAACTTAAGACGGTCGGCCCTGAAGAGGACCTGGCATCAGCTTTCCGGCTGCTTACCTCCGAGAATGTCAACCAGCTGCCGGTCGTATCCGGAGAAATGCTTGAAGGCATGCTTGCCAGGGAAAACCTGCTGTCCTTCATCAGCCTGAAAGAAAGCTTCGGCAGCCCGGGCTAGTACAACCGGAAAACACCGGTACCGGGCGGGGTATTACGGAATGGCGCAGGCCTCTGCAGGCCCGCCGGTACGGCTGTTCGGCAGATGTCCGGGGGCGTCAGGCGGTTGCAGCTTCCTTGAAGATTACAATTTCGGGGCCTTCCGGGGTATCTTTAACGCCAACGGTGACATTGTTCAAATGGGCCGCCAGCAGTCCGTCAACAATCAGGACGCGCTTGTTCTCGAAGTTTACAATGTGATCGCCTTCCTTAAGCTTGCCTACCCCGATCATGAAGTTTTCTCCATCCTGGGTAACCAGTCTCAGACAGTCGTCCCTGGTTTCGGCCTTTTCATCCAGCATCCTTTTCAACTGCTGGGCCGCCCGTTCAGTGACTCTCAACATTCAGATATCCTCCTGCGGTAATAGTAACGAGGCAGCAAACAACGCGGCATGGAGTGTATACTGCGGATTGGAAAGCTTTTGCCGGTTGGTCGCCAGCCTGGTTTGTTGGCGCTTTATCAACTTCAAAGCCTGTAAGCTGAAGTTGATTCAATAATAACAGAGCTTAACCGGAACTTCAAATGAATCCGGCCGGCGCGCGATGGAAAGCCGTAAAATTGACGTTTAAATCAATAATGCATATAATGGGCGTTTGGTTGACATCGACGGGGTAAATCTGCCAAAATGGTGCCCGAGTAGCGCAATGGTAGCGCAACCGACTTGTAATCGGTAGGTTAGTGGGTTCGAGTCCCCTCTCGGGCTTGGCCCTTTTTATTTTGTCGGCCTGATTATTGTTTAACGGAGGAGTGCCGGAGCGGCCAATCGGAGCAGACTGTAAATCTGCCGCCTGGAAGGGCTACACAGGTTCGAATCCTGTCTCCTCCACCACTAATTTGCGCTGGACACAGGGTAATGTGCGCGTGTATAATAGTTAAGTTGCCCACATAGCTCAGCAGGTAGAGCACGTTCTTGGTAAGAACGGGGTCATCAGTTCGAATCTGATTGTGGGCTTTTATCATAAAAAAATATTAAAAGGATAAAAAGCTTTAAAGGGGGCTTAAATGGCAAAACAGAAGTTTGATAGGACCAAACCTCATTGCAATGTCGGTACCATCGGTCACGTAGATCATGGCAAAACCACATTGACATCGGCAATAACCATGGTGCTTGCCAAGCACCTGGGCGGACAGAACGTATACCGGGACTTTTTCAGCATCGATAACGCGCCTGAAGAGAAAGCCAGGGGTGTTACCATTGCTATCTCCCATATTGAGTATGAAACCCAGAAACGTCATTACGCTCATATTGACTGTCCCGGCCATGCCGACTTTATTAAAAATATGATTACCGGCGCAGCCCAGATGGACGGCGCTATTCTGGTTGTAAGCGCCCCCGATGGCCCCATGCCGCAAACACGCGAACATGTATTGCTGGCCTATCAGGTAGAAGTGCCGGCCATGGTAGTAGCTCTTAATAAGGTCGACCTTATGGAAGACGAGGAACTGCTCGAACTCGTAGAAGTTGAGGTCAGGGAGCTTCTCAGCAAATATCATTTCCCGGGTGACGACGTGCCGGTGGTACGTGTCAGCGCCCTTAAAGCCCTCGAATGCGGTTGCGGCAAGGCCGAGTGCCAGTGGTGCGGCGGCATTCTCAAGCTCATGGATGCTGTCGACAATTACATTCAGGTTCCGCCCAGGCCTACCGACCAGCCCTTCCTGCTTTCAGTAGAAGACGTGTTCTCCATTAAAGGCAGAGGTACGGTCGCTACCGGCCGTGTGGAGCGCGGTGTTGTTAAAGTCGGCGATGAAGTCGAAATCGTCGGCCTTCACCACGAATCCCGCAAGGTAGTCGTAACCGGTGTCGAAATGTTCCACAAACTGCTTGACCGCGCCGAACCGGGTGATGCTGTCGGCGTACTGCTCAGGGGTGTCGACAGGGAAGATATCGAGCGCGGCCAGGTACTGGCGGCTCCGGGTTCCATCAAGCCTCACACTTATGCCAATGCAGAGGTTTATGTGCTGGGCAAGGACGAAGGCGGCCGGCATACCCCGTTCTTCAATGGTTACAAACCGCAGTTCTATATCAGGACAACGGATGTAACCGGAGAAATAGAACTGGAAAAGGGCGTAGAAATGGTTATGCCCGGCGACAACACCAAGATGAAAATCAAGCTTATATATCCGGTAGCGATGGAGAAAGGTTTACGGTTTGCTATCCGCGAAGGCGGCAGAACCGTAGGTGCCGGCACCGTCACCGATATAATACAGTAATATGGCTAAAAAAGGCGAAGCACGCATGGTAATCACCCTGGCCTGCAACGAGTGTAAAGAGCGCAATTACACCACGGAAAAGAACAAACGCAATGACGCTCAGCGCTTGGAACTGAATAAGTATTGTCCCCGCTGCCGGGTAAGCCGGATGCACCGGGAGATCAAGTAACCCTTTCAAAGGGAGTTGTTATGGTTAACAAACCGGCTGAGAAGAAACCTTCCAGGTTCAGGATATTTGGCGAGGTTCTTACCGAACTTAAAAAGGTAACCTGGCTTACCCGCCGGGAGGTTGCTTATCTTACCGGGCTGGTGTTGCTCGTAGCCGTTTTTATGGGAGTTGTTCTGGGCCTGGTTGACTGGGGCTTGAGCACTATCATCGACAAGCTGTTCGTGGGTGGATAATATGACCGGGACCACAGAAACAAAGACCGCCAACGGCGATATGAAATGGTACGTAGTGCATACCTATTCAGGGTATGAAGAACGGGTAGTTAAAAACCTGGAACAGCGGCGGCGCAGTATGGACATGGACGGGGATATCGAGGAAGTTCTTATCCCCAAGGAAGAAGAAGTAGAAATCAAGAACGGCCAGCGCTGTACGGTTAACAAGAAAATCCTGCCGGGTTATATTCTGGTACGCATGCGGCTGAATGATCTGAGCTGGAGCATTGTCAGAAACACCCCGGCAGTTACCGGATTTGTCTCAAGCGGCAACAAACCGGTGCCGCTGGCGGAATCGGAAGTGGGCTGGATCAAACGGCAGGTAGAAGCTGAAAGCCCGAGAGTGAAAGTCGGCCTGCGCCAGGGGCAGAGTGTCCGGGTGGTCGACGGGCCGTTTATAGATTTTATCGGAACAGTTGACGAGGTAGACAACGAAAAAGGGAAAGTGAAAGTATTGCTTTCCCTGTTCGGCAGGGAAACACCGGTTCAGCTGGATTTTCTGCAGGTAGAAAAGCTTTAAAGAGTTGAGGGTTAAATCAGGTGGCTAAAAAGGTTAAGGCGAAAATCAAGTTACAGATAGAAGCCGGAAAAGCAAATCCGGCTCCGCCCATAGGTCCGGCACTGGGCCAGCATGGGGTGAACATCATGGGTTTTTGCAAGGAGTATAACGATCGGACGGCGAAATATGCCGGTTCGGTTATACCGGTTGAAATTACCGTTTATGTTGACAGGACTTTCAGTTTTATCACCAAGACGCCTCCGGCATCCGACCTGTTGAAGAAGGCAACCGGCAGGGAAAAGGGCTCCGGGACGCCCGGGCGCGAGGCACCCATAATGCTCTCCCGGGAAAAATTGACCGAAATAGCCACCCTGAAATTACCCGATCTGAATGCATACGATGTCGAGGCAGCTGAACGCATTATTGCCGGCACTGCCCGTAATATGGGAATTAAGGTAGAAGAATAAACCATGACGCACAGAAGTAAAAGTTATCAGGAAGCTGCCAAAACAGTCGACAGGCAAAAGGGTTACAATCCGGAAGAAGCCTTGGCCTTAGCCAAGGAAACCGCCAGGGCGAAATTTGATGAGACCGTAGAGCTGCATTTGAGAATGGGGCTTGACCCCAGGAACTCGGCTCAACAGGTACGAGGCGTGGCTTTACTGCCCCACGGGCTGGGTAAAACCATCCGCGTCCTGGTATTTGCCCAGGGCGAAGCGGCAAAAATAGCCGAGACAGCAGGTGCCGATTATGTCGGTACGGATGATCTGGCCAAGAAAATCGAGGAAGGATGGCTGGAATTCGATACCGCAATCGCTACCCCGGATATGATGGGTAAAGTCGGCAAACTGGGTAAAATACTCGGCCGGCGCGGGTTGATGCCCAATCCCAAAGCCGGAACCGTAGTCCCCGCCGAAGATCTGCCGCGGGTTATCAACGATGCCCGTAAAGGCAGGGTCGAGTTCAAGCTCGACCGCACCGCCATTATCCATGTTCCGGTTGGCAAGGCCAGTTTTGAACTTGAAAAACTCAAGGAGAATACCTACTCGGTAATAGACGCCGTGATAAAAGCTAAACCCGCAGCCGCCAAAGGCCAGTATATTAAAAGCGCCTTCGTAACCACCACCATGGGGCCGGGAATCAAGCTGGAAAACAAGGATGTCATGGCAATCTCGGTAAGCTAAACGAAAATTTAATATTTTAATATTGCTTTCCCAAGACAGCGGGTGCCTTAACGGCTTAATTATGCCTGCCCAGGAGGGCCTTGAAAGAAAACCTTTTTTAAGGCGGTTCCCTGCGGAGAGCAGGGAACTTTTATTTTAATTCAGGAAAAGGAGGGGTTAATGCCAAAAGAGAATAAAGTTAGAGAAAAAAAGGCTGAGATAGTCAAACAAGTTACCGAGTCTCTGGACAAAAGCCAGGTTGTTATTCTAACGAACTATTCCGGCATGACTACTGCGGATCTTACCGCTTTGAGGCGTAAGCTTAAAGCGGCCGGGATCGATTACAGGGTTGTGAAAAATACCCTGGCGCGCTTTGCAGCAGATGGATCGGAGAAAAATATCGACCGGGGGGTATTTGAAGGCCCGATTGCTGCCGCGTTTGGTTATGATGACCCGGTTGCCCCCGCCAAACTGTTGATGGAGTTTACCCGCAGCGGGGACATGCCCCTTTCGATCGTCGGCGGTATTCTGGGCGAGAGCGTTATTTCTGCCGAAAAGGTTAAAGAACTGGCCCAGCTGCCCCCGAGGGAGATTTTACTGGCAAAAGTAATCGGAGGAATCCAATGGCCGCTCACCGGGCTGGTGAGCTGTCTCGCCGGGCCGGTGAGAGGTCTGGCATACGCGTTACAGGCAAGAATAAAACAACTCGAGGAGGTTTAAATTAATGTCTGACAAGAAAAGCGAAGTAATGGAAATCATCAAAGGTATGACGGTTGTAGAACTGGCCGACCTGGTAAAAGCACTGGAAACCGAATTCGGTGTAAGTGCTGCTGCGCCGGTTGCGGTAGCGGCACCGTCGGCAGGCGGCGGCGAAGCAGCTCCGGCTGAAGAAGAGAAAACCGAGTTCGATGTGGTGCTGAAAGCCATCGGCGATAACAAGATCAACGTTATCCGTGCCGTACGCGAACTGACCAGCCTTGGGCTCAAGGAATCCAAGGACCTAGTGGAAGCCGCACCCAAGACCGTTAAGGAAGCGGTGAGCAAGGAAGAAGCTCAGTCAGCCAAGAGTAAGCTCGAAGCTGCCGGCGCAACCGTAGAAATCAAGTAAACCTTGCTTTCCAGTACCGGAACCCGTTATATTTTACTCAGGCGGTAAGCCGAAAAAAGGTGGTAAAAAATGGACGGACCGGCCATAACAGCGATTCTGGGAGCCGTTTTTACACTTTTTGGGGCAGCACTGATGTACTGGGGAGTTCGTGAAGAGAAACAGTACTATGAAAGTATGGCCAGACGGCCTGACGCCAGGGAGTTTGTAACCCGGTTTCCCATGCGCCCGGAACCGGGAGGCTTAAAGGCCGGTGGTATTATCGGTATGGTTGTCGGATTGGCGCTGTTCGTTCTGGCGCTTGTTTTATGGCTGGCAACCGGCTGAAATAGGGTTAATGAATTTACCCGGGGGGTTATCGCTGACCTCCCGGGTATTTTTTTATACAGGTTATAACATTTGCCTGGGCCGGTACTGCATGGCTTCGGCAATGTGATGTGCCCTGATAATGTCGGAGCCGTCCAGGTCGGCAATGGTGCGGCCAAGTTTCAGTGTGCGGTGGAAAGCACGGGCTGAAAGATGCAGCTGGCGCATGCCTTCCCTGAGCAGGCTCATAGCCGTGTCGTCGGCATTGCAGAACACGTTGATATCCACAGGGCTCATTTCTGAATTGGTAATGACAGGCATCTTTTTAAAACGTTCCAGCTGACGGTTACGGGCGGTCGTTACTCTTTTCTGTACATCCCCGGAACTTTCACCGTGCCTGCCGGAAGTCAGTTTTTCAAAATTGACCCGGGGCGCATTTACAAAAATATCTATCCTGTCGGTAAAGGGCCCGCTCAGCCTCTGCTGGTACCGGGAGATCGAGGCGGCCGAGCAGGTACACGTTCTTACAGGATCGTCCCAGTAACCGCATGGGCATCCCTGCAGATTGTAATCGCACTTCTGTATCAGGCTTCAACAAGGATTTATTGAAATAATAGGTGATGTTAATAACAACAGTTCCATTTCCGTCCCTATCTATTTTAATATTGTTAACGAGTTGTTCAAAAATCTTGCGTTTTATATCAGGCGATGCACAACTTACAGTTGTTTTTAGTGTATTAAGGATAGTTTGAACTTCATTCAGTTTCTGGGATTGTGCCTCTTCTGTTCCAATGGAAGACTCTAATTCTGTGATTCTGTTTCGCAATAATGTAGCGTTGTTCCTAATGTGCTTGACAGCTCCTTCCAACGCAGTTTCACTGAAATGTTTGGATGGGTCAGCGAACTTTACTAGCAAGTTTTGTTCGGCAATATCCAATTCAGCCAATCTTTTTTTAACTGTAGCTAATTCGGCTATGAATTCTGCCTGTTTGCATACATCGTATTTGTCTTTCAAGGCTTCTCTAACCACATGCTCGTCTTGAATGAATTCACAAATCTGTTGCCATATTAAGTTTTCAAGGTAGTCAGCATTGATTGTAGGGGAATTACAGGGAGTCGCAATCAAATTTCTTCTATTCGCCCGAGTATTGCATTTGTAATAACGCTTTTCAACCTTGCCTGGTTTACTATAGAAACCCACATAATTACGACCGCATGCCTCACACTGTATTAGGCCACGCAATAAATAATTACGACGTGAATGTCTATCAGACCAAAGATTGTTTTCCCTTAACCTGATTTGGGCTTTATTAAATATATCCTTTTCGACGATTGCCGGACATTTACATTGAATAAGATGCCGTTTTTTGCTTCGTTTTCCGTATTGCCATTCCCCTTGATAGGCAGAGTTTATTAGCATATTGTAAATTCTGCCAGCACGCCAAATTCCGGCAGTGTTCTTCCCTCTGATGCCACGGCCATCCTTTGAATATCTTGTAGGGACTCCAAGCGCATTTAGGTGTGAGGCTATAGAATAACAGGATTTTCCACCTTCTATTAGCCAACGAAATATATCCCTGACGATGCTTGCCTCATTCTCTTCAATCTCAAGGCGCTTTGTATTTTGATTAAGCTGGTAACCATAGGCTATGATGCCGCCACTATATAGGCCCTTCTCGACGGCTTTCCTCGTTCCTTCTCGGCTTCGTTCCAGAAATGTATTTCGTTCCCATTCAGCAAAGGTTGAGGCCATCCCTAGATAAGCCTTTCCCATAGTAGTAGTTGTATCAAAAGGTTCGGTTACCGATGCCAAAGATATACCGAGTTCTTCCCATTCAGCCAATGTGTTGTACATGTGACGATTGCTACGGAAAAGGCGGTCAAGCCTGAATACAACCACAATATCGAACAGCTTATTTCTTGAATCATTCAGGAGCTTTGTTAAATCTGGTCTATCAAGTATAGTCCCACTCCAACCAGGGTCAATGTATTCTTTAAGGATTGAATATTCATGGTGTTCGCAATATTTACGCAATGAATCAAGCTGATTTTCAATGCTGAAATTTTGCGCTTGTTCTTCAGTACTTACTCGTGCATAAATTGCTGCTATCATATTTTGCCTCCTCTTACATATATACTTTAATTACCAACAAAGAATATGGTCAAAGGTCTCTTCTCGATACCTGGTATGGTTTTAGTCATTGGCGTGTATCGACATAGTCTTTTTGTATCGGGGACTAGTCCATTCTCAATCATTCTAGCTTTATCTCCCTTTTTGGCTAGTACGTGTCAAAATCTAACGTTTTATGTTTTTATAGATTATTTCGATATTTTACTATTCCCTTGTGCTATGCCAATCTTTCGTTACTGCAAATTTGCACCCTTGTGTTAGCTTGAAGCATATTGTTAGCCCATTAGGGTTAATGGAAGGGCTTGCCCAATTTTTTGCCTTTTGAATGGTCAGTTTACCAGTGTCCATACTCAAATATAACCGGGGTTTTTCAAGGCCAAAATCTCCACCTCGACCTAGTAATACTCCTTGTTTTTTTTGTAAAGCCACGATGCAAATTCCACTAGCTAACCTATCATATATTTGCCTTAAATATTCTGCTACTCTGTAAAAATCACTCGATATTTCAAGATAGTCGATTATGTTGATACAATCCGGCCTTATCGTATCAGCAAAATTTGCCGACCTTTCCTCTGGGTTAAAATTCCAATCTTGAAGGCCTATATCATCGAATAACTCAAGGCGTGAAGCTAGTTCTTCCGCTCCCATTTCAGAACTTTGATAGAATATTTGAAAGTTTGCCTGGTTATATTTTATGAAATTAAGTAGAAAGGCTGTTTTTCCAGCGTTCGCAGCTCCGGCTAATACCACAATATTTCCGGGATATGTCTTGAAATATTTTTCGATGCTAAATGGGTATTTTATAGCTAAAGCTGCATGGGGTTTAGTAGATTTGAAATCAATAAGCCTTACGCTTGTATCAATATATCTGTATAACCTGTTTCTTGTGGGGTGGACTTCGATTATACCGGCATCCCGTAACCTCTTTATTATATGTCGACGATTATCCTTATCCCCTGGAGCAACAATGCAAAGCTCCTTGTCCATCTCTTCGCAGTGGAACCAGCCATTTGATTCTTTCAACCAGGCCTCTATTCTGTCTGATAAAGGCCGTGTCATGGATTTTGTCATGGTTTTGTCATGCTTTGAATCTGAATTATTAGTAGAAGGGCAGTTAATAGATGAACTATATTTATCATTATTGTCTGGATGATTCATAGGGTACTTATTGATTGAAGAGGCAATTTTAATGACCTCATTTTTTTCGAGGGGAGGCATGCACTGATAGCGATTAAGCTCTAACAATGCGGCTTCAATTGCTTTGTGGTTTATGCCCTTTGCCTTCAATGAGCCAGCTACACTCGTAAGGGCAGTATTTCTTTTACCTTCCAAGAATGACCCTGATTCTAGGTTGGGTTGAGTTTTAGGGAATTTAGTATTAGATAGCTCCAAAATCCATTGAGGTGCTGCAACTATAGGCGAATCAATAAGAACGGTGTATGCTTCTCCAGTATTGTGCAAACTAGGCGGAACGATGATGTATCCTCCATCGGCACGCAAGTCAACACCTTCATAACCACCCAAGTTAGTGCGGCATCTTACTTTGTCACTAGTTGCGTTGAGGTAAATATAATGTAAGCCCCCTCCGCCAGTTTTGTGAGTTAAAGTATGGGGTAATGGTCCAAACTTTTCCTCAATGTGAGATTTACTTTCAAATCCTCCCTTTCCCTTATCGAAGTCCAAAACTATTAGACCTTCTGTCACCAATCCTATACCCGCACCAGGCCACGTGTTCCAATATTTTTCTACCATGGTTTTATCTAGCGTGGCGTCCTTTAACCCATGTTTTGTATGAGGTTTTTTATCTATTTTAACTGGAAATACTTTGAAGCCTTTTTCCGTATAATTCAGAGCAGCTTGAATGATTTTACTTTTCATAATTGTTCTCCTGTCGGCTTGTTTTCCGCAATCAATAGTAAATTTATTGCCTTGCACAACCTTGCGTTGTCATCTCCAGTGAGCATTACGATTACTTTGGCATACATTGGGTGCCCTTTATTTTTATGTGTTAAAGTTCGATGGCGGGTTTTATTGTTTCCATCAGCATTGTTCATATGAACATTTTGGCTTATAATCTACGAGTGTTTAAGGTCTACGGAGTAGCTCTGAAGTTTCCTCAAGTTTTCGATTGCATCAAGTATGAAAACGACTGCTATTGTAAGTAATAACTTTCCAATCATTGATTTGAATAAATCAATTGCGATATTGTTGTTACGTACGGTAGGAATTAGCCAAGAAGAAGTAGCTCAAACTGTAAGTGTCGGAAAAAAGAAAGTCGTAGCTGTAGAAAAATGGTTCAAGGCGTTAAAATATGAAGAAGCTATATCCTTTTGTTATGACCACGCAGTAGACTGCGCTATCGTAATCGAATTGCATAACAACCAATGGTTACAAGAGAAGACTGAAGTAAAAATCAACAAACTTGGTGCGACATCGATATTAATGCACTACGGCCATGTGAAGCCAAGCAGAGTAAAAATCCCTCGAATAAAACCCAGACCTTCGGAACACCATGCCCATCTAGCAGTTGTTGCGGAAAAAATACGCTGGAATATCAAAGCAGTAAAAGAGCATAAAGAAGCTGTTATTAACGGGAATATTGTGCGTGGATATTTAGTTACTAAAGAAGACGGTGAAATCGAACTTCAAGATGCAGATAGACTCGATTCAACCTGTTTACTAGACCATCTTCGGTATATGTACCCGGATTTTCAAGAAATAAAAGATTGGGAATCTATCAACAGCTACAAACAAGCGAGTCAAGTATCTAACAATATGCTTGGACACCTCAAGGAAGTAAGCCACGGATTGGCATTGAAAGGTTCTTGCAAGATTTGCCAGTCGTGGTTTAGGGATTCCCGTAATGGATAACATGAGATTATATTGGTTTAATCCAAATTGGATATTTAATGGTATAAATACACGGCTCCTTGGTTTCCGTCAACTACTACTTTCTGTCCAGTTTTCAATATTTCTGTAGCATAACTATCGTATTTGGATGTGAGTACTACAGCCGGTTTTTTCAAAAATCTCGCAATAGCTCCGATGTCGCTATTGTATTTCTCAAAGTCAGTAATAAAGGCAAGGGCAATATCAAAATATGGGTCACTCTCGTCACGAACTAATTCTTCAGATACTATTATTTCGCCCCTTTGCATCTCTGATAAAAGGTTTAGGTTCTCCTTTCCGATATTTCTGATTGTCCCTATTACGATACCAGGCGAAGCGGGGACCCCAGTCAATATTTTTTTTCCTTTGTGTTGGCTAATAGAATCCAGTTCTTCTTGAGCTTCTAGCTGAAAGCCTTCACTTGTTATTTCCGGGGCTACTTTATCACTATACGAAACAGTTGTAGCTGCATTTATCTTCTTTTCAAATTCAGCCACAATTTGCTTGATTCTTTGTACTCGCATTTATCGCCCCCCAATAGGTATAGGATTAAAAAAATTATACTCCAATATATTCTCAATGAGAATATATCCTTGGGGAATATTTTTTATGATTTATGCGTGGAATCAAAGAATATCGTCGGCAACCGTATTGTCGAAGCTCGGCGCAAAGCCAAGCCGCTCATTACTCAACGGGACCTGATAGCTCGTCTGCAGGTCTTGGGCATGAAAATAGAACAGTCAGCCTTATCGAAAATAGAGCATGGCCAGCGGCCAGTCACCGATATGGAAGTTGTTGCGTTCGCTAGAGCTCTCAAGGTGCCAGCATCTTGGTTACTTCATCTGGATTCGTAAATGTTATTCAACCATTGGTAAAAGATTTTTCACCCTGTGATTACTAACAATCTTATTTTGGTCTATAGCTAACCGGTTAGACTTCAACACACTACATACATTGTGTTCTGGATATATCGATTGAGGCACAAACTATAAAATTGAGATGCCATCTGCCCCGGTTTTCATAATAAGCGGGAATCGACTTGGACCGGATACTCGGCCAATTTCGTTCGGAAAATGCACTCAAGGGGCTATACGGGTGAATTTTAATTCTATAACGGGCTATCGAAAAATGGGTACAAACATGATAGAGTTAACCCTATCTAGAAAGTCTGTGTAAGCGGGGGTGTTTACAGTAATACCATTGGGGTCCTTTGGTTTATCGTGAAGAGAGGAGTAGATAGAGTCTATCATAACGTTTCGGCTAGCATCTTCAATCCTACCTGCATGAATATGCTTGGAGATAAAATCACCGAAAAAAGGACGAGCGATGTTTAAGATTTTACTTATGCGAGCTGCGAGGAGTTGAGTGGTTGACAACCTTCGTGAGGTTTGTTAAAAAGCGCTTTTCTTGGGTATGGATTTTTCGTACTCTTTCGGAGTCTTTTGTGTCGCTGGCTTTTTATCGTTGGATGTTTTCATGATTCACTCACGCTCTTATTATTTACAATTTGTCAAGGCCAGACTTACCTGGGCTAATCGTCGCATACAGGAATTCGATGATGACATTGGAGCCTTTTTGAATAGTAATCCTCGGCCATATGATTTGGTTGTTTTTTGCAAGTGGGAATTCCCCACTATTGCAAAACTTTTTCCCCAGGCACCGGTGGGGAATTTTAGTTTAGTAGTATCGCTTTCACCTCCTTAATTAATGATCCTCTAACCAGGCCATTTACTT
>Ga0209270_1000557_pt1 | contig 74819 bp, 65 predicted proteins | sample MTBAKSrepl1MetaG_FD_187456 | JGI IMG/M metagenome (GOLD analysis project Ga0209270, IMG submission 187456) | Enrichment culture microbial communities from Arthur Kill intertidal strait, New Jersey, USA, that are MTBE-degrading - MTBE-AKS1... | ecosystem: Environmental > Aquatic > Marine >... | reverse complement strand
CTGTCAGGTTCGCCTTCTACTGCTACTTTCACGAAATTCCTGATCGATAGAATTGATTTCAAGAAAAATAAGGCGCTACGATTGGCTGCTTGAATTGATTTTATTAGTAGAAATCGGTACTCTCAAGTTAAGTAGTGCCTGTGTATAAAGTCGATAGTTTAACACCCTCCCCAACCCCTCCCGTCGAGGGAGGGGCGTATTTACTTACCCTCTCCCCCTGGCGGGAGAGGGTAAGGGTGAGGAGGTTTAATAGTTTATACACAGACTCTAAGTAATAGAATTTTATTTCTATAAAAAGAGACGATGAAACATGCCGAATAGTCTGCGGAGTAAAAAATTGACAAATTATATTATTTCAAACTGTCGATTTGCTTAAATCCTTTTTTATTCTCTCTTTCAGGGATGCCTGAGCAGCAGCGAGTCTCGCAATGGGCACCCTGAAAGGTGAGCAACTCACATAGTCAAGGCCGATCTTATGACAGAATTCAACTGATCGGGGATCACCGCCATGTTCTCCGCAGATTCCGAGTTTTAAGTTCTTCTTTACCTTTCTGCCCTTGTCAACGGCAATTTTCATGAGGAGTCCTGTACCAATCAAGTCAAGTGTTATAAACGGGTCATCTTCAAGTATCCCTCGTTCAACATAATAGGGGAGAAACCTTCCGGCATCATCCCTTGAAAGTCCGAAATTCGTTTGTGTGAGATCATTGGTACCGAATGAAAAGAAATCTGCCTGTGTTGCTATCTCATCTGCCGTTAACGCTGCCCTGGGAAGCTCTATCATCGTACCAACCGTGTACCTGATCTTTGTGTCGTAAGTCTTTTGGACCTCCTCAACAACGCCAACCGTGAGTTCTCTCATCAACTCCAATTCTTTGACATGACCTACAAGTGGAATCATTATTTCAGGTATAACTTTAATCTTTTGTTTCGACAGTTCACATGCAGCCTCCATAATGGCTCTCACCTGCATTTCGTAGATCTCGGGATATGTTATCCCAAGCCTGCAACCCCTGTGCCCGAGCATAGGATTCATTTCATGCAAAACAGCATTCCTTGCCTTTAATGTTTCAAAGGAAACCCCCATTGAATCTGCAAGATCTTTCAACTCCGCATCAGTATGAGGAAGAAATTCATGGAGAGGAGGATCAAGGAGCCTTATGGTAACAGGGAGGCCGTGCATTGCCCTGAAGATACCTATAAAGTCGCTTTTCTGCATGGGGAGGAGTTTCGCGAGTGCCCTCTTCCGTCCCTCCGGATCATCAGCGAGTATCATTTCTCTGACAGCACTGATCCTTTCCGCATCAAAAAACATATGTTCTGTCCTGCAGAGACCGATACCTTCTGCTCCAAAGCCCCTCGCAACTTCTGAGTCATGGGGGGTATCTGCATTTGTCCGGACACCGATCTTCCTGTATTCATCCACCCATTTCATGAATGTACCGAAATCCCCAGTGAGAGCCGGCTGTACGAGTTGCGCCTTGCCGAGAATCACTTCCCCTGTCGAACCATTGAGGGTTATATAGTCATCTTCCTTGATCGTATGTTCGTTTACCGTAAAATACTTCTGTTCTTCATGAATATTTATCTCTCCGCATCCTGCAACACAGCATTTCCCCATGCCCCGTGCAACAACTGCTGCATGGGATGTCATGCCACCTCTTGCAGTAAGAATCCCCTGAGCGGCATTCATGCCGCCGATGTCCTCAGGTGAGGTCTCTGTCCTGACAAGTATTACCTTTTCACCTGCTCCGGCTGCTTTTTCCGCATCATCTGCTGTAAACACAACCTTGCCGACGGCTGCACCGGGTGAAGCAGGAAGGCCTTTTGCAATAATGTTAACCTCGGCCTTCGGGTCTATCATGGGATGAAGAAGCTGATCAAGCTGCTGCGGATCGATGCGTAATATCGCTGTCTTTTTGTCTATCAGTTTCTCCTTCACCATATCAATGGCTATCTTCAGTGCCGATGCTGCTGTTCTCTTTCCTACCCTCGTCTGGAGCATATAGAGCTTTCCTTCCTGAACAGTAAATTCTATATCGAGCATGTCCTTGTAATGTTTTTCCAGTTTCTTATAGATTTTGTCCAGATCGCTGTAAGCCTTTGGAAACCTTTTTTTAAGCTCTTCTATATGAAGCGGGGTTCTGATACCTGCGACCACATCCTCACCCTGTGCATTGATGAGGCATTCAGCAAAAAATCTCTTCTGGCCTGTTGATGGGTCCCGTGTAAAGCCGACTCCTGTGCCGGAATTTTCACCCAAATTTCCAAATACCATTGATTGAATGTTACATGCTGTGCCAAGGTCATCGGGGATATCGTTCAACTTCCGGTATTTCACAGCCCTGTCCCCAAACCATGAACCGAATACGGCATTGATTGCCTTTTCGAGCTGTTCATAAGGATCATTCGGAAAATCCTCGCCCGTATTGCTCTTATAGATACCTTTGAACTCCTCGACGAGATTCTTCAAGTCACTGGTTGTCAGGTCCGTATCAAGAAAAACACCTTTCCGCTCCTTCATGGCTTCCAGTGCATGTTCAAATTTTTGTCTGTCAACACCCATGACAATATTCCCGAACATGGTAATAAGTCTTCTGTAAGCATCGTAGACAAACCGCTCGTTTCCTGTCTTGTTTATCATGGCCTGTATCGTTGTATCGTTCAGTCCCAGGTTCAAAACCGTGTCCATCATGCCGGGCATTGAAAATTTCGCGCCTGAACGCACTGAAACCAGAAGGGGATTGACAGGGTCTCCGAAATTCATACCCATTGCCTTTTCAACCTTTTTCAGGTTTTCAAGAACCTGTTCCCACAGACCTGGTGGATATTTTTTACCGGCCTTGAAATATTCATTGCAGGCTTCCGTAGTAATGGTGAAACCGGCAGGGACAGGTATTTTAAGATTGGTCATCTCCGCAAGTCCAGCGCCTTTTCCACCGAGAAGATCTTTCATTGTTCCCTTTCCATCTGCCTTCCCGTTACCGAAGAAGTAGACATATTTTTTTGCTTTCTTCTGAGCTGTTTTTTTCGCCTTTTTTGCCATAGGAATACCCTCCGGGTAAGGATTTTTCGTTCTATAGAATACCTTACACTATGAATAAATTCAATTTCTAAATAACCAAACATCACTTGACAAAGCTTAATCCTCTCAAAGAAAATAATACTTAAGGGAAGAAAACCGGCAGATTTCATTTCAAACCCTTCGCTGTCATTCCGGGCAGAGCGAGGAATCTTGTCGTTGGGACTCAGGGCAGGCTTCGGGGGCGGAATGACCTGAACAGATACCTGTCGATTTTATGCACAGACTCTATTTTATGAAAGGAGAATTCAACATGAAAAGATTCATTCTATTCCTCATGGTGTTCAGTCTTACCTGTTTAAGCGGCGCTCTCTATGCCGTCGAATGTCCAATAGAAGGCGGGGTATTTCCTGAAATACTCCTTTCAGCACCTCAAACCGCACATGAAAAAGACTATCTAGGAGTTACAGGGACAGCTCCATTCAAAATATCACAGATAAAAGCGGATGTAGTCATAGTTGAAATATTCAGCATGTACTGTCCGCACTGTCAGAAGGACGCACCTGTCATCAACGAGCTATATGAGCTTATTCAGAACAACCCTGCTGTCAGGGATAAAATAAAAATTATAGGCATCGGAGCCGGCAATACTCAGTTTGAAGTTGATTTCTTCAAGGATCAATACGCTGTCCCGTTCCCGCTTCTCCCTGATGAGTCATTTTCAGTTCACAAAAATATCGGGGAGGTGAGGACCCCGTACTTTTTCGTACTGGATATAAAAGAGGACAAATCCTACGAGATCATTTATTCCAATGCCGGAAGCATTGGTGACCCACAAACTTTTCTCGATCTTATAGTCGAGAAAACCGGATTAGAATAGGAGGAACAGCTATGTTACCGAAACATAACGTGCATTTCATGTCAGTCCTGGGGATCTTATTACTACTATGCTCATCAACAAGTGCAAGTGCCCAGACTCACTCGGAACAATTCAAAGGAAAAATTTATGATCAGGGGCAGCTTAAGCCGGTTGATAGCATTACAACACTGAAAGCCGGTGACAGGGCACCAAATTTTATCCTTCCTTCTCTGTCCGGGGACAAGATTTCCTTAATGCACTACAGGGGCAAAAAGAACGTCGTCATCTCCTTTGTTCCGGCAGCCTGGACACCTGTCTGTTCCGATCAGTGGCCGGGGTATAACATTGCAAAAAGTCTTTTTGACAAAAATGATGCCATTCTCCTTGGCATTACTGTCGATAATATACCAACACTCCATGCATGGACAAATGAAATGGGAGAACTCTGGTTCCCTGTGCTCTCTGATTTCTGGCCACATGGAGAGGTTGCGAAAAAATATGGTGTCTTGCGTTCAGACGGTGTATCAGAGAGAGCTATTTTTATTATCGATAAGCAGGGCATCCTCCGGTATATAGATGTCCATGATATCAACAAGAGACCAAAACTCGAGGTGATCGTCAAAGAACTGGAGAAACTTGACAAGTAAGAAACCTGTGTTTTTCAGGCTGATTTTATGCCTTTCACTGCTTTGCTTGCACGGACTTGGGTTTGCTGAAAGTAACCCTGTCCATATCCCTGCACGTTTCCCTGACCTTTCGTTCGATAATTCACTCTCAAAGAACGAACTGCAATATCTCGGCATTCAAAGGGACAGCACCGTTTCTATCAATGATATCAATGGCATCTTCATACTTGTTGAGTTGACCAACACCTATTGTGTGAGTTGTAAAAATAATATCAAGATATTCAACGAAGTTTACAAAAAAACTTTACATGACACAGAACTCAGGGACAACATTAAAATCATCAGTATTGCAATCGGAAATAACAATAGAGAGGTCGATTCCTTCAAGAATGAGCATAATATCTTATATCCCATAGTAACCGACCCTGAATTTGCTGCACATAAAGCACTGGGGGAACCTCGGGTACCTTACATGATGTATGTCCGGAGAGATGCCAAAGGAGAATTATTAATATTTAAAATTCATAGGGGTGTTTTTGATTCAGCAGATATCCTTATGAATGAGATAAAAATCATATACTCTGAACATTTTAATTGCTATTCCTTTTAAGCCAGGTCTATGACTCGTAGAGAATTCAGAACCAGAGCCACTGGATTCCCGTTTACACGGGAATGACGAAATAAAAATGTATAGATTTCTGTTAGGGACAGCACACTACAATCTTTAACCCCAAAAATGTAATTGATTGTTGAATCAGGGGCGCGGTTGCCTTCTATAGATGCAGTTTTCGGATCAATAATTCTTTGTTTTTTAAGAACATAGTATAAAAATCCTTGACAATATCGTTTACATTTGATAAATATTATATTACATTAGGCAGATTCATAAGTGTAATCGATATAATTCATAGCTGTCATGCATGTTATGCACTGGGCAGCATAATGACAATGATTCTAGTTATTGGGTAACGTGTCCCAGTTTTTCTTTACTATTTTTCAGGAAAGGAGGGGTGTATGCTCTTTGTTTTAAAATCTTTAAAAACACTTTAATGAAAGGAGGTTTTTATGAAGGCTTTTAACCGTAGAGATTTTCTGAAAGTCTCCGGAGTTACCGTTGCGGGCTTGACACTCAGCCAGCTGGGTTTTGACCTCACACCTGTTCAAGCTTACGCAGCTGAACTCAGGACAAAAGGTGCCAAGGAAACTCCGACAATTTGCTGCTATTGTTCTGTAAGTTGCGGAATCCTGGTGTCGACAGACAAGAAAGGAAAGGTTATTAATTCTGAAGGCGACCCTGATCATCCCATCAGCGAGGGTGCACTCTGTGCAAAGGGTGCATCGAGTTATCAGATTGCTGTAAACGATGCCCGTCTTAGAAAAGTTCGCTATCGTGCTCCTAATAGCACCCAGTGGAAAGAGGTAAGCTGGGACTGGGCGCTCGATAAGATAGCTGCTAATATCAAAAAGAGCAGAGACAAAAGCTTTGTCGTAAAAAACAATGACGGCAAGGTAGTAAACCGCACCGACGGGATAGCATCAGTCGGCAGCGCTGCAATGGACAATGAGGAATGCTGGCTGTATCAGACATTCCTGAGATCACTCGGCCTCGTCTATATCGAACATCAGGCCCGTATATGACACAGCGCCACTGTAGCGGCTCTGGGAGAGTCGTTCGGACGAGGCGCAATGACAAATCATTACATAGATTTCAGGAATGCAGACGTCATTCTCAATATGGGCGGCAACGTAGCAGAAAACCATCCTGTTTCATTCAAATGGATTGAGGCTGCCTGTGAAAAAGGCGCTACCTTCATTCATGTTGATCCACGCTTTACCCGTACATCTGCAAAAGCCGATATCTATGTCCGTCTCCGTTCAGGAACGGATATAGCCTTCCTCGGAGGAATGATCAAGTATATTCTTGACAATGGGCTCTACGATGAATTCTACGTTAAGAACTATACGAATGCCACATTCATCTTGAGCGATCAATACGCATTCGACGATGGCCTCTTTGCCGGATATGACCCGACAAAACGCTCCTATGACAAATCGAAATGGGCTTACGAAAAAGATGAAAAAGGAATACCCAAAAGAGATATGTCACTGAAGCATCCGAGGTGTGTGTTCCAGCTTATCAAGAAACATTACGATCGTTACACCTTGCAGAAAGTAACTACTATTACCGGGACACCCGAAGACGATCTAGTAAAGGTTTATAAGACTTACGGTTCTACAGGCAGACCTGACAAGGCCGGAACCGAACTTTATGCAATGGGCTGGACACAGCATACCGTAGGAACTCAAAATATCCGCGCCATGTGCATTATTCAGTTGCTGCTTGGCAACATGGGTATAGCGGGCGGTGGAGTGAATGCACTAAGAGGTGAATCCAATGTTCAGGGGTCAACGGACCATGCACTCCTTTTCCACATAATCCCTGCTTATTTGCCTACACCAAGGGCAAAATTGCAGACACTTGCCGACTATAATGCAACAACACCAAAGACAAATGACCCCAGGAGCGCAAACTGGTGGCAGAACCGGCCCAAGTATCTCGTCAGTCTGCTCAAATCCATGTTTGGCGAAAAGGCTACGAAAGACAATGATTTCGGCTATTCCTGGCTGCCAAAGCTTGAGGATACGCAAAACGCCTCATGGTTAAATCTTTTTGATGAAATGTACAAGGGAAAGTTCACCGGTTTCCTTGCCTGGGGCATGAACCCTGCCTGTTCAAGCGCTAATGCTGGCAAGGTCCGGGAGGCCATGACAAAACTCGACTGGATGGTAAACGTCAATGTCTTTGACAGCGAGACCGGCTCCTTCTGGAAGGGACCTGGCATGGATCCCAAAAAGATCAAGACCGAGGTCTTCCAGCTGCCCTGTGCTGCTTTCATGGAAAAAGAAGGGAGTATATCCAACAGCGGCCGCTGGATGCAATGGAGATGGAAAGCTGCCAATCCTCCGGGAGACGCAATGCCTGACGGCGAGATCATGTATGACCTTATGAAAAAAGTAAAGGCGCTTTACAAGAAAGAAAAAGGGGCGTTTCCAGATCCGATCCTGAACCTGAAATGGGACTATGAAACCAGAGGAAAATTGGACATCCATGCTGTTGCAAAAGAGATCAATGGTTATGATCTCACTACCGGGAAACTTGTGGCTAACTTTACCAAATTAAAAGACGACGGCACAACGTCCTGTGGAAACTGGCTCTATTCCGGCAGCTATACAGAAGACGGCAATATGGCTGCACGAAGAAAGAAGACCGACCCGACCGGACTAGGACTTTTCCCTGAATGGTCATGGTGCTGGCCGGTCAACAGGCGGATTATTTACAACCGAGCCTCTGTTGATCTGGAAGGCAAACCGCGTAATCCGGCAAAAGCGGTCATAAAGTGGGACGCTGAAGCGAAGAAATGGGTTGGTGACGTGCCAGACGGAGGATGGCCTCCGATGGGTAACGATGGCTTCTACCCATTCATTATGAAACCTGACGGTGTCGCTTCGGTCTTCGGCCCTGGTTTGGCAGACGGTCCGTTCCCCGAGCATTATGAGCCGCTGGAATGCCCGATAGAAAAAAATATCATGTCCAGCCAGAGAATTAACCCTGTTATAAAGATATTCGAAGGCGGACCTGACAGCTTTGCTACCTGCGATCCGAGATACCCGTTCGTATGTACGACATACAGGGTAACGGAGCACTGGCAGACAGGCGTTCTCACACGCTGGCTGCCGTGGCTGGTTGAAGCCGAGCCTCAGGTCTTCTGCGAGATGAGCCAGGAGCTTGCAAAATTGAGAGGAATCGGAAATGGTGACAAGGTGCTTGTGGAAACCTCCCGCGGAAAAGTGGAAGCGACTGCAATCGTTACGCTTCGGCTCAAACCTTTTGTCGTAGCAGGTCAAACGGTTCATTTGATAGGGCTTCCCTATCATTATGGCTGGCTCCATCCCAAGGATGGCGGAGACAGCGCAAACCTGCTTACCCCGACAATCGGCGACCCGAATACAATGATACCTGAATCGAAGGCCTTTATGGCTAACGTTAAAAAGGTTTAAGGAGGTGATGAATAATGACAGATAAATCTTTTTTTATAGATACGACAAAATGCACAGCCTGCCGGGGTTGCCAGGTAGCCTGCAAACAGTGGAACATGAATCCGGCCACAAAAACAAAACAGCGTGGTACCCATCAGAACCCGGAAGATCTCTCGTTTGAAACATTTAAACTCGTAAGGTTCAGCGAGCTTGAAGATAATGGAAAACCGGTATGGTATTTCTTTGCCGATCAGTGCAGGCACTGTATCGAGCCGCCCTGCATGTATACCGCCCAAGCACTGGGAGTAAACGCAATTAACAGAGACGATAAGACTGGCGCGGTTCTCTACAATCCTAAAGTCAAGGTAAAGGAGGCAGATGCTCAGACTATCAGGGGTTCCTGCCCCTGGGATATCCCGCGATGGGACAAAAAGACCGGCGGCCTGGCTAAATGCACCATGTGCATTGACAGAATCACCAATGGTATATTACCGGCATGCGTAAAAACATGTCCTACCGGCGCCATGAACTTCGGTGACCGCAATGCAATGCTTAACCTGGCAAACAAGAGGTTGAAAGAGGCCAAGAAAATACATCCCAAGGCACAACTTCTCAATGCTGAATCCGTCAGGGTGATCTTTCTTGTAATCGATGATCCGAAAAAATATCACAAATTTGCCCAGGCATCAGATCCGGAAAAAATTACAAGGACTGCTGCTATGAGGAAGATAATAAGGCCGGCTCTCAAGCTCTCGCGCCTGGTCGGTTAGCAGTTCATTCGAGTCTTATACCAAGGGCTTGTTCTGGTACTTACCAGAACAAGCCCTTTTTGTTATGCTTGTTTTAAAAAGACATAAAGAGTATTATAATGTAACATGAATAAAGACCTGGAAAAACTGAAAACAGAGACCGAAAGACACAAGGGAAAAAATCCTGCATATGAAAAGATTCTCGATTTCTATGAAAAGGTACGTGAAAAACAGCTCGATGTAACCCCTGCCATTTCTGTTGCTCCCCTGAAGACGAAGGATGATGTAAGAAAACTCCAGACAAAAGAGGGGTTTCCTTTAATCAACAGGGAAGACTTTGCTATTGACATCCCTTCAGCGGTCTTACTGTTTGAATCATTATGCACAATAGCAAAAGACACCACATCCAGGATGAATGAAGACATTCAAAAAATCGGGAAGGCTGTCACTGATAATATAGTGCATCTCGATGAACTGCTATTAAAACATTCTGATACCGTTTATCAGGAAAAGATTTCTGGGGAATTAAAGATTAATAACATGATCTTGCAGTTTCTTGTTTATATGAGTATCCTGCCTTCCATCCATGCCAATGTCGAAAGATTACAGGATCACGCAGATCTCAAGAATTGGGATACGGGATACTGTCCTATCTGCGGTTCTTTTCCGAAGATGTCCGTATTGAAAGGAGAAGGTGGGAAACGGCATTTCCTCTGTTCATTCTGTAGTTTTATATGGCCTAGTCAACGTTTAAAATGTCCTTTCTGTGAAAATCAGGATCATAAGAAACTTCACTATTTCCATGCTGAAGGGCAAAACGCCTATCGTGTTGAACTATGCGATCGGTGCAGGCAATACATAAAAACCGTCGACCAGCGAAACATTGATTACGAACCGGATCTAGAGGTAGAGGATATCGCAACCATCCACCTGGACATACTGGCATCAGGAAAAGGCTTCAAACGCCCCGTCCCCTCCCCCTGGGGAAACTGAGGAACATGCTCTTATAGTTTCTTACCCCCCTTTTGACTGTAATTCTACAACCTTAACTTCACCGCCTGTCTGCATGAAAGACCTGCCGTCAAAGACACCGCCTTCAAAGATTGTAAATTTTACTGTTGAGACATCTCCTGACACCTTGCCTTTTGGTTTTATCTCTACAATCTCTTTTGCATGGAGATTGCCTTCGACCTTCCCGCCGACAACGATGCCTTTTGCATTGATATCACCTTTGAGGGATGCCTTTTCACCGAGGATGACCCAGTCAGCACTGACCGTGCCTTCCATTGACCCGTCAATTCTCAGTGTTCCCTTGGTATCAATATCACCTTTGAAATTCGAATTGGCACCGACAAATGATTCGAGTTTTTCACTATTCTTAACAATACCCTTGAACATTATGATTTCCCTCCAATGTATTGTTTTGGATTAACGTGTTTCCCGTCTTTCCAGATTTCATAATGTACATGAGGTCCCGTAGAGCTTCCCGTAGTCCCGACATAACCGATCACGTCGCCTCTCTTTACCTTTTGCCCGACTTCAACAACATTCTTTTTATTATGTGCAAAGAACGTAGAAAAACCATGCCCGTGTTCAAGTACAACCAGGTATCCGTTTCCTCCGCTCCACCCGGAGAAACTCACTATACCGTCTGCTGTAGCACGAACAGGGCTTCCCGAGCCCGCCGATATATCCGTACCCGTGTGAAATTCAATCTCTCCGCTCATGGGATGCTTTCTTTTTCCATAAGGAGAGCTGATTCTCCCTTCGACCGGCAATCCCCTGGGAGTTGCAAAATATATATCTCTTTGGATATGTAAATAATCCCTTATTTCTCCAACGTTTTCAATAGTATGCTGAACTTGCTTCTTCAGGTTTTCCATATCGATTGAGCCGCTGTCTGAAATATCGATATGTTCCAAGACATCTTCCCTTGATTCCAGGGAAAATAATCTTCTGAATTCTTTTTCAGCACCCCTTATTGCCGACATAGTTGTGCTGAGTTCCATGAATTCCTGTGAATAATAGTCAACCCTGTCCTTCATCTTGTAATATTCAATTGTATTCACTGTAATAGAAAAGATATAAACCGTGCCAAAACACCATATTATTAATGAAATTAAAATGCCTATGAAGGGTACTCTGATATTAAGGGGTCTGGTTTTACTGTGAGGAACAAACATGATTGTTATAGGAGTGAATGCCTTCTTCAAAAGGCGCTTGAGCTTATGAAGAATATCTAACACCGCGTCCTCCTTTCGTTATTTTTCCGATGATAAAGGCCGGGTAGCCGGATTTATTCAACAATAATACTGCCTTTTCAGAATTTTTTACAGCTACTACCATAACATATCCAATACCCATATTGAAAGTCTTTTTCATCTCTTTTCCGGATATTTTTCCTGTCTTTTCTATAAAATGGAATATCCCTGGAACAGTCCATGAACCGGCCTTGATATGTGCAGAAAGACCCTTTGGCAATATCCTCTGGATATTCCCAGGAATGCCGCCACCTGTTATATGGGCCATCCCCTTAATTTTTATCTTATCCTTGAGAGCAAAAAATGCCCGAGCATATATCCGTGTCGGTCTGAGAAGTTCTTCCCCGATGCTTCTCCCGATGTCCGGGATATAAGCATGTATATCCAGCTTCTTCATGTCGAAAAGAAGTCTCCTTACGAGGGAATAACCATTGCTGTGCAGCCCGCTCGATGCAAGACCGATAATAGCATCCCCATCTTTCATCTTTGAACCATCTATAATACGCTCCTTGTCAACAACACCGACAGCAAAGCCGCAAAGATCGTATTCACCTTCTGAATAGAATCCCGGCATCTCAGCTGTTTCACCTCCTATGAGGGAACAGCCTGCTTCTTTACAGCCCTGTACTATTCCTTTAATGACTTGTGATGCCTTATGGGGACGAAGCTTTTCAGTTGCGAGATAATCAAGGAAAAATAACGGCTCTGCGCCGCTTGTGAGGATATCATTGACACACATGGCAACGAGATCGATCCCGACTGTATCGTGCTTGTCCATCAGGAAAGCGATCTTGAGCTTTGTCCCGACACCGTCAGTTCCGCTGACGAGGATGGGGTTCTTGTATTGAGTCCTGTTGAGTTTAAAGAGAGCACTGAAAGAACCTATATCTGTAATAACCTCCGGCCTGAACGTCTTTCTGACCAGTGGCAAGATGCGCCTGACAAATTTCTCCCCCGCATCGATATCGACCCCTGCCTTTTTGTAGGTAAGCCTGCTTTCCATGTCTTGTCCCTTTCGAGCGAGGTTTATGGCCTGTTATGAAACAGAACCTCATGGAATTTTTTAATGAACTACCCCGCAGTAAGCAGGCTGCGAGGTATCTTAACCCTCCCCCCTCAAGGAGGAGGGCATAATTGGACACCCCGAAGCTGAGCTTCGAGGAATTCTCTGATTAAAACACATATATTTTGCACAAACAGCGCAGGAAGAGCAAATCTTTTTGATGACAAAATCTATTGATAGAAATTGTCATTGCGAGCAAAACGAAGCACTCTCAATATTTCGCAAAGAGATTGCTTTACAGCCGTTGGGTGTTCGCAATGACAAATAGTCGAAGTGGCTCTGAAGTCTATCAACAGATATTGTTGCTGAATACATACATACTATTCTGATAAAATATTCCTGATGCCGGTTATCCTCGTTACAAATGACGATGGGGTGAACGCTCCAGGGGTGCTTTCTCTTTTCAATGCAATGAAACAGCTGGGAGACGCATATATCGTTGCGCCTGACAGGGAGAGAAGTGCAGCGAGCCGTTCTCTCACAATGCACCGGCCGCTGAAGGTCGAAAAACTCAGGAAGCGAGTCTACTGCGTCAACGGGACACCAACAGACTGCGTTGCAATAGGAATAAACAGGATCCTTTCGGAAAAGCCTGCACTCGTTGTATCAGGCATTAACAAAGGGGCAAACCTCGGCGACGACATTTTCTATTCAGGTACTGTTTCGGCTGCAATGGAAAGCACCCTCTTGGGTATCCCTTCGCTGGCAATCTCTCTTGTTATTAAGAGACAACCTGGAAAGACTCATCTGTACTTTGAAACTCCTGCAAAAACAGCTGTAGACATCGGCAGATATATCCTCAAAAAGTCCCTCCCCCATGATACCCTTTTAAATATCAATGTCCCGGATGTACCGATGGAAAATATAAAGGGCATGAAGTTTACACGACAGGGAAAACGTGTTTACGACAATGCTGTTCATGACATCCTTGACCCTCACGGGAATCATCACTACTGGATCGGTGGAGGAGAGCCTTCATGGGAGACGGGCCACGATACAGATATTCAGGCTATCGAGAATGGCTATATTTCTATTACCCCTATTCATCTCGATCTCACAAATTACGAGGCTCTCCAATTATTACAGGGGAACTGGTCTTCCAGGTCTCCTAAAAATTCCAAGCACAAAAGGAAGGTACGGTGAAACATTACGATGTCATAATTGTGGGAGCAGGTCCGGCCGGTATCTTTTCAGCGCTTGAACTTCTCAAAAAGAAAAAGGGGTTAAAAATCCTTATCGTTGAGAAGGGAAAAGACATTAATAAGAGGACATGCCCCATGCAGCTCAAGGAAATCTCATGTGCAGCATGCCCTGAATGCGCTCTTCTCAGTGGCTGGGGAGGTGCCGGTGCTTTCAGCGATGGCAAGTTGAACCTCTCTCCTGAAATCGGAGGGTTCCTCATACAATACATCGATAAAGACACTCTGGAGGCTCTTATAAAATCCGTGGATGAAACATATGTACGATTCGGTGCTCCTGTCGAGACTTACGGATGTAAGAGTTCCGAACTTATTGCAATAGCCCGCCTTGCTTCAGACAACGGGCTCCAGTTTATCCCTTCAAGGATTCGCCATATCGGCACTGACAGGTGCAAGACCGTCCTGAAAAAAATAAAGGCATCACTCAATGAAGAGATAGAAATCCGATTTAATTCAGAAGCAGAAAAAGTTCTTCTCAGGAAAAGAAAGGCAGCCGGCATCAAGTTAAAGGACGGCACAAGCCTCTCTGCTGATTTTGTTATTCTCGCTCCAGGCCGTGAGGGATCACGGTGGCTCGAAAAGGAGACAAAGCGATTACGCCTTACCGTGTTAAAAAATCCTGTTGACATCGGTGTACGGGTTGAACTACCTGCCCATGTCCTTGAGCCTCTCACAAACATAACGTATGAACCGAAGCTGCTATTCTATTCGAAAACATTCAACGATAAGGTCAGAACTTTCTGTGTTAATCCATACGGTGAGGTTGTCAAGGAATATTTGAAAGGCATATGGACCGTCAATGGCCACAGTTACGCACATGCCCGTACCAACAATACAAACTTCGCACTGCTGGTGAATACCTTTTTCACTGAGCCTTTCGACGATCCGATATCATATGGAAGGCACATAGCAGGTCTTGCAAACCTGCTCGGTAAAAGTGTCATCCTCCAACGTCTCGGTGACCTCCGGATGGGCAGGCGATCAACCAGCGAACGAATTGCAAGAGGGCTTGTCAAACCAACACTGAAGGATGCTACTCCAGGAGATCTAAGTTTCGTCATGCCGTATCGCTATCTGTCTGATATTGTCGAAATGCTTGAGGCACTTGATAAGATAGCGCCGGGCGTGAATTCAGACCAGACCCTCCTTTACGGCGCAGAGGTTAAATTCTACTCGATAGTCCCGAAACTGACAGGATCTCTGGAGACCGAGATAGAAAATCTCTTTGCGGTCGGTGATGGTGCCGGTGTGAGCAGAGGACTTATACAGGCTTCTGTCTCGGGCATTTTAAGCGCCACTGAAATCGCACGAAGGGTCTAAAAATTCTTTTACATTTGATACCAAGTATGTTACAAGTATAAAAAGGACGTGCTTGCCAAGACAACTATAAGTAAAAATAGATATATTTACTGTGGAGTTTATGGGTAAGGCATTATTAAAAAATCTCTCCTACCCCTCTTTGGCAAAGGGAGGTCAGGAGGGATTTTCAAATCAATGTCTTTATACATATGACCATATTAGTAAATAACTACTCAGACAAATAATGGAATTTCAGGAATTAAGAGACATTATGGTAAAAACACAACTCATCCCACGTGGGATAAAAGACAAGCGCGTTCTCGATGCCATGAAAAAAGTCCCGAGACATCTCTTTGTCGAGGAATCCATGCAACACAGGGCATATGACGATATGGCTCTAACAATCGGAGAAGGGCAGACTATTTCGCAGCCCTACATGGTTGCCGTCATGACAGAACTCCTTGAACTCAAGGGGGATGAACGAGTTTTGGAAATTGGCACGGGTTCAGGATACCAAGCAGCAGTCCTTGCTGAACTCGCAAAAGAAATATATACCATTGAAAGAGTTACTGTGCTCTCAGAGCAGGCAGAAAAACGATTTCATGCACTCGGATATAAGAATATCCATGTGAAGGTGAGCGACGGGACTTCAGGCTGGCCGGAAAAAAGCCCGTTCGATAGAATTATCGTCACAGCAGGCACTCCAAAGGTGCCCGAACCATTGTTGGAACAATTATCTGAAAAAGGTATAATTATAGCACCGGTCGGTGACCGTTTCTCGCAGCAAATCATAAAAATCGTAAAATCAAAAGGAAAGCTTACCGAATCATTCCACACACCGTGCGTTTTTGTCCCTCTCATCGGTGCCCATGGCTGGAAATAATGTGAGATAAATAATCCAATGTTATGAAGGATGATAAGAAAACAAAAAAGCAACTGATTAAAGAATTAGGAGAACTTCGTCAACATATTACTGCTGTAGAGGACAAAGCGAAAAGACTCGAAAAAATATCCTCTGGAAAACCTGTAAAAAATGAGGTTTTGCATTTATTCTTTGAATATGCCCCTGACGGTTTCTATCTCTGTGACTTAAAGGGGACGTTCTTAGATGGTAATAAAGCAGCACAGGAACTAGTCGGGTATAACAAAGAAGAATTAATTGGCAAGAATTTCTTAAAATTAAATCTGTTGTCTCCGAAGCAAATACCGAAAGCTGCCTCGCTTTTAGCTAAAAATGCCCTTGGAATGCCAACGGGGCCTGACGAGTTTATTTTGAAACGAAAAGACGGCACCCATATCCCCGTGGAAATACGGACATTTCCAATCAAGCTCGAACGGGAGACCATTGTGCTCGGGATTGCACGTGACATTACCCTGCGCAAAAAGAAAGAAGAGGAGCTTAAGGATAGTGCTGACAAGTTCCGCGAGCTGGCAGACCTCCTGCCACAAACTGTCTTCGAAGTGGACACTGAAGGTCATGTCACGTACATGAATCGCACCGGCCTTGAAACCTTTGGCTATACCCATAAGGATATCGAACAAGGTATCACCGCATCTGACTTTTTTATCCCGGAAGAAAGGGCACGACTTGAGCAGAACATTCAAAAACGGCTGACTGGCATAGAATTCCATAACCATGAATACATTGCTTTGAGAAAAGACGGGAGCACATTCCCTGTATATATTTACAGCGCCACTGTCATCAGGAACAACGTGGTGGTTGGGATAAGGGGCATAGTTCTTGACATTACCGAGCAAAAACGTACAGGGGAAAAAATACGGAAAGCGCGCGAGGAACTTGAGTTAAAGGTTCATGAACGGACAGCAGAGCTTCTCAAGGCCAATGAAGCCCTGCTGTCCGACATTGTCAACAGAAAGCAGATAGAAGAGGCACTCAGGGAAAGCGAACAAAAATACCGCGCTCTGTTCGAAGAATCAAAAGACGTTGTCTATATGAGCACTCCCGGTGGAAAATTTATTGACATAAATCCTGCTGGGGTTGATCTGTTGGGGTACTCTTCCAAAGAAGAGCTTCTTCAGATCGATATAACACAGGATCTCTATGTTCATCCTTCTGCAAGGAAGACCTTTCAGAAAACGCTTGAAGAAACAGGGTACGTCAAAGACTTCGAGGTGGAATTTAAAAAGAAAGACGGGACTCCTGTTACCGTTCTTCTGACATCTACTGCTGTTCGTGATCAGGACGGTAAGATCACGGCATATCGGGGGATCATGAAAGATATCACGGATCGGAAACGTCTTGAACAGCAGTTAATTCAGTCGCATAAAATAGAGGCCATTGTCCAGCTTGCGGGAGGCATCGCACATGACTTTAATAATATCCTCACAGCAATAATAGGCTACGCACACCTCCTGAAGACGGAATTGAACCAAAATAAGATATTAAGCACTTACACAACCAACATTATAAATTCAGCAGAAAGAGCTGCCGGCTTGACCCAGAGCCTCCTTGCTTTCAGCAGAAAACAGATGATTCATCCCACCCCTGCTCAGCTCAGCACTATTATAAACAGCTTGAAAACCTTTTTACCGGGGCTCATCGGCGAAGATATTGAACTTTCACTCTTTATTTCTCCAAGTGATTTAACGGTCATTGTGGACATTCCACAGATAGAGCAGGTTTTGATAAATCTTGTAAAAAATGCACGGGATGCCATGCCGGATGGGGGGAGTCTGACTATTAGAACGGAGCAGGTAATGTTCGACAATGCATTTATACGGACACACGGATATGGCAAGACCGGCCCGTATGCCCTGATATCGGTCGAGGATACAGGGAAAGGAATGGATGAGAGTACGCAAAAAAGACTCTTTGACCCGTTCTTTACGACAAAAGAGGTAGGAAGAGGCACAGGGCTTGGTCTCCCAATGGTTCATGGGATAATAAAACAGCACAATGGATATATCGATGTGCAGAGCGAGATTGGCAAAGGCACGACCTTCAATATATATCTTCCTTTAGCTCAGATACCGGTTGAGGATAAAAAATCCGGGACTGCTCCGGTTCCAAAAGGCGGCACAGAGACAGTTCTCATAGCGGAGGATGATAAGTATGTCAGGGAATTTTTAAAGGAGATACTGATTGAGTATGGGTACACAGTTATAGAGTCATCAGATGGCGAAGATGCTATTGAGGCATTCACCCGTCACAGAGACCATATCAAACTTCTCATTCTCGATGTGGTCTTGCCGGGAAAAAACGGGATAGAGCTATATCATGAAATAAAAACTATTCGGCAAGACATGAAGGCTATTTTCATGAGCGGGTATGCGAGAGATATTCTCTACAAAAAAGGCATCCTTGAAGAAGGGCTGAATTTTATCCAGAAGCCTGTCTCACCGTACGAGCTTCTCAAAAAAGTGAGGGAGGCACTTGACAATTGAAATCCAGCTGGCTTAAGGGAATTATCGGTTTAACTGTTTTTTAATTTCCCTGAGCAACCCTTGATACCTTATCTTTCCCTCTCTCCCCAACTCTTTGCCGCCGAATCTGTATTCCTCGTAGAGCTTTATAGCCTCATGGATACGTTGACTCATGGCAAGACGGGCAGCTTTCCGCCTTATCTCTGATGGGGTTGAGGACGGCTTTATCGTTATACCTTTCTTCCTGAGATCCTTCAGGAGTTTTACATACCGGGCTGTTACGAATCCGTGTCGCTTATACTGTCTGTGTTTCAGGAGAAAAACAGCTGCCGCTATCGCTGACACCAGTAAAATTCCAATGAAAAACCTGTGAATCCCCTGAAGTCTCCAATCCGGTAAAGACGGCAAGACAACGAACATTGAAAGAGCCTTTATGATCTCTTTCTGGTCATCGGAACTGAAGGCAATAACATATCTGTTCCACAGAAGCCGCATCATGTCAACATAGAGGATAAAGGCCGATGGTGGGTTCGTCGAGACAGATGGCGTTGGATCAAAGCGTTCCCACGAACCGTCAATCACTGCTTCAACCCATGAATGCGCATGACGCTGCCTGACAATAATATAGCTGCCGTATGTATTCAATTCACCACCGATGAAACCTGTCACAAACCTTGCAGGAATGCCTGCTGACCGTAGCATGAGGGTCATCGCAGTTGCATAATGCTCACAGAAACCGGTCTTCGATTGATACAGAAAATAGAGTACAGGGTTAGTGCCACGGGGTACATTGATATCCAGGGAATAGCGGTAATTGCTTTTTAGATATCGTTCTATTGCACGTGCCTTTTGAAGGTCTGACAGAGAACTTCTCCCTTCGGACTCCAGAATCCTATCCGTAAGGGTTCTTATTTGATCCTTCAGAGAATCAGGAATTTGCCTGTACCTTTCCCAAGACATGACATTTCCCGGCGTTATTTTATAAGAAGTGTCTCTGTCACTTTTCACAGTATATTGGATCCTCTTTGAACCCCTTCTCCAAAGAAACAGTGATGATGCAGAATCCTGCTCCAGGCGGAAAAAATCACCCCCTATAGAAATGATGTGCTCAAGACCGAAAATAATGCGAGAGTCAAGCGGCTCGAGCATGATCTTCTGCGTTACCGTTTCCCTTGAAAAAGGCCGGACATAAAACTCTCCTTCTATCTTCCTGACAGGCTTTCTCTTCTTCATGAGCGTGTTCCTCCACGATGTTCCGTCGAAAGAATCCAGGGTCATACCTCTCCAATAATAAGGACCCGGTACCATTGGATCTAATTCAATTCTCATGATAACCGTGGGATCGAGCTTAAATTCACCGAATACGCCAAGGTTAACTCTTTCAGAAAACCCTACGGTCTTTACCATTTTTCTATGTGCCTTAGTCCATACCCCCCCGGATATCCTCGGGATAAACATAAAAAAAATAACAGTTACCATTAATGTAATCACTGATAGAGACAGGATAGGTTTTTTGAGATCGACCTGTGTCCTTTTACCCTCTTTTATAAAATGTGAAAAAACTATCACAGTGACAAAGAGAACGAGAAAGAATATAAAGAAGAATCCAAAGACAATTGAATACATGAGTTCAGAGGCAATGATGAGCTGCAGAAGAGACATGAAATAAACCTGAAGATGGTCCCAGGGCTCCTTCAGGTCAAAGCACTTAATCGCCTGGAATGTTATGGTAAGATGCGCAACACCTATGAAAAAATCGCCTGAAATAAAAAGGCAATCAAGAAAAAAAACAATGAGTGCTAAAACAGAACATCCTCCGATTACCCATTGAGGAGCCGGAGGCTTTCCCGTGAGAAATCTGTAATAGCCGGGGATAAGTGCCGCACCGGTCAATGACATGAGGAGATTTAATTCACCGGATATGACAATGCCCATGCAGCCAGTACAAGCAAGAACCGCCGTAAGAATCTTATAAAGTTGCAGCATATATCACTCTATCGGTGCTCGCCATGAATCTGCTCAGAGGCGATCCCTCTGAACTGAGAATCATTACATGTACACCTTCATGTTCATCAGAGATCGGGCATTCCCATGTATCCTGCCCCTCAATTCCAGCAAGGACGTCTAGAATCTTGAAGAGATGGTCTCTCGAGTTTCCAAAAGGGATCATCTTCCTGCATGTGAGAAGCCTGATAAAATATCCCTCATTGAGAAACCGGCCAGTCATGGAAGCAGTTAGTGAAACGGCCTTTTCAAAAGTCTCTTTATCATGAGGCTTCAGGTTATCGAGTATGATTGTGAGCTTTTTTGGTTCATAAGCAGCGTATTCCTTTACCATAAACTGTGCTGCTTTTGCAGATGCCTTCCAGTGTATCCTGCGCCAGTCATCACCGTACCCGAATTCCCTGATCATTGAGAATTCATCACCTTTTCCAATCTGTGTTGGAGACGAGTCATGCCAATTCTTCACCATGTCCGGAATGCCTGTGTCAAGTTCTTTTATCTCAGGGTATACAATCACTTCACCTTCGCATGCACAGGGAAACCTCTTCTGGAAGAACAGGAACGGAAAACTTGATTCTATGAAAAAATCGCCATATCGGTATATCCCTCTTCTCTCATAGAAAACAGGGACATCCTGCTCTGTCTCTGATACCATTGGAATCTCCGGGAAGTAAACGTATCCGTCAACCTTTTCAGGCATCAGGACTCTTATCGAGTATGACGGGATATGTTTTTTATCGTTGACAAGAGCAATGTTCATATGAGAAATCCTTTTTGCGAAAAGCGGTTTTTTATGAGACACCTTGAGTGATAATCCCTTGAAATTCCACTTCAGTATGACAAGCGAGAGAAAAAGGATTGAGAGCATCATGGAGAAAACTAGATAAATCAGATTATTCGCTGTATTGAATGCTGCAAAACCTATGAGGACAGTAGCAATAAGAAACCTTTTCCCTTCACGAGTCAACTTCATACCGGCACAGGGATTTTATCGAGTATTTCCCTTATGACATTCTCCGCATCAGATATGTAGGTGCGGGTTTTCAGTATAATCCTGTGCCCGAGAACAAGTGGTGCAGGCTCCTTAATATCCGCTGGGACAACATAATTCCTGCCTTCGTAATAAGCATTCGCACGGGCAACCTTGACCAGGAACTGGCCTCCCCTCGGGCTTACTCCGAGTCGCACCTTTTCATTCCTTCTCGTCTCGGTGATAATGGACATGATGTAATCAAGCAGGCTGTCATCAATCCGCACGGTATCCACCTCCTGCTGCATTTTGACTATTTCAGTGGTTGAAATGACCGGTTCCATTAACTCAATCATCTCGAACCGGGATTGCTCGAGAACGATATGTTTCTCGTATTCAGGGGCAGGATAACCAAGTTTAATATGCAACATGAACCTGTCAAGCTGACTTTCAGGGAGGGGGAATGTCCCATGATATTCGATAGGATTTTGTGTTGCAATTACCATAAAGGGTTCGGGCAGGATATACGTTTTTCCTTCAACTGATACCCTCCGTTCGTTCATGGCCTCAAGGAGTGCAGATTGTGTCTTTGGATTTGTCCTGTTTATCTCATCGGCAAGGACGATATTGGCAAACAAGGGGCCTTTTCTGAATTCAAATTCCCGCATATCAGGGTTGTAGATATTGACACCGATTATGTCAGTCGGCAGTAAATCACTGGTAAACTGGATACGCTGAAATGAGCAGTTTGTAGCTTTTGCAAGCGTGAATGCAAGTGTAGTCTTACCAACGCCTGGAACATCTTCCAAAAGAAGGTTCCCCCTGCTCATAAGGGCAACGACTGCCATTTTAACGGCATTTCCCTTACCCTTTATCACTGACTCTATTCTTTCATGCAGGATTTTAAGAGATTGATAGTGCATATTATTACTCTATCCAATTTGATCAGGTTATCTCAAGCAGATACATGCATGAAGCATGTGCGAGCTCTTATACAATGAGTTCCGGAAAAAACCTTCGATATATCTTGACAGTCCGCACCCCGACCTTTATCATGTATCATTATATTGTTCTTGATACACTTAGTCTGAAAAGGAACATACCGATTAAGAAACAAGGGAAAAACATGAAAAAATTATGGTCAGGAAGGTTCATTGATAAAACATCCGAGTCTGTGGAGTCCTTTACTGAATCAATATCTTTCGACCACCGTCTCTGGAGATATGATATTGCAGGGAGCATAGCACACGTAAAGATGCTCGGAAAACAGGGAATCATCTCCAAAAGAGAGATGGTAAAGATCATCAGAGGACTTCATGAGGTAGCAAAAACAATTGAAACAGGGAAATTCCGTTTCAGAAAAGCACTCGAGGATATCCATATGAACATAGAATCTGCTCTTATAAACATTATCGGTGATGTTGGCGAGAAACTCCACACTGCACGTTCAAGGAACGACCAGGTAGTGCTTGACCTCAGGCTTTACCTCAAGGCAGAAAGCAAATCAATAGATGCATTGATTAAGGGACTCCAGAGAACACTCCTCAAGAGTGCGACGAAATACAGTAACGTTTTTATGCCCGGATATACCCATTTGCAAAGGGCACAGCCTGTCCTCCTGTCACATCATTTCCTTGCATATGCCGAGATGCTCCAGAGGGACAGGGAGCGACTCCATGATACAATGGACAGGATAGATGTTCTCCCTCTGGGTTCATGTGCGCTCGCAGGGACGACACTGCCTGTTGACAGGGAATATGTCGCAAAGCTTCTCGGGTTTAAAAGTATCTCTCACAACAGTATTGATGCGGTCTCTGACAGGGACTTTGTCATAGAATTCCTTTCCAACTCCGCTCTCCTTATCATGCATCTCTCAAGGTTTTCCGAGGAATTGATCCTGTGGTCCACAGAGGAATTTAACTTCATCGAGTTGCCGGATGCATATTCTACAGGCTCGAGCATCATGCCTCAGAAAAAGAACCCCGATGTGGCAGAGCTCATTCGGAGCAAAACAGGCAAGGTCTACGGAAATCTCTTTTCTCTCCTAACAATAATGAAGGGTCTTCCGCTCTCATATAACAGGGATCTTCAGGAAGATAAAATACCTGTCTTTGAAACCGTCGACACGATGAAGGCCTGTCTCACTCTCCTGACTGAAATGCTTCCCCGTATACAATTCAATTTACAGAGGATGCAGGAAAGTGCAGGAGATGGTTATGCGACCGCAACTGATCTCGCTGAGTACCTCGTTAAAAAAGGCATCCCTTTCAGGAAGGCTCACGGAATTACAGGTAAGATTGTCCTTTATTGTATAAGGAAAAATAAGAAACTCGACGAACTCACCTTGAAAGAGTTTCATACTTTTTCCAACCTGATAAAAAAGGATATCTACTTCTGCCTCTCACCCTGGGGTTCTGTAAAAAATAAAAAGTCTCCCGGGAGCACGTCTCCTCTTGAAGTGAACAGGCAGATAAAACGACTGAGAAAAATTGTAAACAGTGCTTCCTCTATATCATGAGAACCTTATGGGTCTTAAGAAAAAGAAGAAAACATTAACCGGATGCCGAACGCTATCTTTTTTTCTCTTCTGCCTACTCATGAGTATTTTCTGTTTACTGTTTGCATGTGGTAAAAAAGGCCCCCCTACCCTCAAACCAGATGACACAGCTTCTCCACCTGCACAGTCTGAAAGCATTGATTCTAATAACGTGGAGCGTATTCCTGAAAAACTCCCGACAGAAAAACAATAACATTTTAACACCTGAGAAGACGCACTATTGAAAGATGCAAATTAATGTCCTATTTTTCTGTCATTCCGTCTTGTCCGGAATCCATCTTCGAAGAAGGACTCCCGACAAGCGGGAGTGACAGATCGGAGGAAATCACATAGTAACATTGCGCATGAGAGAATAAAAAAGTGAGTGGAGTATTATTGTTATGGCAAACAATGACTCAGATACCTCCTGAACTCATCTTCAAAATTATCACTGAATATTCTCTGACCCAGAGCTTCTTTGATTTCCTGGGTATTCCAGAATCTGATTTCCTCGATTTCGAACCTGTTATAGGTGATTTCACCATCATAGAAGCACCGGTATGTGCTCACGAACTCCGATTCATAGCTGTTCCTGTGAATATATGAATAAAGATATTCAGGGTTAAATCCAGTAATCCCTAGTTCCTCCTGCATCTCTCGCTTGCATGACCTCAGCAGGTCTTCACCAGCTTCAACGTGGCCCCCAACCGAGGTATCCCATTTACCCGGAGCGACGTCCCTGTTCTGTGAGCGTTTCTGCAGAAGGAGTTCACCTCTTCTATTGAATACAAGGACATGTACTACTTTATGCATCAAGGACGGGTTCCCATGAATCTCAGACCTTTGAGCATAACCGATAGTTTCCCCCTTTTCGTTAACTATTTCTAAAGATTCATCAGCATTCATTTTCAATCGCCTTCTGTCATCTTAATCCGTTATAGGTGATTCTACCATTATGCACGGCATCTTTTTCTACTGCTTTAACCTTGTTACTTGTATCTGCACAACACAGCATTCTTTCATGATTTTGCAGCCTGAAAGGACTTTCATGGACAATGAGGAACGTATTGGATGTGCAGATCCAGACGAGTCTGGATCTGCACGTTAATGGCTAGACTTTCGTTACTTTTGCTGCCTTTGGACCCTTGGGACCATCAACAACTTCGAAGCTCACTTCCTGTCCCTGAGATAAGGATCTGAAGCCGTCTCCCATTATCTCAGAATAATGGACAAAGACATCTCCGCCGTCTTCCTTGGTAATGAAACCATAGCCTTTGGATTCATTGAACCATTTAACGGTTCCCTTGACCATACGACACACCTCCTTGATGATAAAATCGAAGATTACGGAATTATGTTATAGGTGAGCTGCAAAGGCCAGAGTCCTTGCTGCTGCTTACAACAAATACTTCCGATACTTCTCGGAAAATAGTATTGCATACAATTTCCAAAAAATCAAGAATTTTTATCAAAAAAACATCACCAAAAGTTGGAATGTTTATGCTGTGCAAAAGGGGGTTCTGGTTCCGGGATTCTATGGTTCAAGTGGCAAAGAACGGATCATACGTTTGAAACGTCGAAGCTTTATCTCTCAGGGGTTCAGGAGGTGATGTGCTTTAGAAATATTTGTTCAATCAAACCCTTGAATCCCCAATCCTGGAATCCTTTTTAAAACTTCAGGTATCATTGACATAACCTATTGATTTGGTTACTCTAGACAATCTCACAAAAGCTATTATGAAAGATAAAATACGAAAGGCATTCGAGGAAAGCATCGATGTTAAAACAAAGTTCATCGACGATAAAAATGCAGATAAAGTCTTCGAAACAGCGAGAATCATTGCCCAAGCCTTTAATGATGGAAAAAAACTCATCCTCTTCGGAAATGGTGGCAGTTCTACCGATGCCTCCCACCTTGCCTCAGAATTCGTTAACAGATTTAAGATCGAACGGCCCGGCCTTCCGGCCATAGCGCTCAACACTGATATGGCAGTCATTACATCCATTGCCAATGATTATGACTTTTCCGAGGTCTTCGCACGGCAACTAAAATCACTTGCAGAAGAAGGCGATGTCGTTATTGCCATCAGTACAAGTGGTAGTTCACCGAATATCCTGAAAGCAATGGATGTTGCAAAAAAAAGAAAATTGACAACAATTGCATTTACCGGTGCAAAGGGCGACCGATTTGCTTCGAAGGCAACATATGCTTTCATCGTTCCATCCGAAGATACACCCAGAATTCAGGAAACACACATAACGCTCGGGCATGTACTCTGTCAGATGGTAGAAGAGATACTTTTTGAAGCACCTCGGAAAAAAAAATCTGAGTAGGTCAGGATTGAATCGGCAAGATGTACAGGAAATCCGCATTCTCGGTATTGACCCCGGGAGTATCAAATGCGGGTACGGACTTATAAAAACACTTGGCCGCCACCAACCTTTTGAAAAAAACAGGTCGGGAATGACGGTTGCAACTTCACATCTTGACAAACCAGACTTCCTGTATATCACTGCAGGAAGGATAACCTTGGCACCGAAAAATCCGTTACATCTTCGATTATGGAATCTCTATGATACGCTTACAGATATTATCAGACGTTATAGTCCACATGAGGTTGTCGTTGAGCGCATGTTTTTTGCAAAAAATATACGTGCTGCTTTAAACCTCGGTCATGCAAGGGGGATTGTGCTTCTTGCTGCGGCTTCAGAGGGATTAGATCTTTATGAATACAGTGCTCTTGAGGTAAAAAAAGCTATGACGGGATACGGCCGGGCAGACAAACAGCAAGTCCTTGCTATGGTGAAGCACATACTTCATATCAATGATACTGCTGTCACGCTTACAGAAGACAGCGCAGATGCCTTAGCCCTTGCCCTTTGCCATGTAAACACCAAAGGATTCAAAAAGGCAATGGAAACGTAGCATGATAGCATCATTAAGGGGAAAACTCGTGAATAAAAAACCTGACAATGTCACCATCGACGTTTCAGGTGTCGGCTATATGGTACAGGTACCACTAAACACCCTTTCCCTCCTCCCTGACGAAGGAAAGGATATCTTCCTCCATATTTATACACATGTTCGTGAAGATACCCTGCAACTCTACGGCTTCACATCAGAAGGCGAAAAAAGGATTTTCATTACCCTTATCGGCATAACCGGTATCGGCCCCAAGATGGCTTTAAATATACTTTCAGGAATCTCCCATGATGATCTCGTACATGCCATTGAGACAGAGGATGTTGCATTGCTCTGCAGAATACCCGGCCTCGGTAAAAAAACTGCTCACAGATTGATTCTTGAGCTGAGAGAAAAACTTCCTTCAGCCAGGGAACCGGTCGACAGGATTTTTGAAGATACCCTTTCAGCACTGGTAAATCTCGGCTATAAAAAAACAATGGCGAGAGAATCTTTAGAGAAAGCTTACAGAAAAGGATTCCATGATATTGAAGGACTCCTGAAAGAGGCGTTAAAATATCTGACGGGATAGATGCGTGAAAAAACAGGATGACAGGAGAACGAACCCCTCCGCTTCACCTGCCCTAAGCGGAGATGACCTCGGTTATGAGCTTACTCTAAGACCAAGAACCTTTGGTGAATTCATCGGGCAGGAACGAATTAAAGATAACCTCAGGGTATTTATAGAGGCAACAATACAAAGAAAAGAGCCCCTCGACCATGTACTCTTCTGCGGGCCTCCCGGCCTTGGCAAAACAACGCTCTCGCATATTATTGCAACAGAATTAAAGGTTACTATAAAGTCAACGTCAGGCCCTGTGATTGAGAGACCCGGGGACCTTGCCGCAATCCTTACGAATCTTTCTGACCTCGATATACTCTTCATTGACGAGATTCACAGACTTCCCCGAATTGTTGAGGAAATCCTCTACCCTGCAATGGAAGACTACCAGCTTGATATTATCATAGGCCAGGGACCAAGTGCACGGACCCTGAAATTAAACCTCCCCAGGTTCACGTTAATAGGCGCTACGACAAGGACGGGGTTACTCACCTCGCCTCTCCGGGAAAGGTTTGGTGTGATAAACAGGCTCGAATTCTATAATCCCGATGAGCTGAAAAAGATAGTCCTCCGTTCATCTCAGATACTGAAGACCGGGATAGCCGATGATGCTGCTTCGGAAATAGCTCACCGTTCAAGAGGAACTCCAAGGATTGCCAACAGGCTCCTCAGACGCATACGAGACTTTGCCCAGGTAAAAGGCGACGGGAGTATTAATCTCGGTATTACGAAAAGTTCTCTGTCTTCTCTTGATGTTGATGAAAAGGGTCTTGATGATATGGACAGGAAACTGCTGTCAACAATCATCGGGAAGTTTAACGGAGGCCCTGTCGGCATTGAGACGATTGCCGCCTCTTTGAGAGAAGACAAGGAAACCCTCGAAGATGTCTATGAGCCGTTTCTGCTCCAGGAAGGACTGATAGAAAGGACACCACGTGGCAGAATAGCAACTCGCACAGCCTACCAGCATCTCGGCATTACAATCCCGCAGGGGTTGTTTTAGTTCAGATCATTCATAGTGCCCTTCTGTTCCAATGATTGGTCATTCCTAACCTTGAATCGAACAGGATGTGTGACAATTTGGATAAACAATCATATATCTGATTTATCTTAATACCGGAAAAATCTTGACTAACGCCTTATAAGGTGATAAGCTTTTTTCATAGGAGAAACGGATGGACAGGAAAATAATTGCAAAAACAAAACATTTATATGTTATGAATATCTCTCATGAAATTTACTCCAAATAGGCGGAGGTATCAATGAAAAAGGTTCTTTATATTATTGCCATATTCTTTACGTTATCCATAATGTCAGGTATTCTTTTTGCGAAGACCGAGCCAGAATACGATAAGGCCATTCGGTATTACAACAAAGGGAACTACAGAGAGGCCGTAGAGATCTTCAAGGACTACATCAAAGCAAAACCTGAAGCATCCGCATATTATCGTATCGGCTATGCACTCTACGAACTCGGTGAATATGAAAAGGCTCATGAATACTTTCAGCAGGCCTATCTCATTGATCCCTCATTCTCACCGGATATCGTCGCTCCGAAAATCAAAACAGAAAAAACTGCTATGCCGTCAATCCAGCAAACTTCATCTGCGGCAGAACCACAAATTCCTGGTACTGTCGAAATACAGCCCGAGACACCGTATGCCCCTGTTCGCGGGCCTCAACCTCAGAGACCGCTGGAGCAGGTTACCGCACCTGTTCAAGAAGCACCTCCCGGTGAAACACAGGCTGTAACTCCTGCTGAAGATGCCCCTTCCGAAGAACCTCAAGCCATAACACCACGGAGAGTTCAACCACCAGCGGCATTTCCTAAATTCCCAGAACCGACAGAGGCTATGCCTTTTGAAATACCCGGATTAGGCCCCGGTTTGACGGCAGGGCTGGGGATGTTCATGACCATTATGCAAATCGTTTCAATTCTCCTCTATCTCTTTTTCTGTTTTTGTCTTTTTCTTATTGCAAAGAAACTTGAAATACCTGCACCATGGCTCGCATTCATTCCAATTGTTCAGATATGGACCATTGTCAGTTGCGCAGGTAAACCCTGGTGGTGGATTCTTTTACTGTTTATTCCGCTTGTAAACATCATTATCGGAATACTTTTATGGATGTATATAGCCGAAAATATGGGCAGGAACAAATGGCTCGGCCTTTTAATGCTCGTGCCTATCGTAAATTATATTTTTCTTGCCATACTTGCATTCTCAAAAACAGAACAGATTGGCCCCGCAGAGGGAATACCAACGGTTTGAGTGACCAAAGGAATTCTTTAGTGAAGAATTGAACGTTTCATCGCCAATCCTGCCAAACAGTGTATAATCATACAATGAAACTCCTCATGCACATGTGTTGTTCCAACTGCAGTCTCTACCCACTGAAAACACTGTCCTCAAAGGGGATTGATATCAAGGGACTCTGGCTCAATCCGAACATCCATCCGTATCTTGAATATAAAATGCGCCTCGAGTCACTCCATGTCCTTGAAAAGTCATGGAATCTCGATATCGAATATGTTGACTATTATGGTCTCAAGAAATTTCTCCGGGCTGTTGTGAACAGGGAGGATAATAGGTGTATTATCTGTTACACGTTAAGACTCGAAGAGACGGCAAGAATCGCCAAGAAGATGGGGCTTGATGGGTTTACTTCAACGCTCCTTGTAAGTCCCTATCAAAAATTTGATATGATAATTGAAGTGGGAAAAGAGATGAGTAAGAGATATACCATTCCATTCTTTTTTGAGGATTTCAGAACCGGGTGGAAAGAGACCATGAGCCTTTCAAGAAACCTCGGTCTCTACAGGCAGAAATACTGCGGATGTATCTATTCTGAAATGGACAGATATGCGAAAAAGAAAGGGATAAAGCGTAACAATATAAAATCACGGGGTAATAGATGACACGCCATGGCTGACGGTATGCACTATTTAGGTAAATTTCTCATTCTCCTTGGAATACTTATCATAGCAGTTGGTGGTCTCCTGCTGCTCTCAGGGAAAATATCCTGGCTCGGAAGACTCCCCGGGGATATCATTATACAGAAGAAGAATTTTACCTTTTATTTTCCTTTAGCCACCAGTATACTCTTGAGTGTACTGGTAACCCTTATTTTCTGGCTTTTCACTAAAAAATGAACATGATATTCAGGAAGCTTCTGACCATTTTTTTCACGGCATTTGTTTTTATAATCATATACTCATATTGCCATGCCGTAGAGAATATAAAGGTGCTCATCATCAACGAAGTCTTTCCCATGATCCCAGAAAAAGACGAAAAAATACAGAAACTCGGGAGTGTCAATGGTGACCTTCTTGTCATGGGAACACACTATACGGGCAATATAGATGTCTGGAAAGGTGAAAACAGCCTCTATATTATAAATGAACTTCCTCTGGAAGATTATGTGAAGGACGTTGTTGCCGTGGAAATTCGCCCGGACTGGGACTTGGAGGCACTCAAGGCACAGGCTGTTATCTCGAGAACATATGCCCTCTTCCAGAAAAGAAAAAATGGAAATTCAATATACCATATCGCATCATCTGTTATTGATCAGGTCTATAAAGGCAACAATCCGGACATACGGGTATCAAATGCCGTTGAAGAAACAAAAGGTGAAGTTCTTACCTTTGACAACAACCTCATAGAGGCTTTTTATCACTCAACATGTGGAGGACGGACAGAAAACCCGGAAGATGTCTTTGGAAAAAGCTATCCCTTTCTCAAGTCAGTCGAATCACCCTGTGACCTGTCACCATACGCTACCTGGGAAAGGAATATAGAGATTAAGGATATCGAAAAAGCACTCAATACCCCCGAAATCCATGAACTTTCAGTTAAATCTTATACACGAACACAAAGGGTCGATCAAATCGAGATAACAACAAATTCCGGTCATACAACAATAATAAGTGCATTAGATATGCGAAAAGCACTGGGCTGGAAAAATCTCCCGAGTACGAATTTCCGTATATCGCGTGTCGGAGATTCTATTGTTTTCAATGGGAAAGGATACGGTCATGGTGTCGGCCTCTGTCAGTGGGGTGCCCTCCAGATGGCTCGTGAAGGGAAAAATTATAAAGAAATCCTCGCTTTCTATTATCCGGGGACGTTAATACAGCTGTATGAAGGTCGCTGATTTCGATTTCCTACTCCCCCCGGATCTTATTGCGGAAAGGCCTTTGCAGGACCGTGACCGTTCGAGACTCCTTGTGCTTCACAGAGACGGTATGATCGAGCATAAACAATTCCCTGACTTTTCCACGTATCTTAACAAAGGTGACATGGTTCTCGTAAACAACACGAAGGTCTTTCCCGCACGACTTACCGGATTAAAGAAGAGCGGAGGAAAAATAGAGATCTTGCTCGTCAGGCAAAAAGAAGATCACGTATGGGAGGTTCTCTCAAAAGGGAGTTACACAGGTATCGTTATGATATCGGAGAACCTCAGGGCAGATCTCTTCAAAGGGAAAATCGCTTATTTTCATTATACGGGAGATTTTTACGATCTGCTCTGGGAATACGGCTCCATGCCCCTTCCACCGTATATCAAACGGTTACCCGAAGAATCAGACAAAGAACGCTACCAGACCATATTTGCCAGCCGGCAGGGGTCTATCGCAGCACCTACTGCCGGTCTTCATTTTACTAACGACGCAAAGGAACGTATCATCGCCAAAGGTATCCTGTTGAGAGCTTTAACACTCCATGTTGGTATCGGAACATTCAAGCCTGTTGGGTCGACATTCGTAGAAGATCATTCAATGGACCCTGAATATTTCGAATTAGACAAAACTCTTATCCGGGAAATAAACGAGGTCAAGTCTTCTGGAAATAAGATTATTTCTGTGGGAACAACAACGACGCGGGCGATAGAGGGGTATATGAGTGGCATGTGTCAAGTCACTGCGCATAATGGCACATTACAGGGGACAACGGATATATTCATATACCCCGGTTACACGTTCAAGGTTATTGACTCATTACTTACCAATTTTCATCTCCCGAGGTCAACCCCTCTCATGTTGGCATCTGCCATAAGTAATCGGGAAGCGCTGTTACATGGCTACAGGCATGCCCTTGCCAAAAGGTATAGATTTCTTTCATATGGTGATGCTATGCTTATCCTATGAGGACAACCTCACATACGTACAGAAAATCGAGACCAATGGTGTTATTTCCGGTTTCATTCGTCTCTTTCACGAGGCTGAGGGAAGCACTCTATAGAACATATGACTATAGGTTATTTCATTCAAAAAGATATTCTGAGGGATAGAGGGTTTTTTCTTGAAAAGGACTCGTGCAAGAGATAGTTCGTCAATTTTTTTTATCAGTACATGGGTTATCATCGCCGCTATTTTAATCGTATCATCACTCAGCTTTATACTGGGATATTATGTCGGAAAACGTGACTACACTTCCAATAACGATCAGCAGGCCGTCATCCCGACAGACAACAATGTGGTGCAAAATGACAGAGAATCTTCGCTTGAAGATGTTGCCCCTCCGGATGGGGAACAGAAGAACGACGTCCCTTTACCGGGAGCATCTCAAAAAAATCAGGAGCCTCTAAACACGTATCAGGCAAACGAGACTGCCGAAGCCAAAAGTAATCAGATAACTCATCAAAAACAAAAACCTCAGCCCCCCCGGACCACGACCGCACATATAACATATACTGTTCAGACAGGTGCATTTAAATCTGCTCTTGAGGCAAGCACTCTTAAGGAGAAACTTGATAAAAAAGGGTATACCGCATATATTATTCAATCAGCAACAAAGAAACATGAAAGACTCTATAAAGTTATGATTGGCGAATTCCGCACGAGGAAAGAGGCAGAGGTACTTTCACTAAAAATAAAAAAGGCTGAAGGTCTTCAGGCCTTTGTGACATTCAGAACTCAGGAGGATATACTACGGTAACCTTAGAGATTGAACTTGACAGTGAAAATGAAACGCACCTTCTTTACGGATTACTTGACAAGAATCTTAAAGTAATCGAAGAAAGTTTTGGCATCGTCGCTTCTCAAAGAGGAAATAAAATTTTTCTGCAGGGTGCTGATAAATCTGTAGCGATGGCAGAAAAGATTGTCCAGGATATACGTTCGATAAGCTCAAAGGGTTACAATCTCAATCCGGATGATCTGCGGTATGCACTCAGGTCCACTACAAATCAAGGAGAATATTTGTCCTTAGAGGATATCTTTTTAGATACAATTCCAGTTTCCTCAAAAAAACGGTTTGTCATACCAAAGACACAGACGCAAAAAAAATATATCGATGCAATCAAAGCCTTTGACATCGTCATCGGCATAGGTCCAGCAGGAACAGGCAAGACATATCTTGCCATGGCAATGGCCATACATGCATTTATGAAAAAACAGGTAAGCAGGATCGTTCTTGCCAGGCCAGCGATAGAAGCAGGTGAAAAACTCGGCTTCCTTCCTGGTGATATATATGAAAAATTCAATCCCTATCTAAGGCCCCTCTATGATGCCCTCCTCGATATGATGGAGGCGGAACGGGCAGGAAAACTCCTTGAGCGAGGTATTATTGAGATAGCCCCACTGGCATTTATGAGAGGAAGGACATTGAATGATTCGTTCGTAATCCTTGATGAAGCACAAAACACAACTTCCGAGCAGATGAAGATGTATTTGACGAGACTCGGGTTCAATTCCAAGACGGTTATTACAGGAGATATAACGCAGATAGACCTCCCTGCCGGCAAGGTCTCCGGCCTTATAGAGTCAGAAAAGATATTGAGCGATATCAAAGGGATAAAGTTCATCTATTTTTCCGAGAGAGATGTTGTGAGGCACAAACTTGTTCAGGAAATAGTAAAGGCATATGAAAAATATGAAAAGCGAACCTCAGAAAAATAAATCTCGGAAGAGCACGACCAAAAGAATCATTGAATTTTTCAAAGGGTTTTTGAACGGGTATCCTGCCGAAGAAAAGGAAGCACAGCTGAAAAGGGACAGACCTGATCAGCTCGTAAAAGTATTCTTTATCGTTCTCTGCGGGTTTTTGTCTGCCCTTGCGATACAGGACGACTTCAACCCCGAAGAAATAGCCGGGGGGTTCTTCATAGCCTGTCTCCTTATTTTTATACTCTACAGGGATATCATGAGGTACAAGCCCGCATATATTAAAAAATATGATATGCTGGTGCTTCTCGGCCTCATGCTCATCAGTACACTTCTCATAGGGAGATTATTCGGTTATGTTCTGATGAGCCTTTCAAAAGGATTGGAAATTCAATACCCGGAGAGCTCTATATTCGGACTACCGATCCCCGCAGGGGCAATGCTTGTGTCGCTTCTCTTTGATTTCCACACCGCGATTATTTTTTCCTTTACAGTCAGTCTCCTTACCGGAATCTGGCTCCACGATGCCACATACGCCATTTTCGCTTTTGTAGGAAGCATTACAGCTGCCTTTAGCGTCATCCGTTGTAAAAAGAGAACCGAACTGTTGAAAGGCGGAAGCTATGTAATCACGATCAACATCATCACGGTCATCATAATCCTCTTGTTTAAAGGTGAACTCCTCACCATAAAAACACCGCCGTCAGTAATGTTTGCGATACTTGGCGGCATAGGAGTCACCGCAATTGTCTCACTCTTGCTGCCGCTTCTGGAGTACGCATTCAAGATTACGACTGATATCAAGCTTCTTGAGTACCTTGATCTCAACCAGCCACTCATGAAAAACCTCATGATTACAGCGCCAGGGACATATCATCACTGCGTTATCGTTGGGAATCTCGTTGAATCTGCTGCAGAGGCAGTGGGTGCAAATCCCCTCCTTGCCCGGGTAAGCGCATATTATCATGATATCGGCAAGATAAAAATGCCGGACTACTTTATAGAGAATCAAAGTGGTTCAGTAAGCAAACATGAAAAATTAACTCCCCATATGAGCAGCATGATCATCGTTAACCATGTCAAGGAAGGGGTGGAACTTGCAAAACAATACAAGCTTCCGGAGCCGGTTATTGATATCATACAACAGCATCATGGCACCATGCTCGTAAGTTATTTTTACCAAAAGGCTAAAGATAAAAAGGAAGATATTTCACCGGCAGAGGAAGATTACAGGTACCCTGGTCCAAAACCACAGACACGCGTTGCCGCACTCATTATGATGGCAGACGCAGTTGAAGCTGCTTCTAAAGTTCTCAATGATCCTACCCCGGCGAGGATCTCTTCTCTTGTAGACCGTGTCATAAATCATATATTTCTTGAAGGCCAGCTCGATGAATGCCAACTGACACTGAAAGACATCCATGAAATAAAAAAACGCTTCTCCTATATCCTTACCGCCATATTCCATAAAAGAATTGATTACCCGGGTTTTGATTTTTCAGATGAAGGTCTATATAAAGAATCATCAAAGGCTGATAAAAGTAAATCGCCAGAGAATAAAAAGGCAGTTAAGGAAGGCCCTTCAACTGCTCAATCTTCACAGGGCTGAACTCAGCATCCTTTTCGTTAATGACAGAAGGATGAGAGAATTCAATGAACAGTTCCGGGGGGTTGACAGAACAACTGATGTTCTTTCTTTTCCGCAAATTGAACCGCAAAGCTCAAAATTCAAAACTCATGCCATTATCCTTGGTGATATCGTCATTAATCTCCATAAAGCCCGGAGACAGGCAACCGAATACAACCAAACCCTTAACGAGGAATTGAAACGACTCCTGATTCACGGACTCCTCCACCTCGTAAATTATGATCATGAAAAAAGCGGACACCACAAAAAGAAAATGAAATCAAAAGAAAAAGAATTGTTCACAGCACTTCGTCATTTATGATTCCTGAAAAATGAAGGGCATTTATATCATGCACTGTAGGGCTGCCGCTCTCGGCTTCATAATCTCGCGCACCCAGATTATTCATGAGGCGCTCAATAGCAGAGCAGATGCTGTATCGGAGCGGCTTTACATGCAATAAAGGATCATGCGACTCTTATGTGAAAAATTGGCCAAGATATGATCAAACGCATACGTAATGACAAATTCTATTTATAGTCATCGCTTAACCCGAGGTCAATGGCGACAGTCTCTATAGTAGTAGTATCTATCTTGTTCGCCTTAAACAAAAAACCCTCAAGGAGTGCATTATCACAAACAGTGTTGATACGCCGTGCGACGCCACGCGTATATTTATAGATGAGTTTAATCGCATCCTCTGAAAAGATGTCATCTCTATTTCCAGCGACTTTCAGCCTGTGTTTAATGTAATCACCTGTATCTTCTTCGGAGAAAGCCTTTAATCTGATTTTTATCGCCACTCTCTGCTTGAGTGGTTCGTCAAGCGAGAGAACATCTTCAAGATCGGGAAGGCCGAAAAAGACAAAATTAAGCATTTTCCCATCAGGTGTTTCCATATTTAAGAGTCCGCGAAATTCTTCCATAATTTCTCTTGAGTTTAGCATTTGAACTTCATCGATCATGACAACTGCCCGTTTTCCTTCTTCATTTATTGCAGAAAGCCTGTTGTATATCTGGGTGAGGAGTTCTATTCTGTTATCTTTTAAATCTTTAACACCGAGTTGTATGGCAAATTTCTTGAAGAGCCATTCAGAGCTTACCGTTGAGTGGACAACGACAAGGAGAGCTGCTTCATAAGCGTCCTCATCTAGATCCTCGAGGAATCTTCTCGCGAGTGTTGTCTTTCCCGTGCCGATCCCGCCGATGATTACAGCGAGACCTTTTCTCGTGTCAACTGCATATTTAAGTTTTAAGAGTGCGTCAGAGTGTTGGCGGCTGCTATAGTAAAACCTGCTGTCAACGACATTCGAGAAAGGGTGTTCTTTCAGATTATAATATTCTAAGTAATCCATCAAGCACTATTTTCTGGTTATCAGCAAGCGGTTATAATCAAATATATGATACCCGGTCTTTTCTCTCTTTGGGCGTTTTCTTTTCAATCTCCGGCTCTACGATCTTAGCCTTCAAGGCATCTATTCTATCAGAAACAGATCGGAATTTAGAATTCCATCCATAGACCTCTGTGTATAAATCGAAAGCCTCTTTCATATTGCCATTCTTTTCATGTGCTTCTGCGATATCATATTTTATTGCCCAGTACGACTCATTCCGGTCCTCTATTTTATCAAGGGCACTTTTTAAGACTTCTAATGCAAGAGAATAGAGACCTTTTTCCATGTAACAGATACCTAGCATATTGGAAGATGTGACAAACCGCTTTTGATTGTTACGCGATTTCTGAAACTCTCTTATGGCATCGTCAATGAGTCCCATCTCTTTATAGGCTATCCCGAGATTATAATGTGTTTCATAATCTTCCTCTTCGAGTTCCTTCTCGAGTCCTTTTTTAAATTCAGTAAATATATCCATGACATCACTGTCGAGTGAAAGTTCCTGCATATCTTCTGCTTCGGCAATTTCACCTTCCGGAGTGAGTGATTCCTGCTGCATTGCCTCAATATTCTGTAATGGTTTCTCCTTTTCAGCAATCCGGTCAAGCGAAAATAATTTTTCGCTTATCTCACTGTTTTCTGGAAACTGAGTCTGTAATTTTGTGAGGACCTCTCGAGCCTCGGTTATAAGTCCCTGTTGTGTATAGAAATCAGCCTCTGCAAGTTCATCTTCGTAGTCTCCGGGAGAAGGAGCCCCGGGAGGTGTAACGGTTGCTTCTGCACGTTCTTCATGGACTGGGAGAGGAGTGATATCAGTAAGTCGAGGGTCATCCGGATTAATTTCTTGTGCCTCCTTGAGAATCTGTTCGCACTGGAGACTATCACCAGCTTGCTGGTAAAGATCATAAAGTTTCAGGCATTCTGTAATTGCCTGTTCCTGATCTTTAAGATAATCATAGAGGGTTTTTAATCTTATATGGAGTTCTATGTTTTCAGGGTCTGTGTTCCTGTAGGGCTCGAGAAGGTTTTTCGCATTTTCGTGGAGACCGTATCTGAGGAATATGTCAGCTTCCACAATTGCCTCGTCAACTGTTTTTTCAGAAGCAGCTGCACTATAATCCTCGGAAATTTCCCTGTCGATGCTATCAATTTTCTCTTTCAGGGCATCATTCTCGGGAGTTATCCCAAACGCCTCTCTATAACACTCAAGGGCTTCTTTCTTCATCTCCTGTTCTGAGAAGGCGTCTCCGAGAGAGACAAGCTCATCAGCGACCAGTGGTTGCTCATCGAGTTGTCTGTAGAGAGATACAAGCCGTTTTCCTGTTTCAATAGGATCGACGTCTTTAAAAGATTCAAGGAGTTGAATAGCATCATCAAACCGCTCATTAAGGATCATGTCGTCAAGAACGGGCAGATATTCTCCCCACGCTTTTTCTTTATCGCCCTGGTGGATATAAAAGTCTCCGAGAAGCCTTCTTGCCTTAACGTTCGTTGGTTCCTTCCCGACAACCTTCAGGAGATGCTCCTGTGCTTCATCAACCTTATCAGTTGTTACACAGAGCTGGGCGCATCTGATATGGATGTCAGTATCATCAGGGAACAGACTGCTCGCTTCCTTCATCTGCTCGATTGCCTGATCGAGTTTCCCCATGTGTTCATAGAGATCGGTCATCCCGATAATAGCCTCTTTCAGTAACGGCTCTATGTCGAGAGCTTTCTTGTAATAGTCCATTGCCTTTTCAAAATCATCTTTTTCAGCGAAAAGCTTTGCCAGCTGAAAATACTGTTGTGATGACTCCTTCGAGAGGCCTTCTTTTGCATATATTTCAGCAACCTTGATTCTGAACGGGATATTTGATGGAGATACCTTGAGTATCTTTTCGTATATCTCAAGGAGCTTTTCTTTTTTACCCTCTTTTGAAAGACTGTCAGCACTCGCAAGGTAATATTTTATGGCATCAGTGGTAAGCCCTTTTTCCTCATTGAGTTCCCCCAGTGAAAGGAGTGAATCAGCGTCCGAAGGTTTGATATTCAGTATCTTTTTGTATAATGCAAGTGCTTTAAGGGAAAAACCCTCATGTCTGAAAAGATTTGCAGATTTATGGAATGATGTGATAGCATTCGTTTTGTCGCCGCTTTTAAGGTATAAATCGCCAAGCGTATTATAGGAAGGTGCATCAGGATAGTCTTTTACGAGCTTCTCCCACTCGGCAATAGCTTTATCGATATGCCCCCGGGCGAGATGCTTTTTTGCTTCCTTAATAATTATTGATTTATCAGACATTTGCGTATTATTTACATTATCATAATTGCTGAAACCTTTCAAGAATGCACAATAACGATAACTTCTCTGTATTGACAATACTCTGTCAGATTTATTAAGTTAATAGTCTTAAAAATCTTTAGGAAGGTGTCAAAATGAAGACTCTATTTGCCAAGAGAGATGATGTTGAAAGGAAATGGTATCTTGTTGATGCGAAAGACGCCGTTCTTGGACGACTCGCCGTCAGGATTGCAAATCACCTGCGTGGTAAAAACAAACCGGTTTTTACCCCTCATGTTGATACAGGAGACTTTATTGTCGTCATCAATGCAGACAAAGTGAGGGTAACGGGGAAGAAGCTCGATCAAAAAGTATATTACAGCCATTCAGGGTATCCTGGGGGGATAAAGGCTGAGACAGCTCGGGAGCGTCTCAAAAGGAATCCTGAAAAAGTTATTGTTGACGCAGTATGGGGAATGCTCCCAAAGGGGAGACTGGGAAGGTCCATGATAAAAAAGCTTAAAGTATACAGAGGATCTGAACATCCTCATAAGGCACAGAAACCGGAAGTCTTGTCACGCTAAGAAAGCGCGGGAGACTGTTAATTTATAAGGAGTGTATATGGCAGAAATCGAATACTATGCAACAGGAAGAAGAAAATCTTCTGTTGCCCGGGTAAGTATTTCACAGGGCAACGGTAAGATCCTTGTAAACAACAAGCCTATTGATACCTATTTCCCACGGGAAACATTACGCATGATGATCCGTCAACCTATCGAGCTTGTCGGTATGACGGGGAAATATGATATTCGTGTAAAAGTTACCGGGGGAGGTCTCTCCGGTCAGGCTGGTGCGGTTCGACATGGTATCTCGCGGGCTCTTGTCAATATGGATAATGATCTTCGATCGAGACTGAAAAAGGAAAGATTCCTTACTCGCGACCCAAGAGAGAAAGAGAGAAAGAAATACGGCCAGAAAGGCGCACGCAAAAGATTCCAATTCTCAAAGAGATAAATCAAGCGTGATTCGTGTTTTCATTTGTGGTGGCAGTGGCTATACGGGATGCGAATTACTCCGTATCCTTTCGAATCATCCACATGTCATAGTTACAGGGGTAACATCGGAAAAATCTGCCGGCAGATCTGTCGTTGAACTTTTTCCGAATCTCCATCCATATGCGAACCTCATCTATGAGCCGTTACAGGTTGAAAAAATCCTTGATAAGGCCGACGTCTTCTTCATGGCACTTCCTCATGCACAATCTCAAGATGCAGTACACAGTGCGTTTAGCCAGGGTAAAAAGGTCATCGACCTGTCTGCTGATTACCGGTTGAAAGATATCAAGGTATATCAGGAATGGTACAGGGTGCCTCATAGGTATAAAACAACATTAAAAAAGGCAGCCTATGGTTTACCGGAAATTTACAGGAAGCGGATTGCAGAGGCACGCCTTGTAGCAAATCCAGGTTGTTATCCCACAGGCGCTATTCTTGGGTTGTATCCCGCACTGAAAAACAAACTTATCGACACGAATACAATCATTATCGATTCGGCTTCCGGCGTCAGTGGTGCGGGAAGGACATCAGATATACGATTTTCGCATTGTGAAGCGAACGAAGGCTTCAGGGCCTATGCTGTGGCAAACCATAGACATACACCAGAAATAGAGCAGGAACTTTCTCTTATAGCAAAGAAAGATATAAAGGTAACCTTCACGCCGCACCTGGCACCTCTTGATAGAGGAATCCTCACAACAATATACGCACGGCTCAAGAAAGACATCGGAACCGAGAAAATTCTTGATGTGTATAAAGGGTTGTACGCTGGAGAGATGTTTACGAGGGTTCTAAACAGGGGGATGTTTCCCGATGTCAAGAATGTCCGGGGTACAAATCTCTGTGAAATAGGGCTAACGGTTAACAAGAGAACAAAGACATTGATTGTCGTTACTGCAATAGATAATCTTGCGAAAGGTGCATCCGGTCAGGCTGTCCAGAACATGAATATTATGATGGAATTTGATGAAATGACCGCTCTTGATTTGGTTGCCTTGCATCCATGACCGCTTTCATAGCCATGCAATGCAATGCCGTACCGATAATGAACACTATAAACATGCCGTTTAAGCCAGGCAAAGTTAATTTTTTTTATACGTGATATGGTTCCAAAGGGATACTTATTTTCCACAGTTGATGCTGCAATAAAAAAAGCGGGGAGAAAAGACCTTGCCCTTATCTTTTCTCAAAGAGAAGCCACCGTTTCCGGAATGTTTACAACGAATACCGTCAAGTCTGCACCTGTGAAGCTCGATATGGAAAAAATACGTTCACGCAGGGCGCAGGCGATTGTTGTCAATAGTGGTAATGCAAATGCGTGCACAGGTGAGAAGGGAATGCAGGATGCTCGTGAGATTGTAAGACTTGTCGCCGGCGGTTTGATGGTCAACTCTTCTCTCGTCTATATCTGTTCAACAGGGGTGATTGGGGTCCCTCTGCCCATGAATCGTATAAGGCCAGAGATTTCAAAGCTCACTCGTGGCATTGGGAAGTCAACCCTTGAAGATGTTGCAAAAGCCATCATGACAACTGATACTTTTCCAAAAATTGCTACGAGAAAGATGAAAATCGGAAAAACGACAGGCATTGTAACCGGTATATGTAAAGGGGCCGGTATGATATGTCCGCTTATGGCTACCATGCTCTGCTTCATTATGACGGATATAGCGGTAGAACAGAAAACGCTGGATAGAACTTTACGGGGAGCAATTAACAGTTCGTTTAACAGTATCACCGTTGACGGAGATAGATCAACAAATGATACTGTTCTGATCATGGCGAATGGAATGCTTGCGAACAAGCACATTACCGAACAATCAACTTCGTACCATCTGTTCAAAAAGGCTCTCCATGATATTACCCGTGAACTGTCGAGGATGATTGTTAAGGACGGAGAAGGAGCATCAAAACTTGTCGAGATTCAGGTACGAGGTGCAAAAAGTGAAGCAGACGCACGCAAAGCTGCCTACGCTGTTGCAAACTCAAATCTTTTCAAGACATCCATATATGGCAATGACATAAACTGGGGTCGTATCATGGCAGCGCTTGGCTATTCAGGCATTACTCTCAAGGAAGAAAGGATTGATATCTCCTTCGGCAAGATACCTATTGTTAAAAAAGGAACGGGTACGGGACGAGAGAGCAAAGCGCGTGAGATTCTAAAACAGCAAGAGTTTATTATAGTGATTGATCTGAATATCGGCAAGGCTTCTGCAAAAGTTCTCACCTGTGATCTTACCGAAGACTATGTCAAGATAAACGCCTCTTACAAGACATAGACGTTACCACTCAAAAGTTTGATTGTTTGCCTCCGATGAATAAACGATTCACGATATGCTTTTCTTCGGATAGACTAATAGAAGTCCAAGACGTCCAACTAGGAAATTAACCCGAAAAATGCATTTACCGGAGGCATGGTTGGCTAAAAAGTATTTTGTCCCGACAAAAGTCGGGATTGAAATCAAAAGACTTTGAAGGCGACTGTGCCTCCGGTTCAACAATCAATTGCAGTTTTCGGGTTAACATGATCACTCGCTCACTTTCTGTTGCGGAATGACAAGACAACAGCGCGAAAAAGTCGGTCTATAATAAAAAAATATCACTTGACAAACGTTTCAGAACAATGGTATTTAAACCTGTACCTCGTTATCTCCCCTAATACTGCTGTCCAACTCCCACGGACAGCAGTATTTTTTTGGGGAAGGAGCTTCAATGGATAACAAGCAAACAGTGAATCTCTACATTACGATCCCTTGCGGCCTTGCTGCCAGGGACCTTCGATTGCTACAAGGTCATAATTTCTGCTCCCTAAGCCAAGCCTTTCCGCTTCTTCTATCTGAAGCCAGTACGGCTTGTTCGAGAGCTTGAATAATATATCTTCTCCCTGTTCAACAGATCTCTCATCGCATGCTGACTGGGGTAAAGGATGGGCATTGAGGAGTAAATCAACACTTGCCTGTTCTATAGAAACGATGTCATCTGAAACAAGAATTCCCTGTTCCTGTATCACTGGAACATCAGCCGCAGGCATACAGTCACACTCAGGCTGTATTTCCGTGAGAAAATTGATATAGACAATTTTGCCTGCTCGAAACGTACTCAGAACTGTTCTTGCAGCTTCTGCAAGAGAACGCATGAAACGTTCGTCATCGGCGGGTAAAGAAAGGGCATTTGACGGACAAACACGTGTGCACCTTCCGCATCTCCAGCATTCCTCATCATCGTACGAAAAGAGTTCATTATCAAACCTGATAGACTCAAGTGGACATATCTCCTGGCACTGATAACAGAGTTCACACCGGTCTTTATGCCAGATTAGTTTTCCTTCTCCTATTGTATGCATTGCACCTCTTCCGCATTTCCAGCCACCGTCTCTATGTCTTGAACTTACACCACCCATAGCGATATTTTTGATTGCACCTCCAATCCCTGCCTGGATATGTCCTTTCACATGTGAACAGACAACCATTGCAGGCACATCGTGTATGACGCTTGCCACAGCCAGATCAGAGAGGATTTCAACCCCCTTGAGCACAATATTATCATTCCCGTAGAGTCCATCAGCAAGCACAACCGGTGCTCCAACAGAAAGATGATTTATTCCGTTCTGGTTTGCGATCTCAAGATAATCAAGACCCTTAATCCTTACCGTATCTGTAACAAAGGGTTTGGCTCCGATATTTTTCAATGTTTCGACAACCTTTCTCAGAAAAACAGGTCGCACAATTCTGTGTGCACCTTCGGAACCAAAATGCGTTTTTACTGCGACCCACTCTTTTGGCTCGAAATATTTTGAAAGGTCGAACCCTTTGAGGAGTCTCTCGAGTTTTCCGGGCATGCTGTCATTATATTTCCATTTCAATGCCCGTGCAGATGAGAAATATACCTTGGACATAGCATATACCCCCATGTACATAGAATATTGAAGACTCCCAGCGGCAAGACCGCAGTCCCGAATTTTTTCGGGATTAATGCAAGGAATTTTTTATACTTTCTATTCGCTCGCTATCCATTTAAAAAGTCAGTTCATGATAGCAAGCTTATTTCCCTTCTAATCTTGCTCAGAGGAATCTTCAGTGATTCTCATTATATCAGTTTTCAAGTACTCCAAAACATCACGTTTGAATTTGGGATAACATATTTGTAAAATGATGCATAAAAAAACAAATATAAGGAGTGCCATGTATATATTGGAAAACATAACAATGCATGAATTTAAGCAGTATCTCAAGAAGACAAAGACGATAGTCTTCCCTTTCGGGACCATAGAAGAACACGGGAGCCACCTTCCCCTCAATACCGATTCTTTTATCATCGAGGAGACCCTTAAACGGGCTGTAAGAATGAGGAAGTTTTTTCTTGCTCCGATTGTCTATTATGGTGTCTGTACGACGACGAAAGACCATCCGGGAACCATTAGCATTACTCCGGAAACACTCAGAAGACTTTCGTTCGACCTCGTTACCGATGCATACAAAAAAGGATTGAGGAATTTTGTTCTCATTTCAGGCCATGGTGGCAGCCTCCACATGTCAGCCATGAAAGAAACAGCAGAAGTGCTTGTAGAAAGACTGGAAAGGATCAAGATAGCGGTTTTATCGCCGTATGATGTTCTGTGGAAAGAATTGTCAGAGATATCAGAAACACCGAATGATTCCCACGCCGGTGAACTTGAGACCTCGATTATGCTCTACCTTGCTCCAAAACTTGTCAAGGGAAGGTCCCCTGAAGAATACCCCAAAATTCCAACGCCCTTTACAGTAAAAAATAAAATGAAGTACTGGCCAGGCGGGGTATGGGGGAATTCTGAAAAGGCCAGTGCGGAAAAGGGTAAAAAGGCAGTAAATCTGATTACCGACAAGATTATCGAGTTGCTTGATCAGATAGAAAAACAGAAATAAACCGGTTAACCCGAAAAATGCAGTTATCGGAGGCAATGATGACTGAAAAGCCTTTTGTCCCGACAAAAGTCGGGATTGAAATTAAAAGACTTTGAAGACGACTTTGCCTCCGATTCTAAAATCAATTGCATTTTCCGGGTTAATTCAACATACGACCAGTTTCATTTGCACGGCTATGACAGTAATAGTGAGGCTATTTTCGTCGCTTTCAGGGCAATGAATGTAAAATTAATATCACAATATCTGTAGACTGTTTGATAAATCCCAATTGATTATTTTCCGGATATAGATACTTATTTCAATGTCTCCTTCCTTTCTGATACTATCAAATGTTTCAGAAAACATATTGAAGAGCCATTATCCAATAAAGATCATTATTCTTAACTCCTTCGGGAGGATCACTGTCATGTTCAAAAATATTTGTAAACTTTAATGCCCATTTTGCTCCTAAAGACGATGTCAACGATGCTTCATTTCTGAGCTGATATTCACCAGTATCTTCAAGACTTGGATAGACAATGATGTCGTTTGAAAGAACAATGCCCTTTATAATTTGCAGGCTGAAACTACTTCCTAATCTTCCCGTGATCCAGTTATCATCCTCGTTCTCTTTGCGATCTTCAGAAAAAAACGATACACCGATTTCAAATAAAAGAGATTTAATCTGATCATCCCAAATCTGATATCCGATACCGGGACCGACTACTGTGCGAAGATTTAGATCCCTGAATGTATCATTGAGCAATTCAACACCCGCATATCCGTATAGAGACTTTACGAAAAAGTAATCATACTTTAAGGATCCGTACGTATTACGAGTTGTCATTTCACCATCTTCTTGCGCATAATTATGAAGAAAATTAAGACTAACCCGGTCTTGTTCTGTTTTTCTCACGGCTTTAGCACCGACGGACGCACTGGTATGTTTCGTGTTCCCCGATTGCATATTCGCTCCCACAGCAACATTTCCTTTCAATTTCGGAGGTTTAACGGGTGAAGGATTTATCGCTGAAACTTTACCCCAGTCAATCACGGTAGCCTCTCTCGCTTCAGTTGGTTCCACAGTAATACTTCCATCTTCATTAGAACTGAGCATACCCTTTAAAATCTCGCCGCTGTCTAAATAGACATCAACAGGTTCTTTAGTCATGATACGTTTAATTTTATCTTTCTTGATCTTAATAGGTTCACAATAATCAGTTGTAAGGATTAAAATTTCTCCTTCTACTTTTAATACAGTTCCGGTGATTCTATCGCCATTTTCAAGTATGATTTCGTCTGCAAAAATCAAAGAAGTGTTGAAAATCAGAAAGAGAAAAGCACTTCCTAAAATAATGCCAAAGACCATAATTCTCAACATCTTATTACCTCCCATTCTTAATTAAAAGCAATCTTTTCCATTTTTTTATTGATAAGCATACTGAATAATCACCTTGCTTGCAACTATTTGATGATAAAAACATAACATTTTAGGGAGTTATCAGGGCTACACACTTCTTATTCAAGGAAATCAATTTATTCTTTGAAGGTCACCCTCGCCTTCATATCTTTCGGAATCATTAAATAAGTTTTGTTCCGAGACCTGAAAGTATCTTCCGGTAAAAAAGGGGTACCGGAAAAGAACCGGGCTTTATAACAAAACCTTCCTCGCCATAAAAGCTTTTGATAAAAGTGCGTGAGGTCTTAGATGATCAGCATTATTCCATATACAATGGTACGTTCTATGGAATAGTACGTTTAACCCGAAAAATGCAATTGATTGTTAAATCGGAGGCACAATTGCCCTCAAAGTCTTTTGATTTCAATCCCGACTTTTGTCGGGACAAAAGACTTTTCAGCCACCCGTGCCTCCAATAAATGCACTTTTCGGGTTAAAAGAAATGAACCTCTCCGCCGCAGAGACGGCGGCGTATCCTGAAATATCCCCTCCCTTGACGGGAGGGGATTTACCCTGTGGAATATTTTTACTTATTCCACGGGGTAAAGGGGAGGGTGCCCAATCAGCTTCAATCACCCACACCCTCACCCTCCCCCCTCAAGGGGGAGGGAAGTATATGGCAACCCCACAGCAGTGACTGTGGGGTATTGAAAATTTAATAAATGAGTATAAGGATTATGTTACAATGCCATAATGATATAGCAGACTTTAAAAAATCTTATACTAAAAATATAATTCGTTTCTTATGAACATAACTTTTGAATCTGATTTAAACGTTATAAAACTTGAAGATGTCATGGTATCGTTACACTGCCATCATTATAACTGCGGTCTGGTAAAGGCACTTGAAGATATGGAGGGAGTTAATGCAATAGAGATATTTATTCAGGCTGCAACAGAAGAGTTTTACAAAAACTTCAAGAATTACATATCAAATCATTTAGAAGACAAGCCGGGTGGCGAAAAAATAGAGGCAGCAGCAGATTTATATCGGTTTATGGGTTTTGGCAGATTAGATCTTTCACAATTGCGTGAATCCGGCGGCAAAGCGTATGCAGATTCTTCTTACTATGTTACCGGCTGGTTGGCAAAATATGGGAGGCGAAAAACTCCTGTTTGTCATCTCACCTGCGGGTTCTTAAGCGGGATAATGAGTGCGATTCACGGAAAACCATTAGGGGAATACAGCGTTGAAGAAAAAAGATGCATTATCACAGGGAATGATATGTGTGAATTTGTTGTATCGGTGGTCACGTAATGTCTGTAGACAGCAAGAAAGTTATTGAACTTGCCTCGCGGCTACCCATTGCAAGTAACGAACGGGGGATTATGGCTGCTTTCGGTGTATATGCTGCCATGAATTACAATGAATTTTTCTTCAAGGTAGCTTCCCGTGTTATCAATGCTGTAGATCTTGAGACAGCTCAGGCTATAGAGAAAAAACTGTATGATGCCGTGCTTGAGTGCGGATATCACACCTTTCACGGAATAAGAACCTCAATGCACTGGCGAGAGCATATCCTCCCTATGATTACATCTCCAGAGGATGAAGTGTATGCACTCGTTGCAGTCACGAATATATTTGGCCTCGGCTTTATTGAAGTAGAAGAACTCATACCGGGGAAAAAACTGGTTACGGTCGTAAAAAATGCCTATGATCCGGGTCGCTATCTGGAAGAATATGGCATACAGCCCCGAGGTCGCTGCTACATGTTCAGTGCCTGCACAGCATCCTACATGGATCTCGTTTACGGCCCCCTTTATCCGGAGGGGATGGGGACTTTCATTGCTGTGGAGATTGCATGCCGTTCCAAGAATGATCAGATATGCAGATTTATAGCTGAGCTTTCAGCTTAGAGTTCACTGTTAATGAATAAAAAGATAAAAGATTTTGATATTTGGACCAGGGATATCAGTGCATCGACTATTCTTCACTCTTTGCCAGATGCAGTTTTTATAACAGACCCGCAAATGCGTATTTTTTACTTTAATCGTGCAGCAGAGAACATAACAGGTTTTAAATCTCATGAAGCCATCGGGATGTACTGTAAAGACGTACTGAAAAGTGGAATCTGCGAGACAGAGTGTGTCGTAAAACAAGCACTGGACACTGATAAAAATATCTTTAATATCGAAACAACAATAGTTACCGTGGATGGCCAGACCATACCAGCACTCACAAGTGCTTCTCTCATTAAAGATGCAACGGGTAATATCTTTGGATATCTTTATTCCTTTCGTGATATTTCTCTTTTAAAAAAGGTGATGTCCGACCTTGAACATTCCCGTGCAGAGTTGACAGAGAGGAATATCGAACTCGATAAGGCGCTTGAGGAGTTACAATTGACTCACTTGCAACTTTTACAGGCTCAAAAGATGGAGGCAGTCGGTCAACTTGCAGGAGGAATAGCCCATGACTTTAACAACATTCTTACAGCAATCATAGGCTTTGGAACCCTTTTAAAAATGACTACGGAAAAGGATGACGTACAGCATTCTTATGTAACCCAGATATTGACCTCAGCTGAGAGGGCTGCAAACCTGACCCAAGCGCTCCTCGCTTTCAGCAGAAAGCAAATCATCAGGCCCAAACCCATAAATATAAACGAGATTATACAAGGTATAAAAAACATATTGATTAGAATTATTGGAGAAGATATAGAACTGGCTACCCTTCTTAATAAAAAGGATTTAATTGTTATGGCAGACAGCGGGCAGATAGAGCTGGTATTGATGAACCTATCTACAAATGCACGCGACGCGATGCCGGGAGGCGGACGTTTAACTATTAGAACCGAACTGGTGTATCTTGATCACGAGTTTATCAAGTGGCATGGTTTTGGAAAAGCCGGCCTTTATGCTCTTTTGATAATAGAAGACACAGGAATAGGCATTGATGAAAAAACAAGAGATAGGATCTTCGAGCCTTTTTTTACCACCAAGGATATAGGGAAAGGCACCGGACTGGGACTTGCCATGGTTTATGGCATTGTAAAGCAACACGACGGTTATATCAATGTATACAGTGAGCCTGACAAAGGGACAATATTCAGGATATACCTTCCTTTGATTAAATCAACTGTGGCAGAGGAAAAAGAAGCAACACTTCCAAAAGTAGAGAAAGGCACTGAGACGATCCTTTTAGCAGAGGATGATGATCAGGTACGAGAACTGATCAGGGAAGTTCTTACAGGGTCCGGGTATACTGTGCTCGAAGCAAAAGATGGTCTGGAGGCTTTAAGATTATATAAAGAAAACGAGCGTAGAATACAGCTTCTTATCCTTGATGTTATTATACCTAAAAAGAATGGGAAAGAGGTTCATGATGAGATAAAGAGTGAGAGGCCTGATGTGAAAGTCATTTTTATGAGTGGATATGATGCAAATGTTATTCATAAAAAAGGGATCCGGGAAGAAGGAATAGAATTTATCTCAAAACCCGTTATACCAGATCATCTTCTCCGAACGGTCAGAGAGGTTTTGGATAAATAACAGAGACTATAGAAAGTGCCTGAGAAGTAAAAAGAAATACAGCTTTTAAACAAATGGTTCACTTTGAACCCCTTTCATCAGAATATATCGAATTTAGAGAAAATTAAAATGCTTTTTTAGAAGCTTTTTGATGTCCCAGACGCAAGAGAGGCCTTTCGGGAAGGTTACAAAATCTCCTTGCTTCAGTTCTATCTTTTTCCCATCCTTAGTCTCAACAACAGCCATGCCCTGAATGATATAGCATACCTCTGTTTCATCGTAGTGCCACTCAAAACGTGATACTTCCTTTTCCCAGATCAGCCATTCTCTGACACGGAGCTCTTTGAGCATCTCCTCGGTCGGCTTTTCTACTTTAATTTCCATGATCTCCTCCCTTTCTGTTCACTGATACTATGGACAGCGATTTTCCTAGAGCTCTTTATATACCTTTGCGAGGCTTTCGCCTCCAACATGCATGGAGAATTCATTAAAATATCCGAATGGTGTACAGAGCACCGTATAGCCGGCATGCTTCAGTTTCTCCGCGGCATGCTCCATGACATGCTTCGCAAATTCCGGCGATGCCTTGCTTGATGAGAGATGGTTGAACGGATGGATTACCGCATGCTTTGTACCAAACTTGCCGCAAAGCCACTTGATGTTCTTTACAAACTTATCGAAAATGCTTTTTTCTTTTACTTCATCACCTTCTTCAGCATGGAAAAAAGCAACAACAGCATTATCAAGAAAATTTTCCATCTCAACGTCAGGGACGCTTGGCAGAGTCTTCGATGCTGTCTTAAACCACCATCTGTGTGCATAGAAAAGCAAAAGCTTCATCTGTAACTCCTCATGAAGTTATTAAATATATATGCTCAAGATGATAGAAAATGTTGTGCAACGTTGTAAAGCTCCCCTGGATCTTTCATGTCTATTCTGACATATTAACGACAAAATGTGTAGCGAGCGTATACCCCACAGTCTTACCACAGTTGATCGTCAAATTCAGAACGCTCTCCTACATAATCCTGAATGAACCTCCCCGCCGCAGAGACAGTGGTAAGGTCTTGACTATTATTGTTGACATTGTTGTAAGTTAATAGAGTTCTTGAGGAGGAGGAGTATATATGAGACTGATCCAGACTCTTCTTATTGTTTGCTTGCTCTTTCAATGTTCCCCCAAGATAATTGCCTACAGGAATTCCAACAGCATGGTCAGAGCGTTTGGAATTGAAAAAAATATGCTGAAATACATCAATGATGCGCGTCTACAAGGCAGGATGTGCGGAAATGCATACTTTGAAGCAGCAACGCCGGTCGTCTGGAATGATAAACTTGCTGGGGCATCACTACAACACTCACTTGATATGGCCGGAAACGGCTTCTTGAGTCATACTGGTTCAAACGGAAATGCTCTCGATGAGAGACTTATATCGGTTCAATACAACTGGACTGCATGCGGAGAGAACATAGGTCATGGCTACCGGAGTTCTGAAGAAGCAGTCAAGTCATGGCTAAAAAGTCAGCGGCACTGTAAAAATATCATGAATCCTGATTTTAAAGAAATAGGGGCAGCTTATGCAAAAAGCAAAACCCTGAGAATATATTGGACATTGATTTTAGGGACTCCTCGACAATAAGATGCACCAAAAATTACTCATTATCAACGTCTTCAACATCACTTTTCTCCCTTTCATATTGATGTACTTCGAAGAAAATTTCACATTACTTTTGAAAAGTCAGGTAAACTATATCCCACAGAGAGCGCGAAAAAATATGGCCTTTGAACCACGAAAAGAAGAGCGACAGGATTATCCCCACGAGATAGAATACGTCATAGACCCTCTTACGACGTATGAAATCTTCAAGGCTGTTGTCGTCAATATCAGTAAATCCGGGTTATGCTTTTATACATCTACCCCTCTCAAAGAAGGCCAGACAATAACAATCAAGAGTTCAATACCAGCACCTTCCCAAACAGCAGTCGTCCGCTGGATTGAAAAGTTGAATGACTTTTACTATAAGATAGGCCTGCAATTCTCTTAATAAATCCTATCCACAGCCACGCTGCAATATAGTGGAGCAACAACCTTTACGTTGCGTCCTCTCTGCGCAGGCTAAAGCCTGCGGCTGCACTGCCGGACAGGGAAAAAGAATCTGCCTGCAACCTAAGATTGCGGTACACCTCAAAGACGTCCTATGTTAAACTGTAAAAAAATAATGAGCTGAAGCTTTTTAAAGGAGGATACATGGAAATCAATAAGAAACCCGATAAAAACACGCCGCGTAAAAGAACTGCTGACCCAGCGCGTGTTCAGGCTTTAAGGATGTTGCCCCTTGAAATAAAAGAGTTAATTACAAAAGAAGAAGCGAATGCATTTCTCTTTGAGGACATATGGCCTGATTCTCTCAAGGAAAAATTAAAAGATTATATAGTTGAAGATTAACCTTCCTTGAAAAAATCACTGGAGGAAATTTCTTCTGCTGTTACTCTTCTTTAGAGTCAGGAAGCTTATATTGTCTATATAAACTTGTTATCCGTGACGAGCACATGATCACTATAATGAGAAAAAACGGGCATGGATAAAATCAAGACGGGAATAAGCAGCTGTCTTCTCGGGAATAAGGTACGTTATGACGGAGGACACAAATGGGACCGCTATATAACAGAAACGCTCGGACAATACTTAGAGTGGGTACCCGTCTGTCCTGAAATAGAATGCGGCCTTCCCGTTCCGCGTCAGGCAATGCATTTAATCGGATCCCCTGATTCACCGCGGCTCGTAACGATCGGAACAGGAATTGATCACACCGATAGAATGCTGCGGTGGTCTAAAAATAAATTAATCGAACTCGAGAAGGAAAACCTTAGCGGCTTTATCTTCAAGAGCAGGTCACCGAGTTCCGGAATAGGTGGAATTAAAATCTATACACCTTCAGGCATGCAGGGTCAGAGAGGAAAAGGGATATTCGGAAATGCCTTCTTGCAACATTTTCCCCTTATTCCCGTCATAGATGACGGCAGGATGCATAATCCGTCCTTGCGTGACAATTTTATTGAGCGGGTTTTTGTCTACAAAAGATGGAAACAATTAACAGATAAAGGCATGACTACAAGAAGTCTGGTAATGTTTCATACAGAACATAAACTTCTCATTATGTCTCACAGCCAAAAACATTTTGCGGCTCTCGGGCGACTCGTTGCTCATGCACACGACCGTGCCCTTCATGAATTGCAATCTGAATATATCAATCTTCTCATGGAAGGTCTCAGTCTCATTGCCACTACCAAGAAAAATACGAATGTATTGCTCCACATGACCGGTTATTTCAAAAAACAGCTCTCTTCTGACGAAAAGAGAGAACTCCTCGAGCTTATAGATCATTACCATAAAGGATATGTACCTTTAATTGTCCCGCTCACTCTCATAAAGCATTATGTAAGAAAGTTCGGTGAACCTTATCTGAAGAAACAATATTATCTGAATCCTCATCCTGTAGACCTGATGCTGAGAAACCATGTATAAAATGAATCGCAAAGCGCAGTGCGTTGAGCGAAGAGTTGATATTTTTTTGGCATTTGGATTTTATCTCCTCAGGCGACTTGCCGGTACGAGAAGTTTGGATTTCTTAAAAAATAGTTCTGACTTCTGCATTCCGACTCCTTGTTTTTCACCCGTTCTCCGCTTCACCCATTTGCCGCTTCAATGATCGACTCCTTGAATCCCATCTTTCATTAATACATTTAAGATGATTTCATAGCAAAACTCTTGATTTTCTCCCTATTCTGTATTATGTTCTACTCATAGAAAATTTCTAGCTGGTGCTTAGTAGAGGACAGAAGTTATTAATTAAAGAAAGGATAGGCTCATGAAAACATCAAGCAAATCAGATGAAAAAACGGTTCTCAAGGTCTTTAAAGGCAAAATCGTAACCCTCTCTGAAGAAAACGGCAAGCCTCTTGTCATCATAGAGCTGGACGAAAGGATCATTCCGCGATGGGACATGTCGCCCAAGGTATTACATCGTATAGCTGTTCCGTGTAAAACAGCTTCTCTCTCGATAGGAGAAAAAATCGAGGTTGTCATAAGAAAATAAGTTGAGACCTACCATATACCGTACGGCATGAATATTGCGATATTAGGGGCCCCTGGCTGCGTTGGCAGAACTCTTATAAAAAAACTGCTCGGTTCTCCGGAATATACCATCACTGCATCTTACCGCACCCCAGAGGAAATCCCGCATGAACTTCTAACTGATCGTGTCAACTGGAAACAGATCAATCTGCTCGATGCTTCAAGCGCAGAAGATTTCCTCCGTAACGCTGACCTCCTCATTTACCTTATACACTCTCTCGAAACAAAACAATTTGCATTGGCTGATGAGCAGCTTGCTCACAATGCAGGTCGTACAGCACAGCGTGTTGGCATAAAAAAGATACTATTCCTCGGCGGTATTGTCCCTGAAGGCAAGCACGTCTCTCCACATCTTGAAAGCAGACTGAAAACAGGAAAAGCCATAGCTTCTCATGGCATTCCAACAGGAGAAGTTCGTGCAAGTATCCTTCTCGGAACCTGTAGCGTGTCGTATGTCATAGTCTATTTACTAGCAAAACGTCTTCCGATACTGATCACACCGCGATGGCTGAACTCACTCTGCGCACCTCTTGCTCTGCATGATGCAGTAGACTTTCTCGTCGCACTTTTTTCACATCCTGTAAAAGGACATGAGATATTTGAAATAGGGTCCGATGTTATCCGATATCGCGACCTGATCGAACTCTCCGGCAAATCAATCAGGGGAATGAAAAATATTATCATACCCCTTCCGTTCGTGCCAATTTGGCTATCGGCACCATGGGTACATATCATTACGAGAGTGCCAGATACTGTAGCACGAGCACTTGCAGAAGGATTAAAAAATAGCACTATTCCTACAAGAAACCGCTTCAAGGAAATTACCGGAAGAGATCCTCTGCCTATCGGACCCGTTCTCGAACAACTCGCTGATGAAATGAAAAAGCGGTAACACTATGATTGGCTCTCTGAAGCCATCTTGAGGTCAGTGAGAAATGTATTGGCAAACATTCTCATTCTCTTTCTGGGAAGAAATAAATTGAAAAGTCTCACAAGCAAGCCTGAAAACGTTTCTCTGCTTGTAATGAGCACACCGTTTTCTTGCCTTTGAAACAAGAATTCGTGATACGCGATGAACCCCTTTTTCCTGACAATCCATATAACGCACTGGTTGGGGATCACTTTTTCAACGTTAACCTCTACATTAATTGGAAACAAGAAGGGGCGGAAACAGCATGTGAGTGTCTTACCATGCGAAAGGTACTGATCATCGCAGCAAACGTCTCTGATGACTGAATTCCAATTATTCCAGCATGTGAGGTCAGTAAAGACCTTCCATACCCTTCCTAAATCTGCATTGACCAGTATCTGTTCTTCTATTACCATTACTCGTAAATTCGCCTCTCATTGATAAGTAAAAGGGAAAGAAACGCTTGTATGTCATTTCAGTAGGATATCATTTCCTTAAAGATCGCGAGCGAATGCATGAATGCTGTGCCTATCAATGTAAGAATTATAATGGGAGCGGCAATATACCCAAGTGTTGCAATACCGATCCATCCCAGCTTCTCCCCTATCGAAAATCTGCATGAAATTGCACCTTTTACAGACATTAAATCCTCATAAATCAAATAAACAAAAATCATCACAAATGGATAAAACATAACAGACAATATTGCTCCTATGAAAGGAATCATGCCCACACCGACTGAAGCAAGCCAGATTATAAAGAGTCTGCCGAATATATCGAACCAATAGCCCTTAACATATTCTTTGCTTTTTATGATAGCATTCATACCCTTTTCGTCCTCGATTGGCAGGATAAAAACTGCAAAGGCAAACCACACCATGAATAGTACACCCGGTATGAAAAAGAATAAAAAACCTCCAGTAACAATATATCCGAGCAGTGAAAACAGCCATATAAATGCCCAGATCTTCTGGCCGCCTTTTTCCAAGGCATCTTTTATGCCCAGACGTTCATCTGCAACAGCATAGAAAAAAGCTCCGAATCCCCAGCATCCGGCTATGATCCCGGCAGTCACACCAAGAATACTCCCTGCTACGATAAGGGCTTCGGTAGTTCCTGGTAACGTCAGTGAAATCAGGTAAGCGACTAAAATAAAAATGCCTGATGGAATCAGTACCAGTGCTATCGTAAGAAGATAAAGCGCTATGAGCGTACCTATTCTCCTTTTGAATATGTTCCATGTTTTTTCAAAAAGTTCACCGATGCCGAGAAGCTTCCCATTCTTCTCCGTTCCCCCTATTTGATCGTACCGGAACTTCCGAGGCTCCGGAGGTCGTTGCGCTTCTCTTTCACGATGATCATATTCAGGAGGCTGTTCCTGTGGATTCTCTGGTGATGTATTTTCCCCTTGTCTCATTTCTTGTCTCGGCCGGGGTCTCTGAGTTTTATCGCCGGGAAACGCAGTTCTTCGTCTCTGCATTTCTCTGTATCTTGGGATGTTTATCCTGCACTTCCTGCAGACATCTGTATCACGCTGCTCAAAACCGCAGCGGGGGCATGTTATCTTATCTTCCATACCGCATATTCATAATAAAAATATCTTATAACAGAGAAGGCTCTCTTAAACTATAGTTACAACTGACCACTTCGTCAAGTAAAGTTGCATGGAGCACCTGCCAGCCGGCTGGTCTTTCTCATTTCCTTCAGCATCCCGGAGAACCGGGATGCCCGCAGCAGCTTTTCATTCTGATTAACTTGCGCAGATTATTACGGAAAAAAAGGCACATCTTCTTCCGGAACGGTAAAGGTTGCTTCAGGTTTTCGATAACTGCTCGTAAGTCAGGGCGTTCTTTATCACACATATTCTTTTCTTCCGAAAAGTTTAACACATGGAGGCCCGTAAAGTATCGTCCGTGCTGTCAGATAGCACTGTGACCATACTCGCGTCTTTATCCGTCACATGCTCTCTTTCTGAGGATATGACCCTGCGTGCTTCTAAAAACCCTTTCTCGGCACGATTCCCGAAACGCCCTCCCGTATTTTTCTAAAAATGAAATCTCAGGGAATCATCAAGATGAAAGGCCGTACAATTACAATACGTGACAGGGAATCTCTCAAAAAAATATCGCTTGAAGGCAAACTATCGTGAACAGGTCACCCACCCTGCTTATCTTACCACCCATTCAGAAACCGTCTGGAATTGACTGACATGTATACACCGTGTCGCTTCAACAAGGATCAGTCCTGTCGAGAGAGCATGTACAAATTCTTTTAAGGCAGGATGCTTCATGATAAAAACGCGGGAAAGATCTATCCACTTTTTCCCACGCCGTACGGGCTTTGCAGTGCCCAGAACGCTTACCGATTCTGCTCCCATATAAGCTCTATCTGTATTGTCCCGGTTATCAATGAGAAGGGAAACATGGCTATTCTTTAATATATTTCTATATTTCCGGGTGTCTTTCGGCGTAGCAAAAAGAATCCCTTTCATATCCTCTGTAAGGGCAAAAGCAACAATCGAGGTATATGGCTTCCCTTTCGATGCGGTTGCAAGCACTGCATGGCGCTCAGTCTTGTTCAGATATCTCATCCTATCAGGGACAGAGACGTCACCTCTGCTCGTTACTTTTGGAATTGCTTTTTTCATGAAGAATCCCTTGCCTGGTCTGTATTCATTTCCTGTGCTTATATAGTATAAAAAACATGAAAATAAAATGAAATGAAACTTTTGATACTAACACACGTTAAATGGGTAATATATGAAGCGTATTCCCTTCTGTCTTTCCACGGTGACCCGGCAGCACAAGAAATTTTTCGTGTTTCTGTGTTAACGTATACGGTATGTCAAAATTAGAATTATGTAAAGGAGGTTATCATATGTTTCGGTACGTCGTTATGACTGCGGCGCTTCTATGTTCCATAGCATTGGTTGCAACAGACATCTCATTTGCAGAGGATGCTGTACTTGCAAAGATCGGTGATAGAGAGATTACGATTTCAGATCTCAAGAAAACAATTGGATACCTCGACAGCCAAACACAGCAGATAATCCAGCAAAACCCTCACTTAAAGGAGCAGGTGCTGCGTCAATTGCTTCAGAGTATTGTTTTAACTGACCTGGCAAAAAAAGCCGGCTACGATAAGAAGGCTGATATTATTGAAAGAATAGAATTCTTTACGGACAGTTTTCTTGCAAACGAGTACTTGAGAAGGGAAGTTGTTGATAAGATAACCTTAACGGAAGATGAATTGAAATCATACTATGATACACACAAGGATGAGTTGAGGACACCTGATATGGTGCGGGCTCGGCATATACTCGTCATGGTTGAAACAACTGCATCGGAGGAAGAGAAGCACCACTCGAAACAACAAGCTGAAGACATCCTGAAAAAAATCAGGTCAGGAGAAGATTTCGAAAAACTCGCATCAGAATTGTCAGACGATACTCTTACGAAACAAAAAGGGGGCGATTTGGGGTTTTTTACAAGGGGAAGAATGTTGAAGCCTTTCGAGGATGTTGCATTTTCATTAAAGGCAGGAGAGGTCAGTGAGATTGTAGAAACTCCATTTGGGTACCATATCATTAAAGTCGAAGAAAAGAAAGACGCATCTCTCGAACCATTTGATTCTGTTAAAGATAAAATCAGGCAAAAATTACTCCAGGACCGCATACAAAAAGAGATCTCCGCTTTTACTGAAAAGGCATTAAAAGATGCCGGGGTTGAGTTTCACACTGAATTGCTTACGGAAGAAAAGAAGGAAGAATAATAAGAAATCCTCTGTTCAAAATCCAAGTTTTAAAAAGTTTTTTCGCTTGCAGGCTGGCCGGCTTTTATACAATAAATAACTATCAACAACTTCATACCTATTGAATAGCTTCTGTAACCTTGAAAATTTATGCTTTGCGCTAAGCACTGTGCTCTCTGTGGTTTCACACGTTACGTCTTTTTTTCAGCATTGAACATCTCCCTGTTAGCCCAACTTCCGCACTTTAGTGACAAGAAAATAATAATCTGAATATCTATCTCAATTCACAATGAGATTCTCTGCCTTAAAATCTCCAATCACCACGGTGACTTTATTCCCCTGCTTTACATACTTGCCAGGATTGGCGAATAAAATAAAATAGGTCCTGTCAGCCTGTGGTGGTTCAGATGTCCTCAAAGGCCCCACCTTCGGTGGGCTGGGCACCACAAATTTTTTTCCGCTCTGTTGATCAATAAGAAATGGTTTTGTCTTCCGCTCAAACAGTGGTGCAGCTTTTTCCTGGTTTAAAACGCGGTACCGGAAGTCTATCATGTATCCCGCTGCCGATAATCTTACGCTTTCTATCCGAATCCCCCATTGTTCCTGAACAGAGAGCCTTTCGCTTTCAACCGACTTGAAAGTATTCCTTTCTTGAGATGTCGCACAGCCAGCGCATGAAAAAAAGCTGCAGAGCGAAATAATCAATAAATATCCGAGCGCTGATCTATCTATTATATTCACACACTGGACTCCTTTTCCCGAAAGTCAGGGAGTCACTTGAAAAAATATCTATTGAAAAGGAACAGGTTTCGTATCAGTTCCTCCACCGGTGCTCGTAACCGTCACCATATCAGGGATAGCGACAGTGAAATTCCTTCGATAATCATTCGAACGGGCACGATAATTCAGTGTTCCAAGAGTTACCTGCGCAGCACCGTAATGTGCAATAGCAGTTAATGTTACTGTGCCCGGGGGTGCGCTCGTCGTTGCCACAACTCTCAGCCGGCCTCCGCTCAGATATAGCGCACCGAGAATGTTCACTGTGTCTGTAGGAGGAGGACCGCCAGCATCTACGGTAAGATACGTCAGCATGCCACCCGGGAAGATCTCAGCGTTCCTCAGGAAATGACTTCTGTCATAGACCGGGTAATCACCTTCTGTATCAGGAGCTGTCCAGAGCACATCAATTGTCTTGCCTGCCGGAAGAAGAATGGAATACTGGCTCTTAGGATACGTATAAGGGAACCCGTCCTCAGCAATGACGCTCACATATCCGCCAAGAAAAGAAGGAATATGTGTCTTAAGTCCCATGTTCAGAAAGCGGACAAGTACCAGTTCACCTGCTGTTATTGGATGGTCCACAATAGGCATGGAGTTCGGGTACGGCTGTCCGTTGATGAGAAAATAATCAGGCTTGTAATTGAGCGGCTGCGCTGGAACAGAGTCAGGATCATGGAGCAAAGTGTCAATCTCACTGTAAAAGAGGATGACCTCATTGTCATAGTGAACGCCGGGATATGCCTGTCCGTATGCCGCATCAATTTTCATGCCTCCGTAAAGGCCCATGTGCACCTGAAGTGCAATATGGGTACCGCTGTGATATATATATGTCCCAGGCTTCAGTTCATTCCACGTGTAAGTGTTCGTTCCTCTGACAGGGGTTACTGTCGTAAAGGAACGCACCCGCCGTCTTCCCTGTGCATCTGTAAATCTGTTCGGTGTCAATGGTGCAGGAAGCCCTGGTATGACAATGGATACAGGCATTGACAGATTGTTGGTAAAATTGATCGTAAGAGTTGTATCTCCGGGAGGCACTTCCAGAAAAGGCCCGGGTACCGTTACCGGTCCGGCATCGAGGGCAAAGCCCCACACCGTTATTATTGCACCATCGGGCATGGTCACTGTCGTTTCATCTGCCCTGAGGTTGAAAACAGCAGCAAAGGAGGGCATGGTCATCAAAACAACCGCACTTAACACAAGTACAATCTGGCTGAATATTCTCACCTGTTTCTTCATCTTCATTTCTTCCCTCCTTTCCTTAAGGAATCGGTACCCCAGGCGGTTCAATAATCAGCATCGTCATCATGCCGCCGGGAAAGATATCGAAATTTGTCATCTCTTTTTCAGTATGCGAATGCCACATGTAGACAAACCCTGCGTTCGGGTTCAATCCTCCTTCACCCGGAGGCAGGGAGCTCAGTACGCCAAGAAAAGGACTGCCGCTGTAGAAACCTCCGAAGGTGATGTCCAGAGTTTCAGGGAGAACCACCGGGAACGGCTTGCCGTGGTCAGGGCAGTATTCCCAGGTTGTGTCGTCGAAGTCATCGCCGTTACCGTCGACACAGGTGTGTGCATAATCAGGATCTGTCGGGTCACCGTAGATATCCCAGCCGAGTCCCTTGCCGGTCCATTCAAATAGAGCGTCAACCGTTTCACCGGGGACTGCCTGTATGGTGAAGACCTCATAGCTCAAATCCGGCCCAACGCCCGGCATGCTCTCAAGGAGCCTTCCGTCTTTTGCAATAATTCTCGCGTGGTTCCCATGGTGATGGAACGGGTGCATATCACGACCCGCATCGATCACACGCATAAGCAGTTTTTCTCCGGGGTGCATCCTTGGCATGCAGTTATACGGTTGTGTCGGAAACCAGGGAACACCTGCCATTGCCATGGTATCAGGGGCGTTCCTTCCGTTGATGAACCAGTAATTCGGAAAATAATCGGACAGGTAATCAGTTGTTTCCAATGCTGCTACGCCATAGAATTTGATAAGCTCGTGTATCCTCGGGTCCATCTCGCTCAGGAGAAACAGGTACTCATGGTCGAAAGCAGAATCCTGGTCGTTATATGCATAGTTCACGCCCATATCCGGCCTGACTATGATCGCACCGATCAGCCCCATCTCCACCTGGAGTTCGGGATTTGTACCGCTGTGATAGAGATAAGTTCCCGGATTATATGCGGTTACTGTATACGTAACCGACCCTGCCGGTCCTGCTTCCTGCGTCAGAAGCCCCGGAACTCCTCCAGCCGTTGCTACTTTATTGCCTGGGAATATAATAGACACATTTCCGGATCCGGGAGGAAGATTGTTTGTAAGATTTATGATAAGGGTGTCTCCCTCATTCATAATGAACGTCGGACCAGGATACTGTGCCCTGTTCCCGTTTAAACCGTATCCCCAGAAATAAACGCTGTTCCCGTCTCCTGTGCTTATGTGGTCTGCCTTAGCTGTAAGGGTAACCGGTACTCCACTGACAACGTGAACACCATTAATCATCGCATATGAATCGGTAGCCAGGAGCAGGAAGACCAGGACAGCGAATCCGAGAGGTATTTTCATACTATAGTTTCTTATCATACTCATCGCAGTCCTCCTTAATTTATCCGGATCTCGGCCATCATGCCGCCAAAATCTTCAGTGTCATTGCTCAGATAATTCATGTTTGTCGTGTACAGAAAATATGTACCCGGAGTCACTCCTGTCGTATCCAGGATCACATCCACAGATTCACCGCCTCCCAGTGTTACCGAGTTTGTCTCATAGTAGAGGTCTTTACCATCAGGGCCCCTGTACAGTCTAGCGTTCAGTCCCACGACCTTCATCGGTATTCCTGTTACGGCAAGTGTATAGAATTTCGTCACATTGAGATTGGAGATCCGGAGGAGTATCTTCTGTCCTGCTGTTGCTTCTATGAGCGTGCTCACATTCTGTGAATACCTGTCGCCATTTAAAAGGTCCCCTGCTTCACAGGGAACGACAGGATCTACAAAAGGCGGCTGACATTCCGGTGGAGGAAGCGAGCCGGGGTTAACAGTATCCGGATAACCTCTTCCGTTCAGCACCGGGTAATTGTCTCTCATGAGGGCAAACGGGAGCGGCTGTACTGTCCAGCTTGCGTCATGAAAATTCGAATCGAACGATCCTATCTGTACAGGATAGTCAACATCGTAGTAAGTTGAGCCGTCTCCGTCATTATATGCATACTCGTATCCCGCCTGATGGATGAACCCGTTCAGGTTAGTGCCGGGAGCAAGCTTGTTCTGTCCCGGCCTGACATAGAGGTTGCCGAGCATGCCCATCTGCATGTGTTCTGTTGCCTCTACATGGCAGTGATACATGTACGTTCCCGGCTCGACCACATTGTAATAATAGGTCAGGGTTGCCATCATATTGATTGATATCGAGGCATCCGGAACCCCGTCAAAGATGGGCGCAGCCTGCGGGAAGCCGTGCCAGTGGACGGTATGAGGGTCGAAGAGGTCCGGCCTGATCATCATGCCCACGTTTGTAAGGTTCAGATAGAACTCATTCCCCTCATCTAGAACAATCGTCGGAGCGGGGAAAGTAGCGCCAAGCATCCCTTCCATAATAGCCATATCTTCCGGAACTCCTGTCACGTCCGAAAAACTGAAGATATATGTCGGTCTCCCGTCAGCCATGGTAACAAACCCGTCGCCTGCGCCCAGGTGCATACAGACAACATTCGGATCATAATCCGGACTTGCCGGATCCGGAACCGAGTCACCGTCCAGGTCGCCGGGGCATTGCGTAAAAACCCCGGCGGCTGCCGGACTGACACCGATCAAACAAATCATCGCACATAGCATCAAACAGTGTCTGACAGCATTCATAAAAACCTCCTTTCACATGTGTCGCAGGCTGCTGCCCGCTGCTGATAATTATCTCAAATATCTATCTAAGGAAATGGAACCGGCTTTAGATCAGTTCCTCCACCGGTGCTCGTAACCGTCACCATATCAGGAATTGCGACAGTGAAATTCCTTCGATAATCATTCGAACGGGCACGATAGTTCAGTGTTCCAAGGGTTACCTGCGCAACACCATAATGTGCAATAGCAGTTAATGTTACTGTGCCCGGGGGTGCGCTCGTCGTTGCCACAACTCTCAGCCGGCCTCCGCTCAGATATAGCGCACCGAGAATGTTCACTGTGTCTGTAGCAGGCAGAGGGCCGTCGCCTTCACGTTCATCAGCGCCGATATCAACTCCTCCGCCGATTGGCCTGGGGTCACCATCGTAGTCCATTGCAAGATCACTAAATGCTCCAATAATGTTAATGCCACTATCTATTGCGTAGGAACCACTTTGTATGTGGTAGTCTCCATAGAGCTGTCCGGTATCCAACCGTGTAAGAGTAAGTGGGCCGAAGCGGACCCTGATGAAATTCCCGCCTTCATCGAATGCGGGTGGAGCCTGTATCGCTGTGGTAGCCTCACCTAATATTGTCAATCCGCGATCCCCATTATAATACTCAGCTACAAATAGGGGATCGGTTTGAATATTTGTTGCGCCATAGCCTGTACTATCAGTAAGGATACAATATTGTGGATCCATCATCTGCGGTGAATCAGTCCCCAGTACTTCCAGGTCCCAGAACGAAGGCGAATCCGGCTGTGGCAGCAATTGGTAAACCGGTGGATCTGCATTGGGATCGCCAAAGAAGTAGAAAGACCTGTTCTGCCAGATAATATTGTCAGTCAACTGGGGATTGGAAAAACTCTGACCAGTAACCATCTCCAGTTCGGGGCTATGTGCACGTGACACAACTCCTGAGGGATGAGGATTCGACTGGTTGGGGCTACCGGGAGGAAAGGCTTCTCCGGCTGTGCCGGTACTATCGTTTTTCGTTATAGTGTTATGTATTATGTTCACCACAGCAGCGTCTTGCATCGAGATACCGGCGCCAGCAAGACCGGCAACATTATTGGCTATCATGTTGTTAAAGAGAGCTATGGAGTACCAGGCATCAGGGTTAGGATTGCTCTCCGCTTCCCGTCCATTGATACGGCTCAGCCGGATTCCTCCTCCATCTCCGGCGCTTGCAGAATTTCCCTTTATCAGGTTTGACAATATCTTTACCGAACCGGATCCTTCTGTTATACTTCCGGGGCCGCCAAGCAGTGAACCTCCTCCAATAAAAATACCACCACCTGATACAGTTATCCCCTGGTTGAAGGATTCGTTGAATATAATGGTATTGCCAATAATCAATCCATTGTGACTCAAACCGAGATGTCCTATCCCGCCTCCTTCTCCGAGGGTAAAATTGCCACATATATAGTTCTCTTTAACCTGGTAGGAGTCTGCGCCGGTATAAAGTGAAATTCCTCCCCCAGATCCATCAAGACCGCTGTTCTGAAGAATATGATTGTTGTGTATGCTGATGTTGTCATTGAAGCTGTTCTGATAAACAGGTCCCAGTGGTGTATCTGTTATCAGCACAGGTTGTCCGATCCGAACTCCTCCTCCATAGAACCCATTGTTATTGATTATGCGGTTGTTCCCTATATCGAGATAGTGGGCGTATCCATTTACCATAATTCCTCCTGCATGATCAGCTCCAGTAATGGTAAACCCGTCTATTCGCGCATTGGGTCTCCCGTCATCCGCCACACCAAAAATACGCTGTCCGATGGTATTGGTCGCAAGCACAATAATGGCGGGTCCTTCTTCATAAAAAAGGAGGGCAGGCTCCAAACCGCCTGCCAGGTTTTGCTGTGAAGGAAGGAGGTCAATCCTTCCGGTCGTTACCAGTGTCTGAACATTTGACCTCCATATCTGCAATTTCTCTGCAGGTGTTTTTACCGCATTAATAACAGCGGCACCTGTACCCCATCCCTGGAGCCTCACAGGCTTCCACATTATGACGAGCTCTTCGTGAATACCCTGTACATGTATAAGTCTTCCTGCACCAGCTGAATTAATTGCCGCCTGTATCGAGTCTGCAGGCCCTACCTGTATTGGCGGCCTTCCTCCAACCGTCACTGTCAAACCAATAATAGTTGATTTTGAGTTATCGCCACGGGTAACCATTAATTGTCCCGTTGTGACTCCAGCAGGGACAGTTGCAACAACAGTGGTGAAATTGCCGTTTACTGAAGGAGAAGTCGTCCAACTATCAATTATAAGCAAAACACCGTTGATTGTAACTGTGCCCGCTGTACCACCGAAACTATAATCCCGGGGTATTGTTTTGTTCGTATCGATTACGGGACAGGTAAATGTAATCGGAGGTCCTGGACAATATGCCGGGTTGGGAACAGGTGTGGCATCCCCCTCTGATATTATCGTTATCTGCTGGCCTGTTGAGGATACATAGGGTCCCTGGCTTGCCATATTCGTAATTCTGTTTATAACAGGTGTCCCGTCTGGAAACTCGCAGTCAAGCGGGAACTGATCAGGGCCTGCAAAGGCTGCGACCGGAACAACCGGCGTATCAAGATACGTGGTCGTCCCTGGCATATACTGGAACGTATAGCAGAACTGGCTGTATTGCGGGTTAAACTGTGGATCAGGGATATAAAGACCTCGGTTTACGGGATCAGGCATGGTTGGAGAATTCAGGCACACTGTTATCATATTGGGTGACATACCGCTTGGCTGGGGCAAGTTAGCCGTGTACGTTGATGGGACAAGTGCGTTATATCTGCCGTACTGGTCGGAATATACGCGAGACAATTCTCTCCCCGTCCAGTCACGTATAGAGACAGGGATCCAGGGAGGAGCGTATTTCTCCCCGAACTGGGGAGAAGTCGGGTCGAATTCATTTGCAGTATCATCGAGAATGAACCCAACGATATGCCCTGAAATGGGCACCTCTGTGAAGAGGAAGAAATCAGCTGCAGCATTTTTCCCGTCGTTCAGATTGATCAGCTTACGGTCACATAAATTCATCGTTTCTCCGGCTAATGGAGCAGGGATACCAGGAAATAAGCTTAATTCATTAGGCACCGTATAACCTTCACCGACACATGGATACGGCAAGGCAAGCGGGCTTACTGTATATTCATCTCCAAAATCAACATTTCTGTCCTGTGATCTGACAACCTTGTATCCCGGCGGCGGAATTACTTCGACAACATATTCTCCCTGCGGCAAAGGAACCTCTAATGCCCCTTGTGTACCATAGGGGACAGGAGCGCCCGTGCCATCAACAAAATATGTCATAAATGCATACCCGCCATCGAATATGCCGGGCCTTACCTGGTTCCAGTTGGCCATTCCGTCAAAGCATATTCCTCCTAAATAGAAGGGGCTTGCAGGGTCACCGGGGCAATCCGTAGGCAGCGATTCATCCCAGTTGTCGGTTGTTGTCGTATTCAGGAGCATCGTACCCGTCACATCATAGAGATTGACGGTTACACTGGGTATTCCCGGTTCCCAGGGCTCTCCAACGCCATACTCAGGCCTGTCTTCAGCCCTCGTCGTTGAATAAAAAACAATTCCGGAAATTCCGCCGTTCTCACCAAGATCATAAGCCTTTTTCCCCCACATAAGCACACTTGTCTGTCCAAGGAATCCCTGGAATGCCTGTGTAAGGACAGGTCCGGTTTCCGTTCTGTAAGGCATGACCGGTGAACCCCCGGTTCCGTCCTGATCCTGTGGATTTAACTGGCCGCCGAATGTCCACGGATCTGCAGCATTAATAGCGCCACCTGCATCCACAACAACCGTGACACCCGTAGCCTTGAATCGTGCAAAATCCACCTCTGCGACTTGCCAGCTGAAGAAGGGGAATATCTGATCGAACGGCACAAAGCCTTCTCCGTCGGTAGGAAATGCCTGATAGATTGTGCCATCCCTCCAGCGCAGGTTTATATTCTGCTCCGGTATGCCCATTTCACCCGCATCCCAGAAACCGTCGCCATTGTTGTCATGGAAAACCCAATGTTCCATCCTTGTAAACCACTGGAAAACCGGTACGTCTCCGAAGTTGCAGCTCCCTGTTGGTGTATTACAGGAACCGTCAGGATTAACTATGACCGTGTGAAAGGCAAAGATCAAATCTAAATTATCGTCCCATATGACGAGCTGATAATCACCCGGGGGAACATTCGGTATATCAAATGTGCCGTCCGGATTGCATCTCTGTGCATAGACCCCTCTCCCCGTGCCGGCAGCTCCGAGGTTAAGGCCGACCCAAGGTGTTGTATGGGCAAATGGCGCTCCAGCATGGAATGAGTAATCAGGCGGTCGTGACAAATGCAGATTGACGACCTGTCCGCTGAGTGTAGAACCACCGGTAAGCACTGCCGTATCGTTTGCGGGGTGTACAAATCCAATGACCACATGCGGACCCGGGGGCCCGAATTCAGCAAAGTAAGGCGGTTCATTCGCCTTAACCCAGGCATCAATGGTTTTCGTACCCTCAATAGTTGAAGTCTGTACCCAATCCTGGCCAACGGGCGGGACAGCCCTTATACCATACTTCCCCGGCGCAAGATACTTGATGTTGGCCATCCCGTCGGCATCAGTCAGTATGACCCCGGTACCCATGGATACCACATTGCCGGCTGCATCATATTCGGTGCCTAACGGATTCCCGAAGGCATCCATCATCTGTTGCCCTGCTGAAATGCCGTATCTCCCGCCTGCATCCTCAAGTATAATGCTGAAACCCTGCAGGCCCTGCTCTGCGGGAAGGTCCGGTGCATTGTTTATGGGCTGGTCATCCTCAAAGACGAAAACTGTTATCTGTGCTGTCGGAAGCGGAAGAGCATTCACGTATACCGTTACCGAAGTTTGACCGGGTGCAACAGGTGCCCCTCCTATGGTGTAGTTTGTTCCCGACGATACCATGTCTGGGAGAACAGAAACATAATAATGTTTAGCCGTATCCGGTACGGTTATCGTTTCTATACCGTTGCCAGGTCCCTCAGCAACAACGGGCATATAACTCTTGTGAAAATCGATAGCCCAGTTTGTGGAAGTGTCACCCGGGATAACATGATGGGTAGCATCTTCCTCTAAAAGCCAGCGGTAGTTATTAACTTGTGCAGTTGTTCCGTTGGGGTTCACCCCTCTTACATTCAAAGTGAATGCGTATGCAGATGAGCAGAGGAGCATCAGGAACAGCGGAATCAGGAAAAGCGTTTGACGCCTGACCATGCAGGAACAATGAAAATTAATTGATTGCCGGTTTTTCACCTCAGCCTCCTTTCGTTTTTAAAATGTCATTGAAGGTTTTATTGAAGACTCCCTGCGGTCTTACCGCAGTCCCGAATTTTTTCGGGATTAATGTAAGGAATTCTTTTTTCTTTCTATTCTCTCGCTAACCCCGTGGCAAGACCACGGGGAATATGCTCGCTATCCATTTAATGATAAATATCTGATGCTATCACTTCCGAATCGGGCACGTCGTGCTAGTCCTCGATTATTTCATTCTCTAAATTTTATTAAAAGAGGATAGCCTAAGGTATCCGAAGAGTTCCTATTTAGACCATAGGAAATGGTCTCTTTTTTCTGTAGGTATTATTTGTATAGGAAAGATCTTTTACTCCCTTACCCACGAGGTCTGCCCCTCATTGAAGTCAGGGAGGTTGCCGTTTGGAGAGGCTCTCTATAATTAAGGATAACGGCGAGATGCTGTCCGGACTCATGCAGATTCGCTGTAGTGAGAAATAAATTAACCCGAAAACTGCGATTGAATGATAAACCGGAGGCACAGTCGCCTTCAACGTCTTTTGATTTCAACATGATTTTATCATATGCTCTGATGCAATTTAAACTAAGGCGACGATAAAGGAAGAGATTGTTAATCAAAGAGGCTGGGAGTTAGTAATCTCAAGCGATGAGGTTATGTTTCGCTACGTAATTGGTCAGATCAGCATTTGTCTTCAGTCCCATTTTTTCGAGAATACGGGTCCGGTATGTGCTGACCGTCTTGACGCTCAGAAATAATTTTTCTGCGATCTCTTTCCTGGTTTTTCCGGAAGCGATCATGAGCATCACCTGGTACTCGCGGTCGGAAAGGTTCTCATGAGGCAGCTGCTCGAAATCACGGCCCATGGATACGAGTAATTCATCCGAGAAGGACTCACTGATATATTTCCCGCCTTTTAATATCTTCTGTATCGCCTTTATCAGTTCTTCCGGGATGCTTTCTTTCGTCAGATAACCCGATGCACCTGATTTCAGGGCACGAAACGCAAACTGTTCCTCCGGGAACATGCTCAGGATGAGTACAGGGAGTTTCGGTTTTTCTGACTTTATCTCTTTCAGTGTCTCAAGCCCGTCTTTGCCGGGCATGGCGATATCAAGAAGGACAAGATCGTAGTCGTCTTTCCTTACCCGTTTCATAACCTCGGTACTATCGGCAGCTTCATGTGCACAAACCTTGTCAGGGAGTTCCGAGAGGATGTGTCTTACCCCTTTTCTGACAACAGCATGGTCATCTGCTATGAGTATTCTGATCACTCCTCCTTTGATGTGAGTGGTATCTTTACAGACACCGTCGTTCCTTCATTCATTATACCTTTTATTTCTATTTCACCCCCGAGATACTGAACACGCTCCCTCATTCCCATGAGCCCGAATGAATGGTGATCGGAAAGTTTCTCCTCGGGAATCCCCTTCCCGTTATCTATAACGTCGAGCACGAGAAAACCGTTCCTCTTTTTCAGGTTCACCTTGATTTTTGTTGCCTCGGCATGCCTGATGATATTCATGAGTGCCTCCTGAAATATACGGAAGACCGCGGTTGACATGTCCTTGTCCATTTCCGTTTCTTCCAGATCGATGAAGATATCCCAGGGTATCCCCGTCCGTTTCCCGATTTCTTTTACCTGCCATTCGATTGCAGCAGTCAAACCGAGATGGTCCAGTACGGATGGCCTCAGTTCCGAGGAAATCCTCCTGACGATCTGGATAGCAGAATCGATAAGTTCCAGATCATCTTCCAGTCTCCTCTGTATCTGTTCCTTTTCTTCTGGTATATTCTTTAGAAGAGATGAGATGTCCACTTTCAGACCTGTCAGGACTGCTCCGAATTCGTCGTGTATCTGACGCGCGAGCTGGATACTGTTCTGTTCCCTTACAGACTGGAGGTGCGCAAAGAGTTCACGGAGTTGTTCCTGTGAAATTCTCAATTCCTCTTCAGTATTGAACCTGTAGATCGCCTCCCCTATCAACGGCGATAGTGTTTCGAGATACTCAATTTTCCCGTCCGAAAGCATACGTTCACGTTCGTCGGCCAGATGGATAAGCCCGAACGTTCTGTTACGGTATCGGACAGGAATGAGCGCAATCGACAGGAATCCTGTCTTTATGCAGTTGCCCCTGAAACGCTTGAGCTCTTGCTCTGTAAGACTGCCTGCAAATTCCAGAGAATTATTTATCCAGAAAGAGCCTTGCGAGGTCAGAACAGATTTGTCATGTTGCTCAAACTTACCGGTAACAGTCCTGATACAGGCGCACATATCCCTGTCCAGTGAAAGATTGTTTTCGAGTTCCATAAACTTTTGGCTGAACCCGGTATATGATTCGTAAGGGATATACCCATGCTCGTTCACTATTCTGATCCCGACACACCGCATGCCAGTCCATACACTGATTAATTGCACAACGGATTCGATATATTTCTTTCGAGTCCCTTTCGTTGCAAACAATTCGAGTAGGCTCGTAAAGAGCCTCCCCCTGGATTCGCGTACCTTTCTCTCTGTAATATCATGGGCAATAACCTGGATGTTTCCCTCTTCAATTATCCTGGCGCTTGCTTCCACGTCAATAAGTGAGCCGTCTTTGCGATAGATCTTCCTTTCCTCACGCACCGTCTCTCCTGCAAACAGGCGGTCGAGCGGGAGGGGCTTTGCAGTCAAGTCTTCAGAAGGAATGAGGGTTTTGATGTTCAGCCCCGAAAGCTCCTCAGCGCTGTAACCGGACATCCCGCAGATTGCAGGGTTTACATCTACAACATTCAGCCACTGGTCGAGAAGTGCTATTCCATCTGCTGCCTGCTCGATTAACGATCGGTATTTTTCCTCGCTCTCTCGGAGCTTTTTTTCGGCTTTTTTACGCTCGGTGACATCAATACCCATTTCCATAATGAGGGGTAAACCGTCGACATCTGTGAACAGATGGTCGGATATATCGTAGTAGCGGCCGTCAGGGCCTGTCCATTCCCAGTGATGTGGCGACATGGTTTTCAGAACCTTATATGTTTCGCAAATCTCACAGGGCTCGGTGCGTCCAAACAAATATTCAAAGCAACGCCTCCCCTGATCCTCGCCGAACCGCTCCCGGAAAAACCGGTTGGCAAATGCCACGTGATAATCCGGCGTCAACAGTACCACGTAAGCCGGCAGCGCCTCCAGGACATCGTATAACCGCTGCCGTTCGGCTTTCACAGCATCCTCAGCAAGTTTTCTCCTGGTAACGTCTTTTAATGAAAAGACAAGAAAGCCGACTTCATTATGTTCATCCAGGATCGGCGTCAGGGTCCAGTCCCAGTATGTTGTTCCCCATTCCGGATGATCAGGGAAAGAGAATGGTTTTGCAACAGCATGGTAAGGAATCTTTGTCTCCACAACTTTCCTGAAAATCGCTTCATTTTCTCCATGGGGATAAAGTTCGAAGTGATTGCGGCCAGTGAAATCCGATTTATCTCGCTGACAGGCAATCGCATAAGCCTCATTGACCCTGATAAAGTTGAACTCCCTGTCCAGAAATACAAGGGGAGTGATGGAATAATTGAAGAACGCCTCAAATTCCCTGTAAGTCTTCCTCAGTTCATCGGTACGTTTCTCAACCATAGCCTCTAACTGCCCTGTGTACTTATCTAATTCCTCCTCGAGTATCTTGCGCGCTGTAATGTCCTGTGTTGTACCGAACCCGCCTACGAGATTCCCGTCCTTGTCGAATTCGAGTTCCGCGCGCTCACGCACCCATTTGATATCACCATTGACAACAATCCGGTGCTCGATATCGTAATGTTCTCCGCGAAGGGCTGCCTGCCACTTTTTATCAACATAGTCCCTGTCCTCAGGATAAATAGTCCCGAGAAATGTCTCATACGTCATCGGTGTTTCTTTAGGTATCCCGAAGATCCGGTGGTTCTCGTCTGACCAGGTGAGCTTATTCCGAACAACATCAAGCCTCCAGCTTCCCGTTTGAGCCACAGCCTGTGCGCGGTTAAGGTCTTCCCGGCTCTCACGCAGCGCCTGCTCAGCCTGCTTCCGGTCCGTAACGTCAATCCCGTAAAAATTGACGTAATCACCGTCAGGGATCGGCGCAACAGAGAATGACCATGTTTGATTTCCAACCTGAAGCTCAAATATTTTATTTGATTTGCTTGTGAGTGTTTCATTTGCCAGGCCTTGCAGGAATTCCGGTGCAGGATCTCCTATTTTACTGCCCCATTCCTGCAAAAGATTATTGCAGGCTTCATTGGCATAGATAAAGGTGCCATCCCTGGACAAACGTATGACGGGATACGGGTTCTCGGACGGAAACCTGGCAAAGGATTTAATTTCCCCTTCCGCATTCTTGCGTTCTGTAATGTCTTCAAACACCGCAGCGAAATAACCCTTCTCATTGCTGTAGGCAGAGATCGAAAACCACCTTCTGAGAGGTTTTGAATAATTCTCGAAAGAAATTCCCTTCCCGGTCAGCGCAACCTTTCCGTAAATGCCTATCCAGTCAACAGGGTCATTTTCGATTCCATGGAGGACGTCTGTAACTCGCTTTCCGATGACCTCTTCTCTCTTCAGACAGGTCAGACTTTCGAATGCAGCGTTGACTTCCAGGAAAACATAGTCAACCGGTTTTCCGTTCCCATCGGTTACAATCCTGTGGTATGCGAAGCCATTCAGCATGTTCTCAAACAGTGAGCGGTATTTCCCTTCGCTCTGCCGCAGCTCATCCTCCGCCTGTTTGCGTTCAGTGATATCCATAATCGCAGCAACAAAACCGCGAACCGTCCCCTTCTCATCAAACTCAGGCATATATGCAACATGTGCCCATTTCCTGTCAATAGGGCTGTACGGGATTTCCTGTTCAAACTCTACGCTCTTCCCTCTCAGTGCCGAACGGATATACCTCTCCACACTATTAAAAGCATCTTTCCCAATGACCTCCCAGACATATTTGCCTAAAATTTCTTCCCGTGTCATCTGATAGCGCCTGGCATAACTATCGTTGACGAATTTATACCGCATGTCCCGACTGCATTCTGCGATGGCAACCGGTGCGGCGTCGACGACAAACTGGAAGTGCTGGCGGCTCTTTACAAGAACATCCACAAGATTCTTCTGTTCATTATTCGCGGCTAGGGTCTTTGCCTTGGACTTTGTTTTGGTTTTTACTTTGGCCTTTGTTTGAGTTTTTGCTTTGGTTTTAGTCTTTGTTCCTGTCTCTGCCTGTATCTTTACCTGTACCTGTTTTTCCTTCTTCGCCTTTTGCTCAGCCTTAGCTTTTTCTTCTTCCTTGGCCTTTTTGATTGATTTCTTAGGCATGTGATTGCTCCTTGCGGAATGTGGTGCTTTGATCGTTGATAAGAAAACATGGAATGCTACGCATTCCTCTATTTATATTATATGCTTATCCGTTTTATGCATCTTTTTGGTTTTTAGGATTTGGATGTTTCCATTCACCGCTATACAATTCTTTATAAGTAGGAAAATCTACCTGTGATGACAAACCGAGTATTGTCCTGAATCCT
>Ga0209270_1000556_pt1 | contig 74956 bp, 74 predicted proteins | sample MTBAKSrepl1MetaG_FD_187456 | JGI IMG/M metagenome (GOLD analysis project Ga0209270, IMG submission 187456) | Enrichment culture microbial communities from Arthur Kill intertidal strait, New Jersey, USA, that are MTBE-degrading - MTBE-AKS1... | ecosystem: Environmental > Aquatic > Marine >... | reverse complement strand
AGTTCGGACTCCCAGTTGTCCAAGACTGGATTCCCGCCTTCGCGGGAATGACGTTTCGAACTACGGAAAAGGGAAAACACGTCACCCCGGTGAGCGCGAAGACCCAGGAATTCCTAGGAAGCGGGGTATGGAATTTCCCTAACTAACCCACTACCCGATTTTCCGGCCGGAGTTCGACGGACAATATCCTGCCGCCTTTTGCTGTTGTCATACCGGCGGCAATGAGGTATTTTTGCCTCAAGCCTCAGGAGGAAAATCCAATGACCCTCAAGTACCACGCGGAGCATACTTGGGTCCGCATCGAGAGCGGACAGGCCTTTGTCGGCATCACGGAGCATGCCCAGGAAGAACTGGGCGAGATTGTTTACGTGGACCTTCCCGAGCCAGGGGATCGGCTCGAAGCCGGCCGGGAGTTTGGGCAGATCGAATCGACCAAAACAACCTCATCCCTGATCGCCCCGATCAGCGGGGAGGTGATCGAGTCCAACAGCAATTTGGAAGATTCGCCGGACCTGATCAACAACTCCCCGGAAAAAGACGGCTGGATCACCAAAATCGTGCCCCGCGACTTGGGCGAATTCGACAGCCTCATGGACAAAGCCGGCTACGACGCCTTTCTCAAAGCCTGAGTCGCTGGGTCCAACATGGGGTTTGCGTTTGGACCGATGCGGCAGGCGAAAATGTAAAGTATAACATTCATTTTTTTAATATACCCCATTACATTATTTAAATTTTTACTTTAATTTCCAATGAACGGCACAGCTCGGATCTATCCCCCGGATCAGGGTGGGCTCAGGCTGCCGCGGCTGGTTCGCGGCACGTTGGTGGCGCGCGAAAAGCGCTTCCTGGCCCATGTCCGGTTGGGCAACCATCATCTGGTCACGGCCCATTGCCCGAACACGGGCAGCATGTTGACCTGCTCCGAACCGGGCCGGCCGGTCTTCATCTCCAGGCGGAACAGTCCCCAGCGGCGGCTCAAATACACTTGGGAGCTGATCCGGATGCCGGATTCCCTGGTGGGCATCAACACCGCGGTCCCGAATCTGCTGGTCAAGACCGCGATCCTGGCCGGCAAGATCGAATCGCTGGCCGGCTACCCGCGCGTCAGGGCCGAGGTGCCGCTGGGCCCGGGCACGCGGCTGGACCTTTTGCTTGAAGACGAAAAAGGCGGTCAATGCTACATCGAGATCAAGAACTGCACCCTGGTCGAAGACGGGGTGGCCTCTTTCCCGGACGCGGTCACCACCCGCGGCCAAAAGCACCTTGAAGAGCTGACCGGTCTGGTCAAGAGCGGCCGCCGGGCCGTGATCTTTTTTCTGATCCAGCGGGAAGACGCCCGCAGGTTTAGGCCGGCCGACCGGATTGATTCGGCCTACGGCCGGCTTCTCCGGCAAGCGGTTCGTTTGGGCGTGGAGGCCATGGCCTATGATGTCCGCTTCGGAAGCGGCCGGATCGATCTGAACCAACCCCTGCCCGTGGACCTGTGAGCCCGGATTTTCAAGGGAGGAGCGGATATATTTGGCTTGCTCCCAAGACCGGGAGATGCAACAATGATCGGCGCATGGCGCTTTGGGTGACGCCGAGGCGCACGTGACGAGGAGGAGACCATGGACATCGAGGGCAAGACGGCGATCGTGACCGGCGGGGCCAGCGGTCTGGGAGCGGCTACGGCCAAACGGCTTCATGCCGCGGGCGCGAACGTGGTTCTGGCGGATTTGAACGAAACCAAAGGTCCGGCCCTGGCCGAGGAGATGGGGGACCGGGCATTTTTCGCCCGCATGGACGTGACCGAGGAGACCGATGTCCATGGCGCCGTCGATCTGGCGATGAACACCTTCAAGCGGGTCGACATTCTCGTCAACTGCGCCGGCACGGGTTGGGCCATGCGAACCGTGGGCAAAAACGGTCCGCACGATTTGAACATTTTTAGAAAAATTATCGCTATCAACCTGATCGGGACTTTCGACTGCATCCGGTGGGCGGCCTTTCATATGCAGAACAACGAGCCGAACGCGGACGGCGAGCGGGGGGTGATCGTCAACACCGCCTCGGTGGCGGCCTTTGACGGCCAGATCGGCCAGGCCGCCTATTCCGCGTCCAAGGCCGGCGTGGTCGGCATGACCCTGACCGTGGCCCGCGACCTGGCCCGCATGGGGGTTCGCTGCTGCACCATCGCCCCGGGCATCTTCGATACGGCCCTGACCGGCTTTCTGCCCGATTCGGTCCGGGCCTCCCTGGCCGCGCAGACGCCTTTTCCCCATCGGCTGGGCAAGCCGGAAGAGTTCGCCATGCTGGCCGAGCAGATCGTATTGAATCCCATGATGAACGGGGAGACCATCCGCCTGGACGGCGCCATTCGCATGTCCCCCAAATGAGTCGGCGGACGGCCCGGAGCGCCGTTCGGAAATGCCCAGCGCGCTCCTTCCCCTCTGCTTGCAGAGGGGTGAGCGAGCGAAATCAAGAATGGATCATTTTCCTTACATTTGAAGATTCCCCGCAGCTTGCTGCGGGGAGCTTCAATTTTCATTCCGAATCGTTTGGATCGGCCCTGGGTGGGGCGACCCGAGACTTGAACCCGGGGTTGATCTGTGCTATGAAAGAAGCCATCCAAAAGCGATTGGAAAGGCGGGGTCATGAGGGGTCTTGTCCTGCGATGGCTGATCAGCGCCGCGTCGCTCGTGGCCGTCAGCTACCTCGTACCGGGCATTGAAGTCCAAGGCTTCTTTTCCGCCCTCATCGCGGCCGTGATCCTGGGCGTGCTCAACGCCGTGGTTCGGCCGGTTCTCATCATTTTGACCCTGCCGCTCACCATTCTCACCTTGGGATTTTTCCTGTTGGTGATCAACGGACTGATGCTCATGCTGGCCTCGGCCCTGCTGCCCGGATTCACGGTTCACGGTTTCTGGGCCGCGCTGCTCGGCGCCCTGTTGCTCAGCCTGATCGGCTGGCTGCTGAACGGTTTTATCTCCGATCAAGGCCGTATCGAGACGCGGGAGCTGCGGCGGGGGTCGGACGGGGTTTACAGGTAATCCATTTGGATCGGGATTAAGGAGGTTCGAGGGTTATGGCCCAGATCGACGCATTTTTCAAGCTCATGAACGATCAAGGCGCATCCGACTTGCATCTGGCCACGGGGAACAAGCCGATCCTTCGTATTCAGGGCGAGATGGAGCGCGTGAATTACAAGGTCTTGGAAGAGAACGATCTTAAAAAGATGCTTTACGAGATCGCGCCCGAGGAGAAGATCAAGGTTTTCGAGGAGACCGGGGATGTGGACTTCGCCTACGAGATTCCCGGGCTCAGCCGTTACCGGGCCAACTTTTTCAACCAGAAATGGGGCATCGGCGCGGTCTTTCGGGAGATTCCCAGCAAGATTTTGACCACCGAGGAACTGGGTCTGCCATCGGTCATCAAAAGGCTGGCCCTGCTGCCCAAGGGCATGGTCCTGGTCACCGGGCCCACGGGCAGTGGCAAATCCACCACGCTGGCCGCCATCGTGGACGAGTGCAACAAGGTCCGTAAGGACCACATCGTGACCATCGAGGACCCGCTGGAATTCGTGCACCAGAGCCAGAACTGCCTGGTCAACCACCGTGAGGTGGGCACCCACACCCGGTCTTTTCACGCGGCCCTTCGCGGGGCCTTGCGCGAGGACCCGGACATCATCATGGTCGGCGAAATGCGCGACCTGGAAACCAGCGCCCTGGCCATCGAGGCGTCCAACACCGGCCACCTGGTCTTCGGCACCTTGCACACCACCAGCGCGGCCAAGACCGTGGACCGCATGATCGAGCAGTTCCCGGCCGATCAGCAGTCCCAGATCCGGTCCTCCCTGGCCGACGGCATGCGCGCCGTCATCGCCCAGACCTTGTTCAAACGCATCGACAAGAAAGGCCGTGTGGCGGCTCTGGAAATCATGATCGCCACCCCGGCCGTCCGCAACCTCATCCGGGAGAGTAAGACCTTCCAGATTCCGTCGGTCATCCAGACTGGGAAGAAATTCGGCATGCAATCCCTGGACGATGCCATCATGGATCATCTGCAAGCCCACCGCATCGATCCGAACGACGCCTACAACAAGTGCATCGACAAGGCCAAGTTCAGACAGTACCTCACGTCGCCGCCGGACGATTTCACCGACGTCTAAGCAGGAGGAAGCCATGGAAAAGGCACAGGTGGACTATATTCTGAGCAAGATGCTCGAGTCCCAGAGCAACGTCTCGGACTTGAACGTCACCGTGGGCCGGTCCTTTCAGGTCGAGGCCTCGGGCATGCTCGCCCCGGTGACCTTCAATCCCCAAATTCCGGAGATCACCCCCTACCAGGCCGAGGTCTTCGCCCTCAACCTGATCGACAGCGACCGGCGGTTGACCGAAAACCTGATCCACAGCGGATCTTGCGACTTTTCCTACCAATTGGCCGGCAAGGCCCGGTTCCGGGGAAACATCTTTTCTCAACGCAACTGCTATTCCGTGGTGCTCAGGAAGCTGGAAACGACCATCCCCACCCTGGACCAGCTCAAGCTGCCCCCGGCCTTCAAGCAGATGGCCAAGGAGATCAACGGCATCATCCTGGTCACCGGCGCCACCGGCAGCGGTAAGACCACCTCCCTGGCCGCCTTGCTCAACGAGATCAACGAGTCCAAGGCCGTGCACGTCATCACCCTGGAGGACCCGGTCGAATTTGTGCATCCCCACAAGAAATCGACCTTCAACCAGCGGGAGATGGGTCAGGACTTCGACACTTTCGCCAACGGTCTCCGGGCGGCCCTACGTCAGGCGCCCAAGGTCATTCTGGTGGGCGAAATGCGCGACCGGGAAACGGTCGAAATCGGTCTGTCGGCCGCTGAAACCGGCCACCTGGTCATGTCCACCCTGCACACCGTGGACGCCGGCCAGACCATCAACCGCGTCCTGGGTATGTTCGAGCTGGAGGAGGAGCGCCAGATCCGCATCCGTCTGGCCGACACCATCCGCTGGATCGTGGGTCAGCGTCTTCTGCCCAAGATCGGCGGGGGTCGCATCGCCGCCCATGAAATCATGGGCATGAATCTCCAGGTCAAGGACCTGATTCTCCACGGCGAAGAGGAAGACCGGACCTTCTACGGCATCATCGAAAAGCTGGTGCCCTTCGGCTACATGACCTTTGACCAGTCCATTCTCGAACATTACAAGGCCGGGCAGGTCACCGAGGAATCGGCCCTGACCTACAGCTCGAAGCGGGCCGTGGTCGGCCGGAATATCGACTTGATCAAGGCCGAGCGGGGCGAAAAGACCACGGACATCGAAGGACTGACCATCGACGAGACCTATGGCAAAACCCCGGCAGAGGTCGAACGGGAAAAACAGATGGAGCGCATGAGACGACGCTGAGAACCCACCACGGAGGCGGATAATGCACGTTGAATGTCAAAACTGCGGTGCAAAGATCAATATACCCGACGACAAGATCACCCCGGGCAAGGACTTTTCCTTTACCTGTCCCAAATGCCGGACCCAGAACACGGCCGTGACGCCCACCTCGGGCAACGCCACTAGCGGCCCGGCCCCGGCCGCGCCGGAACTGGAAGTGGACGATACCGCGGTGGGCGAATTTTACGAGGAAGGCGTCAAGCTGGCCCTGATCTGTTTCCCTTCCGGCACCACGCGCGAACGGCTGGCCCGGATCATGACCGACCTCGATTTTCATCCCGTGCTGCCCGAGTCCACCCGCGACGCCTTGAGCCGCATCAAAGTCACCCAGTTCGACGCCATTTTGCTGGACGAAAGCTTCGATTGGCAGGCCAAGACCCTGCATCCCATCCTCATGACCCTCCAGCCCATGATTATGTCCCTGCGCCGCTACATCTGGGTGGGGCTTTTCGGCGACGAGTATCAGTCCCTGGACAACATGCGGGCCTTCCAGCTTTCGGTCAACGCGGTCATCTCCAAAAAGGACGAGGAGATTTTCGACAAGATCATTCGCAAATCCCTGGCCGATCACGATCGGTTCTACAAGGTGTATTTCGAAACGGCCCAGTCCTTCGGAAAAGTCTGATGGTACAAGACACAAAGCATTTGCGTCTTTCATCCTGTGTCTCAACCCTGGTCGAGGTCCACCGCCTGCTCAGCCCCACACGGCCGGGCGAGGCGCTCCTGGAGAAATTTCAGGAACTCAAGGCCTCGGTCGATTCCCTGACCTTGGGCGAGCTGTCCGAACAGGATGTGCGGCGCGTGGAGTCCGCGACCAACCGGGTGCTCGAAGAGTTGGGCGCGTCCTGGCGGGGCGATTCCGGTTGGCTGGGCCTGTCCGAAATCCGGCACTGACCTTGGGGATCACATCAAATGGAAAGGGCGGGAACCTCCCGCCCTTTTTAATTTTCGGATTGCAGCGCGCCGTTAGCTTCCGTTCTCTGTTGGACGCGCCAGGCGCACCAGGGTGGCGCCCCACCCGCCGCGGTCCGCGCCGGCGGTCCGGAAATCCACGACCAGGGGGGAGCGTCGGAGCAGGGCCTGCACCCGGGTTTTGAGCACGCCCCGGCCCTTGCCGTGGATGATCCGCACCTCGCGGTATCCCTTTTCCAAACAGGCCTCGAAATAGTCTTCGAGCAGCTCCTCCACCTCCTCGGGACGGAAGGTGTGCAGGTCCAGGCTGTCCTCGATGGGCACCACCACGGGTTCGTTTTTCACGGCTTAGGCTCCCCAGACGGTTGATCGCTGTCCAGGACGTGGTCCCCGGCCGGGTCGTAAGCCGGTTGGCAGATGCACAGGAAGACCAGCGGAGCTAGGCCGATATTTTCGATGAACTGCGGCTCGCCGGCCGGGATGTACACGGCCTGGTCCGGTGAGACCTCGGCCGTTTCGTCTCCGACGTGCATGCGTCCCCGGCCGGACAGGATAAAGTAAATTTCCAGCCGGTCCAGCCGGTGAGGCCGGGTGGATCGGCCCGGCGCCACTTCGGCCCGGGCCAGGCTGACCGCCTGGCTGGTGCCGTCGTTCCCTGGATGCACGATCTCTTGAATGGCGCAGCCGTCCGCGCTGTCAAAGGCGGGGATGAGGCGGGCGTCCTTGATGAGCACGGCGGGCTCTTGGCGCGCTCCGGCTAGCCCCAACCGAGCTTGGTCCGGAGGATTTCGAAGTAGTCCTTGTAGGGACTCTTGATGATGGTCACCTGGGTGTCGGCCCGGGCGATGCGGATGGCGTCGCCGGGTTCCAGGTCGCAGTACACCTGGCCGTCCGCGGTCAGGATCGTATTCGTGGCCTGGGGGTCCACTTCGATCTGGAGTTCCATGGACACGGGCAGGATGAGCGGCCGGTTGCTGAGGGTGAAGGGACAGATGGGGGTGAGCAGGATGGTCTCCTGGGCCGGATGGACGATGGGTCCGCCGGCGGCCAGGTTGTAGGCCGTGGAACCGGTGGGCGTGGAGATGATCAGACCGTCAGCCCGGTAGGCGGTCAACTCGCGGCCGTCGATCCGGACCCGAAGGTCCAGGATGCGGGCCATGGCCGCCTTGTTGATGACCGCGTCGTTGAGCACGGTGTAAGACCCCACGGTCTCTCCCCGGCGTTCGACCGACACGGAAAGCATCATCCGCTGCTCGACGCGGAAGTCGCCCGCCAGGATTTTTTCCAACGTGGGGTACAGGTTCTTGAGGCCGATTTCGGCCAAAAAGCCCAGCCCGCCCAGGTTCACGCCCAGCAGCGGGGCCTGGGTATGGCGCGTGGTCCGGGCCGCGTAAAGCAATGTGCCGTCTCCGCCCAGAACCACGATCAAGTCCGTGTCGGCCGGGATAGGCCCCTCGGCCTCGGTCCGGCAGGCCACGTGGTTGCCGGTCAGTTCCGGCTCGTCCAGAAACACGGTCAGGCCGCGCGCGGTCAGCCAGGCGCTCAGGTCTTTGGCCGCACCCCTGGCTTCGTTGGTTTTCTTCACGACGATTCCGATGCGCTTCATGGCCGAACCTTAACCCAGGGGGCCAAGACGGGCAAGCAAAAAGTCGGGCCGACGCTGGTTCTTCGCATGGGATAGGGCTTGTCTTTCATCTTCGTTTCAGGATTATTTGGCTGTGACTGTGTACAAGAGTTCGAGAAAATGATTCTATTTTTGGGTGGTGTTGCCCCTAAAAATGAAGCGCCCCACAGCAAGCTGCGGGGCGCATAATAAGTGGGACAGAACCCTCGACCCTATTCAGTGATATTTACTTCTTGGATCGCTTCCTGATCCCCGCTATTCCGGCCAGCCCGGCCCCAAGAAGCCATATCGTGGCCGGGACGGGAACAGCCGCCGAGGAAGCGACGACCACGTCATCATAAGTTGTTCCTACGCGGATTTCGTCGATCCAACCGGTAGCAGTGTTGATATTGGTCTGCACGCGAATCGTGTCAACATACCACCTTTCGATGCTCAGGTAATCACCAGGACCTGTTATGGAAATCCATGTGGGTTCGACGCCGGCCTCCGGATTCACGGCAGCGTAAACGCTTACTCTGCTTGTGTCAGAATTATAGACATACTTCCAGACAATCTGATAGGCGGATTCAGCCGAGATGTTTAGTAGATCCACCATGCCGCCATTTTCAACCCACCCGACCAAAGTCAGTTGGTTTTCAAAATTCCTGATCCCGAAACGCGCATCGCGCTCCCCGATAGTATTATTGGTAAGTTCTTTGGTTACTGGTAAGTCCACGAAAATACCGTAAACACCGGTGGTGCTGTTTGGAATAGCATCAGCCTTGAAAAAGGCGCTTGCATAAAGGGTGCTGATTGTAGTTTCGGTAAAGCCACGAGAGTACGAGAAGAATCCACTGCCTGTTTGAGTCAGATAGAGGCTGTTGCCCGCGGAATCTTTGCCCGAGACAACAAGCCCCGGATCATCGATGGTCGCTGTACCGCTCGGCCCAACATCCTTGCTGTAACCTGAATCATACGCGGTTAACGCGGTTCCGTCCGTTCCGTCAAAGCCGTCATAGAACAACAGGGTGCCCTTCGCTGTCCCGGTCCAGAGCAGACAACACAACACAACAGGAGCTAAACCAAGTGGAAGTAACCGTCTGAATGTACTCACAATCCCCTCCCCATAGCCAATTGGAACGCTGGTTGATTTAATGAAAAATCTTATTAGCTATTAGAAATAGCTAATACGAGCAGGACGGGATATATCATTAGCAGTTTTTGCCGTCAATACGCTTAAAGTATTATTTTTTCGGCATATTTCTAATGCCAAGCTTCATACTGACGGGCGGTTCGGCGTTTCAAATGGTTGCAAATTCGGTTCAAGGTCTTCTCTGGCGCCTCTGAAAGAATAGGTCGGACCCGGACTTCATGCTCGGTTGACTGGCGACATCGTTGTCTGTCAGTTCCTGATCGTCCAAGAGCGCGGTCAGACCGAGGACGGCCCGGGCGCTTCTTTGGCGCTTTAGGGCCGCGCTTTGGTCTGGCCGGCGGGTTTTTTTGGAGGAGATGCGGGCCGGCGGCTCTTGGCCTTGGCCTCGGAGGCGCGGATCAGGGTGTAGGGGGCGCTTTCGATTTCCGCGCTTGGCGGGGCCGAGGACCTCGGGTCCGGTTTGGGAGCTAGCGGCACTTCGATACTGGGTTGGGCCTTTTGGGGCGCGTTGGGATAAATGAAACGGGCCCGGACTTCGCCTGAGGAAACCTCGGGCCCGCGTGCGTTTGGATTGAAGAACAGGGCGTAGGCGGCCAGGATCGCGCCCAGGCCCAGGATCAGGATCAGGCCCAGATACCGGGCCGGCGAGAGATGCGGACGAAGCAGGCTCATGGCCCTCTGTCGCCCCCCAAGGCCGCTCAGGAATGCTTGAAGCCCAGGTCAAAGGCCTTGAGGTTCATGTCGATGAACTGGGGCCGCACGTTCTGGCGGATGGCCCGCTTCACCTGGGCCGCCGAGATGGGTAGGTCCGCGTTCTTGATCAGCGCGCCCAGCATGACCATGTTGGCCGACAGCACGCTGCCGGCCTGGTGGGCGTAGGCGTCGGCGTCCAGGGAGACCAGCCGGGCCACGCGCTTGGCCAGGAGGGCCAGGGCCGCGTCCACGTTCGGGTAGGCCCCCTGCCCGATGCTCACGGTGAACGGCGGCAGGGGATGGGAATTGGTCACCACCAGGGAGCCGGCATGGCACTTGGCCGCGGCCCTGAGCGTCTCCGAAGGCTCGAACCCCAGCAGTATGTCCGCCTCGCCGTCCGATACGATCGAGCTGAGCGCCGGCCCCAGCACCACGGCCGATTCCACCACGCCGCCCCGTTGGGCCATGCCGTGCACCTCGCTGATGTTGGCGTTCACCCCGGCCAAAAGCGCGGCCTCGCCCAGCAGGTTCGTGGCCAGCAGCGTGCCCTGACCGCCCACGCCGGTGATGTGTATCCGTATGGCTTTCATGACGAGGCTCCTTGTTTCACGGGCCGGATGGCGTGTTCCGGGCAGACCTGGCTGCAGACCGCGCAGCCCACGCACAGGTCCGGGTTGATCTTGACCGCCTCCTCTTCCAGATAAAAGGCCGGACAGGCCAGCGTGTTCAGGCAGTCGCGGTCGTTCTTGCACAGCGCCGGGTCCACCATGTACACGGGCCGCTTGGGCAGCTTGCCGACCCGGCGGGCGAACAGCGGGCAAAGCTCTTCGGAAACGATGACCGATACGCCCGGCCGGCTGAGGGCCTCGCGGACCGCGGTTTCCATCTTTTTCATGTTACGCGGTTGGATCACGGCCACGTCCGTGACGCCCAGGCCTCTAGCCACGGCTTCGGGTTTGACCTGCGTACGGTCCCGGCCCAAAGGCTCGGTGTCCACGCCCGGGTGGATCTGATGGCCGGTCATGGCCGTGGTGCCGTTGTCCAGGACAATGAGCAGCACGTTGTGTTTGTTGTGCACCGCGTCCACCAGGCCGGTCATGCCGCTGTGGAAAAAGGTCGAGTCGCCGATAAAGGCCACGATCTTGCGGCCGGTGGCCTTGGAGATGCCGCAGGCCGTGGAGATGGAGGACCCCATGCACAGCAGGAAATCGGCCGTGCGCAGGGGAGGCATGAAGCCCAGGGTGTAGCAGCCGATGTCCGTGGGATAGACCATGTCTTCGCCCGAGACCTTTTTCACGGCGAAGAAGGTGGCCCGGTGAGGACAGCCCGGACAGAGGTTGGGCGGCCGGGCCGGGATGGGGGGCAGGTCGGTCACCCGGATCGGACCGGCGGCCTTGTGCTTGACGCCGAAAAAGTCGGCGATACGGTCTCGGACCAGGCCGGGGTTCAGCTCGAAGAGGCGCGGGAACAGCTTGGGGGACTTGCCCGAGATTTCGAGCGTCAGGCCCGCCTCCTGGGCCGCGATCTTGGTCTCCTCTTCGAGGTAGGGCTCCAGCTCTTCCACCACCAGGACCTTGTCCTTGCCTTTGAGGAAACGCTGCACCTTGGATTTGGGAAAGGGGTGGGTGAAGCCCAGGCGCAACACGGCCACCTTGCCTTTGAGGGACAGGTCGGCCAGGGCGTCGGTGACATAGTTGTAGCTGACCCCGTTGGTGATGATGCCCCACTTGCCCCGCCCGTCCAGCAGGTTGAAGGGCGAGGCCTCGGCCAGGCCGGACGCTTGGTCGATTTTCTCTAGGAGCACGCGGTGGAGATTGCGCGAGACCGCGGGCAGGGTCACCTTCATGGCCGGGTTTTTTTCGAAGACCCCCCGAGTGACCCGCTTCTTCATGGCCCCCAGGGTCACGGGCCCGCGGGCGTGGTTGATGCGGGTGGTGGTGCGCAGGATGACCGGCAGCTTGAGCTGCTCCGAGAGGTCAAAGGCGGCCAGGGTCATGTCCTTGGCTTCCTGGGGCGAGGACGGCTCCAGGATGGGCAGGCCGGACAGCTTGCCGTAGTAGCGGTTGTCCTGCTCGTTCTGGCTGGAAAACAGGGACGGGTCGTCGGCCGAGATGACCACCATGCCGCCTTCCACGCCCACGTAGGCCAGGGTCATGAGCGGGTCGGCGGCCACGTTCACGCCCACGTGCTTCATGATCACCAGCGTGCGCAGGCCCGAACCGGCCGCGCCGGCGCCCACTTCCAGGGCCACCTTCTCGTTGGTGGAATATTCGAAATAGACGTCCGTCTCGGCGGACAGGTCGAAAAAGGCGTCGGAGATTTCCGAGGACGGGGTCCCGGGATAACAGGTGACAAAGGCCACGCCGGCCTCCAGGGCGCCGCGCACGATGGCGTGGTTGCCCAGAAGGAGCGTGGGACGAGCGGATCGCTTTTTCAGCAAGGGGTGCATGGCCAACCTCAAGGCTCTATCTTTTTTGGCGTTCGTCGATCACCCGCTGGGCCTTGCCCTCGGAACGGGCGATGGTGCCGAAGGGCACGATGGCCACGGGCACGTGGATGCCGATGACCTGCTGGATGCGGCGGGCGACGCCCTCGGCCAGGGCATTCAATTGTTCCTGACCGCCCTGGTACACGTCCTCCCGGGCCTCGGCCTCGACGGTGAGTTGGCTCAGATAGCCGCGCGATTTGACCCGCAGCAGGTAGTGAACCTCCATCTCCGGGAACTCCATGATGACCGCTTCGATCTGGGAGGGGAAGACGTTGACCCCGGAGATGATGAGCATGTCGTCGTAGCGGCCCGTGATCTTGTCCATGATGGCCAGGGTGCGGCCGCAGGCGCATTTCTCGTGACGGATGCGGCTGATGTCCCGGGTGCGGAAGCGGATGAGGGGCATGGCCCGGCGCCTCAGCGCGGTGAAAACCAGTTCCCCCTCCTCACCCTCGGGCAGGGACTTGCCCGTCTCCGGGTCGATGATCTCGGGATAGAAATGATCCTCGTTGACGTGCAGGACGTGTTCCGAACAGGTGAAGGCCACGCCCGGTCCGCCCATCTCGGTCAGGCCGTAAGCCTCGTGGGCCTCGATGCCCAGCCGGTTTTCGATCTCGCGGCGCATGGCCTCGCTCCAAGGCTCGGCCCCGAAAACGCCCACCCGGAGCGGCCAGGTCTTGACGTTCATGCGAAGCCGGTCCGCCTTTTCGGCCAGGGTCAGGGCATAGGACGGGGTGCAGAAGAGGACCGTGACTTTAAAGTCCTGCATGAGGGTCAGTTGGCGTTCGGTCAGGCCGGCCGAGGTGGGCACCACGGTCACGCCGAGGTCGCCGGCCCCTTGGTGGAAGCCGAGACCGCCGGTGAACAGCCCGTAACCGTATGCGTTCTGGCAGACGTCCCCCCGCCGGATTCCGGCGGCCCAAAGATTGCGGGCCATGCACTCGGACCAGTCCTTGAGGTCGTCGGCCGAATACGGCCCGGTGACCGGTTTGCCGGTGGTGCCCGAGGAGGCGTGGATGCGGACCACCTCTTCCATGGGCAGGGCGCACAAACCGAAGGGGTAGTTGTCGCGCAGGTCGGTCTTGGCCGTCATGGGAAACTTGTCCAGGTCCTCCAGGGTCTTCAGGTCCTTGGGCGACACGCCTTTTTCGTCAAAGGCCTTTTTGAAAAAGGGTACGCGCTCGTAAACCCAGGCCACGGTTTTCTGGAGGTCCTTGAGCTGGTTCTCCCGGCGTTTTCCCGGGGACATGGTTTCCTGTTTTTCGTTCCAAAAATCCGACATGTCAGCCAATCCTTTCTCGCCTGAAAGCGTGGAATTTGCGGCGGCTCACCGGCTCCCTGAAAACAGTCGAACCGCGGGTCGCGGTTCGAGCGTGGTGCGGGTGGCGGGCTTAGGTCATCCGGCCAGTTCCGCCAGTTTGGCCCGGGCCAGGGGGAGGTGGGGCGAGTCGGGGAATTTATCTATGAGCTGTTGGTAGGCCTGTTTGGCCTTGTCCGGCTGTTTGAGAGCCGTGTAGGCCCGCCCGAGGTTGAACCAGGCTTCGTCTTTGAGCAGGTCCACCGGGCCTTGGGTGATCTCCTCCCAGAGCTTGACCGCGCCGGCCGGATCGTTCTGCACCTCGTGAATGTAGGCCAGGCTGTTGAGGACCAGGGGGCGCAGGTCTTTATCTCCGGAGCCGATCGTCTTCAAAAAGGCCTGGTAGGCTTTCTTGGCTTCGTCGTACTTTTCCAAATGATAGTACAGGGCGCCCAGGTCCAGCAGCACCAAGCGTCCGGGTGCGCTGCCCGGATATTTCTGGCGGACCTCTTCCATGGCCTTGATGGCGGCCATCATCCGCTTTTCGGCGGCCTCGGATTCCATGTTCTGAGCCTGGGGCGCCAGGGCCAGGGCCTCGTCGTAGGCGGTTTGAGCCACCCGGGCCTGACGGTCCCGATAGGCGCGCCAACCCACCACGGCCACGGCCGCGATGATCACGACGGCCAGACCGGTCAGGAACCATGTTCGATTGGCCAGGACAAAACGGATCACCCGATCGGTCAGGGTGATGAACTCGTCGGTCTGGGAGAGCAATTCTTTCCGGGTGATCTTTTTACGAGCCATAAGTCTATTTCTTTCGAAACAAATCGTCCAATCGGGCTTTGGCCTGGGCGGCGACATCCGCTTCGTCCGGGCCGTCCGGTTTCAGAACAAAGAATTCGCACACGTTGCGCTGCTCCCGGTCCAGGACCGGTTCGGCCTGCGGTTCGCGGCATTCGTTGGCGAAATTGCGATCGTACCAACGGCAGTTGGCGCAGACGTGCGCGTCCATGCCGCAGTGCGGGCAGCTTTCGCGGAAGGCGATCTTGCCTTCCAAATCAAGCGGTTCATGACAAAAGAAGCAGCGCGCCATCGGTCAGGACCATAGGACAACCGCCCTTTTTCGTCAAGACAAAAACCGGAAGCCGAAGTCGGGCCGCGGTCTCTATTTGAATAAGGCGGCGGCGCCGATGAGCGGGGCGAGATCGCCCAGGGTGGAGCGGGCCAGGAAGAGTTGATCCACGTCCATGGTGAACAGCCGGCCGGTGATGGTCTTCATGATGTGGGGCTTCAGAAATTCGAAGGTGATGCCGGCCCCGCCGCCGATGACCACGCCTTCCAAGCCGAGCAGGTTGAAGACGTTCACCAGGACCAGGCCCAGGGCCTCGCCCGCGATTCGAAAAATATCGAGCGCCAGTTCGTCCCCCTGCCGGGCCATGTCGAAGAGGTGGACCGAGGTCAGCTCCTCGACCGGGCCCTGGTAGCTCGTGGTCTGCCCGGCCAGGATGCGTTCCCGGGCCAGTTCGGCCATGGCCGTGGCCGAGGCCAGGGTTTCCAGACAGCCCCGGCCGCCGCAGTGACAGAGCCGGCCCTCGGGTTGGACCACGCAGTGCCCGATCTCGGCCGCCGTGCCGTAAGCCCCGTTCCAGATGCGCCCCGCCAGAATCAAGCCGCCGCCCACGCCCGTGCCCAGGGTCACGCCCAGCATGTGGTTCATGTCCCGGCCCGCGCCGGCCAGCCATTCACCCAGGGCGAACAGGTTGGCGTCGTTCTCCATGCGCACCGGCAGGCCCAGTTTTTCTTCGAGATGCGGACCTAGCTTGAGGTTCCGCCAGATGGGAATGTTCGGGGAAAAGACCACCAGGCCTTCCGCCGGCACGACGCGGCCGGCCGTGCCCACGCCGATGCCCGCGGGCTTCACGTCCTGGGGCAGGGAGTCGATGAATTCGCCCAGGCGGGTGCAGAGTTCGTCCAGAACCACCTCGCGGCCGCGCTCGCTGCGGATCGGGAAATGCATGTCCGCCAGGACCTCGCCCTCGGCCTTGACCAGTCCGTAGCGGATTTTCGTGCCGCCGATGTCCACCCCTACATAGGTGGTCATACCTGGTCCCTCAGCCGCTCCAGGGTGCCTTCGACCAGGGCGCGGATTTCATCGAGCCGCTTCTGGTTTTCCGCCTCGAACCGCAGCACGAGCAACGGTCCGGTGTTCGAGGCCCGGAGCAGGCCCCATCCGTCCGGGAATTTGACGCGCACGCCGTCCACGGTGATGACTTCGTGGTCTTTGCTCAGTTCCTCTTTGACCTTTTCCACGAGTTTGAATTTTTTGTCGTCCGGGCAGGGCACGCGGATTTCCGGGGTGTTGATCATTTTGGGCAGGTCGGCCAGGTAGGTGGAGACCGGGTTCGAGGTGCGGGAGACGATCTCCAGCAAGCGGCAGGCGGCGTAGGTGGCGTCGTCATAGCCGAGATAGCGATGGGCGAAGAACATGTGCCCGCTCATCTCGCCGGCCAGGAGGGCCTTTTCCTCCTTGAGTTTGCTCTTGATCAGGGAATGGCCGGTCCGCCACATGATGGCCTTGCCGCCGTGGGCCTCGATGTCGTCGTACAGGTTCTTGGAGCACTTGACCTCGGCGATGAAGGTGCCGTGCTTTTCGGTTCTCAAGATGTCCCGGGCGAAGATGGTCATGATCATGTCGCCGTAGATGAGCTGCCCCTTTTCGTCCACCACGCCGATGCGGTCCGCGTCGCCGTCAAAGCCGACGCCCAGTTCCAAGCCTTGCTTGACCACGGTCTCGGCCAGGGCGGCCATGTTCTTGGGCACCGTGGGGTCGGGCTCGTGGTTAGGGAAGCGGCCGTCCATCTCGGTGAACAGCTCGACCGCCGGAGAACCGAGCCGTTTGAATATGGGCGCGGCCACCACGCCGCCCGTGCCGTTGCCCGCGTCCACGGCGAACCGCACGGGCCGCTCCAGGCGGATGCCTTCGACCAAGAAATTGGAATAGGGCGTCAGGATGTCGTAGGTTTCGAGCGATCCCCGGCCTGAAACGAATTCGCCTTTTTCCAACAGCCGCCGGAAATTCTGGATTTCCTCGCCGAAGATGGATTCCATGCCCAGGGAGACCTTGAAACCGTTGTACTCGGGCGGGTTGTGACTGGCCGTGACCATGAGTCCGCCGTCCACCTTGAGATGGTGCAGGGCGAAGTAAAAGACCGGGGTGGGGCAGACGCCGATGTCAATGATTTTTATCCCGGACTTTTGGAGAGACGCGACCAAAACGTCCCGAATGGCCGGCGAACTGATCCGGCAGTCCCGGCCCACGACCGCGACCTTGCCCCCGTGTTGACTCAAGTACGTGCCGAACCCTCGCCCGACCACATCCACGTCGCTTAGGTCGAAGTCCTGGTCTAGAATGCCTCGAATATCGTATTCGCGGAAGATTTCCTTGTTCATAGCCGTCCTCCCGTGGTCAAGTCTGGAAAATATCTATTAAATGTTAGCACAATTCGTTTCCGGCCGGTAGTTTTTCATCCAGGTCCCAATACATTATCCCATGGAGGCGACCCGGAGGGGCACGGCATGCCGTGCCCCTGCCACTGAAAGGGCTTTCTCATACGAAACTCGGTCGGACTTGAAGGTGTGATCGGGTCTGTGCTACCTTTTGACGAAAGACAGAGGGAGGCACGGAAAAGGATGGCGGGCGAAGATAATCTGACGGCTCGGGCGGCCGAGTGGATCGAGCGGCTGGGAGGCCGGGCCGCGCTGACCAAGGCGCTTTCCTCGGGCGGGGACATGGCCGACCTGTTTTTCGAGGAAGTGGCCAACACGTCTTTGGTCATGGAGGACGGCCGGCTGGAAAAGATGATCAGCGGCGAGGAGGCCGGGGTCGGCCTGCGCACGGTCTTTAACGACCGCCAGGCTTTGGCCTCGACCAGCGAGCCGGACCGGGCCCGACTTCTGGACCTGGCCGGGACCCTGGCCCGGGCCGTGGGGCGGGGCGAGCCGGCCGTTTTGGCCGAAACGCCGGTGCCCAAGGCGGGGCCGCGTTTTCGGGTCCGGGTGCGGCCGGAGACGGTCGGGCTGGAAGCCAAGGTGGACCTGGTCCGCCGGGCCGAAGCCGCGGCGCGCGGCCACGACAAGCGCATCCGCCAGGTGCGGGTGACCTATGGCGACCGGTCCCAGGTGGTGATCGTGCTCAACTCCGAGGGCGTCTTCGTGGCCGACGAGCGGATCAGCACGCTGCTCATGGTGCAGGTCGTGGCCGCGGATAACGGCGTGGTGCAGGTGGGGTACGAGCCGGTGGGCGGGGCGTTGGGCTTCGAGCTGTTCGAGGAGAACGCGCCCGAGGCCGTGGCCCTCAAGGCGGCCGAGCGGGCCATTTTGATGCTCGAAGCCGACGAAGCGCCGGGCGGGCGGATGCCGGTGGTGCTGTCGGCCGAAGCCGGGGGGACCATGATCCACGAGGCCGTGGGTCACGGTTTGGAGGCGGACCTGACCGACGAGGGTTTGTCCGTTTATACGGGCCGGCTGGGCGAGGAAGTGGCCTCCCCCTTGATCACGGTCCTGGACGACGCCACGCTGCCCTATCGGCGCGGCTCCTTCGCCTTTGACGACGAGGGCGCTGAGGGTCAACGCACCGTGCTCATCGAAAACGGCGTGCTCAAAAGCTACATGCACGACTGGCGCTCGGCCCGCAAGGCCGGGCTGGCCTCCACGGGCAACGGCCGGCGCATGTCCTTTCGCCATCCGCCCATCGTGCGCATGACCAATACCCTGATCGCGCCGGGCCAAAGCGACCCCGAAGCGATTTTAGCCGAAACCGACCGGGGCCTGTTTGTCCGCAAGATGGGCGGCGGCCAGGTGAACACGGTCAACGGCGATTTCGTCTTCGAGGTTTCGGAAGGGTATCTCATCGAAAACGGCAGGCTGGGGCCGGCCGTGCGCGGAGCCACCCTGACCGGCCAGGGGCCGGAAGTCTTGAAGCAGATCGACCGCGTGGGTTCGGACCTGGGTTTCGCCATCGGCACCTGCGGCAAGGACGGCCAGGGCGCGCCCGTGGCCGACGCCCAGCCGACCCTGCGCATGCCCGAGATCATCGTCGGCGGGCGTAAGGTGTGATCGAACCATGCGTGACAAATTCGTCTGAATCAAAATAGCCGGCGCGCCTCTCCTTTTCATGAACTACGCCGCTTGCGGGGTCTCCTGATGCTTCACCCTCGAAAAGCCACACTGGTCACCGCTCTTCTGGTCCTGCCGGTTCCGGGTTTTATCCTCTACCAGGTCCTGCACTCCAGCCCCATGCAGTTCTATGATTACTGGTCCATGATCTCCCGGATGTTCGACTCCCAGGGACGGTTTCTGCCCGTCGGCCTGTTGCACTGGCAAAATGAGCATTTCGTTCTGGTGCCCCGGATTCTTTTTGTCATCAACGTCTTTCTGTTTCACGGCTCGAACATAACCCTGGCTTTGTTCAATCTGGTTGTAACCGGTGTTCTGGCCGTTCTCCTCTACTGGGCGCTTCCGGACCGTTGCCGGCAGGACCCGCGGCTCCGGGCGCTCAGTCTGATGGCCGTGGCCGCGCTGGTCTTCACGCCCCAGGCCATGGATAATTTCCAGTATTCCATGAGCGGCGCGTCTTTTATCGAGGCCAATTTGATAGTCGCCGCGGCCTGCTATGCCCTGTGGAAGGGCCGGTTTTTTTTGGCCGTCGTCTTGGGCCTGTTGGCCTCGGCCACCTGTGGCACCGCGTTGATGGTCTGGCCCACACTCGTTTTCGTGGCCTTGCTAACCAAGAACCGGCCTTGGCGTGTCGGGCTTCTGGCCGGATGCATGGCCATGATTTTCACGGCCTATTTCCTCGCCTACCGAACGAAAAGCGGCTTTGCCGCGCCCATGACCGACCCCATCGAACTGATCCGTTCCTGGGCCTTGACCGCCGGTCAGATTCTGACTTTCCGGTCGGCCACCACGCGGATTGTGGGCTATGTCGGCGCTATCCTCTTCCTGGGGTTTTTCGTCGAGGCGCTTCGCCGGAAAAAGACATCTGATCAAGCCTTCTGGCTGGGGATCGGGTCTTACACGGCCGCGGCCATGGCCTTGATCGCCTTTGCCCGGACCAGCCTTTGGGAAGAGGCGGGTCTCTCCAGCCGTTACACCACCCTGGTCGCGCTCTTCTGGCTCAGCCTGATCGTGCTCGGCCTCGAACGCCTGGGCTGGCGCATGGCCACGGCCGTGCTGCTGCCCTGTTTTTTGGCGGTCTTCCTGGGAACGTCCTATCCCACGGTGGCGCACATCATGGCCGAGCAGGACCGGCAGACGCTTCTGGCCATGGCCGTTCTCTTGAATGAAGAAAAACCCAAACGGCTTCTTTATTTCAATCGCAGCGCCCTGCCGGCCATGCGGGCCTTGGGACATTATCCGTTTCAGTGGGGCGAGGCCTTGGACTGCGGCCGCATGGACAGCCTGATCCGGCCCGAGGAAACGGCCGACGATCCGAGCCGGGTGCGGGGCCGTTTCGAGGGCGCGATGCGGGAGACGGACACCCGCGCCCGGGTCTGGGGTTGGGCCGAGAGCCGGGTCGGCCAGGTCCGATGCATTTTGATCGTGGACCGGAGCGGCCGGGTGGCGGGCCTAGCCAAGCCCCTGGGCCGACCCCGGGGCGTGCTCCCGGCCGCCCGCTTGGAGGCGAACGCCGTGGGCTGGCAAGGGTATCTCAAGGTGCGGGACGAGGCCGGTCCGTACCGGGCCCTGGTCGGTTTGAAAAAGGACGGTCGCTTCTATTGGCTCTCCCGGCTGGTCTCCTATCCGCCGGGCGGTTGACAGGGCCGGGTCGATTTGGTAGCGTTTTTCAAATCGCGACAATGAGGTGAAACAATGGCGATCAAGGTCATGGTGCCGGGTTCTCTGAGGTCCTGGTTCGGCGGATCGGACGAGGTCTCGTGCGAAGGCGCGACCGTGGGTCATTGCCTGGACCAACTCGGCGGGCGCTTCCCCGGCCTCAAAGACCGCCTGCTCACGCCCGCTGGCGAGATCGGGGCCGTGATCATTTTCCTGAACGGCGACAATGTCCGCCAGCGGCAAGGCCTGGCCACGGCCGTCAGCAACGGTGACGAGATCGGCATCGTGCCTTTGGCCGCGGGAGGCTGAACCCATGATCGTGGACGACCCCCGCTCCCATTTCATCTTCGTCTATCATCCCCAAATCTTCCAGGGCAAGAAATACACGGTCCGTCAGGGTCGCGAGCTGACCAACCGGGAGGTGCTCGATTATTGGGGCAAGTGGCTGGTCTTCGGCGCCAAGGACCGCCTGGACGAACTGGCCAAGGCGCTCGACCCCTACGTCGAGGCGGAGAAGATTCCGGTCATCAAGTACGATCGGGCCCCGTCCAAAAACCTGGGCATCGAGGAATGCGTGTTCATGGTTTACTGCGACTATCGGGACCGGGACGAGGTCTGGAAGATTCTGACCGAGCACGGGGTCAAGCTCAAGGCCTGGGTAACCGAGCGGGAGACCATGGAACTCTGGAAGCCCGGCGGGCCGTTGCTCGAACGCTGGCTCGAATCCCAGAACATGAACAAGGTGACCAAATTCCTGATCCGGGAGGACGCCGGGGCGCGGCTGCGTTACATCCACGAGCATCCGGACGAGGCTTTCAATCCTTGGCAACAGTGAGACCGCCGCAAAACTTCGGCTTTCGGCCGAACTCTTTGTCGGGCTTCAGCTCGAAGTTCTCGAAATAGGCCTACTATTCCTCCGACTTCGATCCTCGCCCTCCTCGATTTCGTCTCGAAATGCTTTGTTTTGCAATGGTCTCAATGAGTGGACAGACTATGTTTACGCCGGTTTTAACAGTGGTCGAAGGCGTTGAGGCGCAGGTAGTGCGCCTGGACGATCTCCTGCGTCTCGCCCGCGGTCCGGGCGCGGACCTGGCCGCGCTCATGCTCGAAGCCTTGGAACAAAACCTGTGGCCCGAGCCGCTCGTTCGCAACCACCCCACCTTGACCGCGGTCGAACAGGCCAGGCTGCTTCGCTCCAAGGCCGTGGTGCTGGGGCTGGGCGGTCTGGGCGGCCATCTGGCCACGCTCTTGGCCCGCTGCGGCGTGGGCCATTTGGTACTGGTGGACGGCGACGCCTTCGATGCCACGAATCTCAACCGCCAGGCCCTGTGCACGCTCGACACCTTGGGACAGTCCAAGTCCCAGGTCGCGGCTAGAAGCTGCCTGGCCATCCAGCCCGGCCTCGCGACCACGGTTTGGGAAACGATTTTCACCCCGGACAACGGACCGGACATCCTTGAAGGCGCCCACGTGGTTCTGGACGGGCTGGACAAGGTCGCCACCCGCAGGGCGGCTTGCGGCCTGGCGTTGTCCCTGAAGATTCCCTTCATTCACGGCGCGGTGCAGGGCTGGTCCGGCCAGACCGCGACCTTCCTGCCTGACGGCGGCCCGGGGATCGACGCCATCTACCCGGTCGGCCGCGATCAGGAGTTTCCGCCGTCGGTCCTGGCCCCGGTCGTGACCGTTGTGGCCGCGCTTCAGGTGCAGGAGGCGGTGCGGGTGCTCTGCGGCCGGACGCCGGCCAACAGCGGGCGGCTCATCTTCTTTGACGGTCTGGATACCGCCTTTCACAAGATTTCGTTGGTTTCGGACTGAATCGAGCATAGCCTTCCCGCCTTCACCTCGTTCAAGGGCTCTGACCTGGAACGCCATAAAGACTTGAGGCTCTGCCTCAACACAATTTTTTCCAAGTAATTCCAAATTGCTCGGAAGGTAAAAAGGTGTCGAGGCGGCGCCTCGAATCTATTGCCCGTTCCAAGGCAGAGCCCTGGAACGAGAGGGGATGCGCGTTCTGAAAAGAAAGCCGCCCTCGCACGGCCATTTTCTAAAAAGGCCGTCACCCTGGCGAAAGCCAGGGTCCAGTCTTTCACTTTCTCGCCGGGGAGTCCGCCTTTTTTAAAGGAATGATTACCAAGATGGGTGAACGATTTTGGGTGGTTCCCCCGCGTAACGAGCCGCCACGACTGGATTCTGGCTTGCGCCAGAATGACGAATCGGAAGATGTTCAGTCTTTAAGATGGTGCGTTTCCGCCGGCGGCCGTTTCGGCTTCTTCGAGCGAGGCGTAACCGTAGCTTTTAATTATGTGAGTGTACAGCTCCTCGGTCAGGCTGCGGCCCTCGTCCAGGGCGTGGGCAATGTCCTCGTACAAGGCGGCCAGGGTGCGGCTGGAGTAGGTTTCCAACTCGCCGGCCAGGTAGGTTTCGAACGACGTCTGCCAGGGCGTGTCCTCGTCGCTGGCCAGGGGCCGGGCGCCGCCCATGAGGCGCGGGCAGCGGCGGAACATGTCCTGCTGCCATTCGAACTCGATGGCCACGATGCGCTCGATCAAGGGATCGCTCGACAGCGGCGGGATGAGGCCGTCCATGCGGGCGTATTTGTGGGTCATCAGGTTCCGGCCCTGGGCTTCGGCCTGGCGCAGGTCCTCCAAATAGCTGGCCTGGGTCTTGGCCGACCAAGTCAGGAACTGAGCGCGGCGCGTACGCTTGAACTCCTCCGGGTGCTCCTGGCAGTTGGCTTTTTGCAGCACGGGCACGGTCAGGAACATGGCCAGTTCCCGGTCCAGGATTTGCTCGATCACGGCCTGCTTGGATTCTTCGGTCATGACGATCTCCGGCTGTACCATTCATGGGTGAGCCGCAGGCCTTGGACAAAGGGCGTGTAACTGAAGTCCAGGGCCTTGGTGATCCGGTCGCCCGCGTAGATGAGGTGGCTGTCCAGGGGGAAGGGCAGGGGGATGCGCCTCCGGTCGATTTCGGCTGCGGGCAGGGTCTCCACGGGCAGCCGCCGGCCCGCGATCTCCTCTAGAACCTCGACGAACCGCCCGTAGGAGACCAGGTCCTCGGCGGCCAGGTTGAAGACCTGGTTCAGGGCCGCCTTTGCGCCGATCGAGGCCAGGAGGGCCTGGGCCACGTCCGTGACCAGCACGAACTGGAACAGGGGCAGGTCGTTATCCGGCAGGAAGATGGTCTCGTCCCGGTCCATGAGGTCGAAGAAGTAGGACTCGCGCGGGGCATAGTTGTACGGGCCGAAGATGATGGACGGCCGGACAACGGTGGTGGGCAGCCCGGCCTCGGCGCACAGCGCGGTCAACCGCTGCTCGGTGCGCCACTTGTCAAAGCCGTAGTTGGCGGCCGGTCCGAGTTCGGGTTGCGGGCCGGTCAGTTTGGGCGCCTCCTCGACCACGGGCAGAGCGCGCGTGGGTTTATACACCGAGGCGGTGCTGACCAATACGTACTGCCGGACGCGGCCGGGGGGCAGGGCGGTCATCAGGTTTTCCACGTCCGCGGGTTCGTAGGCGCAGAAGTCCACCACGGCCTCGAAGTCCAGGCCGGGCACGGCTTCGAGAAGCTGGGGGCCGCGGCGGTCGCAGACGATCTCGCTCACGCCGTCCATGTTCAGCGGAACGTTGCCCCGGTTGAGGACAAAGACCTCGAAGTCTGTTTTGGCTCTAAGAGTTAGGACAAAGATCCGGCCGACAAAGTAGCTGCCGCCGATGACGAGGACGCGGCCTGGCATGTTTTCTCCGGTTGGCGCGGCTCGGCTCAGTTATCGATGAGTTTTTCCAACTCGGCGATGTTTTTGCGGGTCAGGCCGGCGCGTTCGGCGTGGTCGATCCGCTCGTAGAGCGGCAGGGCCATGCGGAACCATTCGAGGGCGGTCACGGGGTCGCGGTTCATAATGTGGATGTAGGCCACGTTGGCGTATTGGTTGGCCAGACCGAAATGGTCTTCGATTTCCTCGAAAATTTTCAGGGCTTCCAGATACGGCTCGATGGCTTGCTCGTATTGGCCCATGTCCCGGTGCACCGAGCCGATGTTTTCAAGCTGCCGGCCCTGGCCCTGCCGGTCTCCCAGGGCCATGAACAGGCCGTGGGCCTGCTGAAAACTGACCATGGCCTCGTCGTACCGTTCCTGCTGCACGTAGATCAACCCTTGGTTGTTCAGGATCATGGCCCGGCCGTGATGCTCGCCCAGGGTCTCCATGACCTCGCTTAGGGCCTCGCAGTATTCCAGGGCATCGTTCAGGTCGCCCGCGTTCAGGCGCTCCTCCAGCTTTTGCCACAAATCGAGCATGCGCTGCCTTTGGGTTTCTTCGTCCACGAAAACCACTCCTTCCAGGGCGGGGCCGCCGGTCTATCGGATGGGGTACAAAACCCTCTGGGTGAACAGCCGTTCGATGCCTTCGGCCAGGTAATTGATGTTGCGCATGAAGTACAGGCGGTTGGGCGGGAAGCAGGCCCGGAGGAAGTCCCGGGTCTGCTGGTTGCAGCCGCAACCGATGGTGAAAACGTCGATACCGCTGTTCAGACAATAGTCCACCGCCTCGGCCAAACGCACGCCGCAGTTGGCCGCGCCGTCGGTGATGTGGATGATCATGCTCTTTTTGTATTTCTTTTTCATGAGCATGGCCGTGGCCAGGATGGCCTGGCCCGACGGGGTACGGCCGGCGGGCATGACCGAGTACAGTTCGCCGCTGTGGTAGAGCTTGGTCAGGTTGCAGACCCGGCGCTCGGCGTTGTAGGCGTAAATTTCGAGGAGGTTGCGGAAGTCCTTGGAGGCCTCGGCCAGGGAGACAAAGGTTTTTTCCGCGGTGTACCAGGGTTTGGACGCGCCGCCCTTGCCGGTCATGGAGGCGGAGGCGTCGGCCACGATGCAGATTTGCCAGTAGTTGTCGTCGCCCGGGGCTTGCCGGTCCTTGAAGGTCCGGCCGTCCAGGGGCACGCGGCTGAGCCGGCGCGCGTCCAGTTGGCCGCCGGTGAGTCCCCGCCGGACCTTGCGTCGCCGGGCCTGGCGGATGAGGGTCTCCTGCCGCTGGAAGATGCGCCGCAGCCGCTTGACCTGGAGTTCGTCCGGCGCCACGCTCGACTTGGCCACCCCCCGCCGGAAAATGGTCTCCATGGTCCGGGCCTCGGGGTCCTGCACGGCCACGGCCACGTGCTGGGTCAGGTCGGCCTCCTCGTCTTCGAGAATGGCGTTGACTTCCTCGACCAGCTCGGGCGACAACCCGCCGCTGGACGGATCTTCCTCATCCTCGTCAGGGTCCCGGCCGTCGGCCGAGTTCTCGGGCCGGTCCAGATCGCCGGGCGGACCGCCCTCGTCGTACAGATTGATCGCTTCCGGGTCGCCGACAAAGGTCTCCCAGTCGGAGATGGTCTTGAGCACGCGGGCCCACATCTCCCGGTAGAGGTCCACCCGGGCGTCCCGTCGGAGCCGGCCCGGTTTCTGACGGGCCAATTCCCGGATGGACGCGGCCGCGTCGCTCAGGATGGGCAGCAGGTCCTCGTAGTAGAAATGCAGCGGGCTGGGTTCGGAGCTGGTCAGTTCCTGACGGAGCCAGACGCGGGCCAGGCTGGCCGAGGTCGGGGGCAGGGACGGGTCGCGTACGTCCGTGGCCAGGGCGTTGGCCCAGTAGGACTTGAGGTAGAGCCGGTGAAAGACGCTGGATTCGGCCACGGCGTCGATATACACGGTCTCGGCCGCGGCCAGAAGATCGGCCAGAAAGAGACGCTGGTCGCCCGGCAGGTCGGGCAGGCCGCGCATGACCCGCTCGGTGACGTGTTCGGTCCACTCCATGGAGGCCAGGCCTTGGTGGATGACCTCGGCCACGAGCAGGTCGAAGTTCTTGTGGGCGATGGGGTATTTCCCCTGGAGGGCCTTGGGTTCGAGCACGATGTTGCTCGATTCGTCCTCGACCATGCCCTTCCAAAAGATGGGCTTCACGTTGCGGCCGATGTGCTGGCCCACCTTGCGCAGGGCGCGCAGGCTGAGGGCCAGTTCGGTCGCCTCGTCGCGCGAGCGGTTCACCCGCCAGTACTGGGAATAACGGCTCATGGCCAGGCCTTATAAATCGGACCGTCAGTCCTCATCGGTCAGGTACAACACGTACTCGCCCTTGACCACCTCGGTCTCGCCGGTTTCGGCCTGGACGGAAAGCAGCAGGGATTCGAGCGTGTCCTTCGAGATTTGCAGGCTGTAGATGAGCGCCTCGCGCAGGGTCGAGCCCAGGGAGACCAGTTCGGCGATCATGAGGGAGTGGCGGATCGAGACGCTCAGGGACATCTGGTCGTTGTTGCGGATTTTGTTGACCACGCGGAGGATATGGCCGGCCTGGTCCGGGGACACGCCGGTCTTGCGGATCAGGACCTCTTGTTCCACGGCGAGGGGCAGGTATTCGAGGTGGATACGGTAGAAGCGGTCCTTGAGGGCCGCGTCCAACTGATCCGTGCCCGTGAATTCGTCGCCTTCGTTCATGGTGGCGAAGAAGATGACGCCCGGAGAGACCTCGACGAGCCCGAGTTCATCCACCCAGATGGAGCGGTCCTCGGACAGCACGGAAAAGAGTTCGTTCAAGGCGTGCGGGCTTTCCGAGCGGTTGATCTCTTCGAGGTGGATGACGCAGCCCGGTGTTTGGATGGCCTTGGGGAAGAGGAATTCCTGGTAGTAAGTCTCCCCCTCCTTAAGGCGCTGCTGGCCGAAAAGCTGTCCGGATTCGAGCAACAGCCCGACCTGAAAGGTGGCCATGGGGCGATTGTAGATGTGGGCGAATTGACGCACCAACGTGGATTTGCCGCAGCCCTGCTGGCCGGTGGTCAGGATATTGACCGGGTGTTTTTGGGACATCCTGTGCAGACGCGCCAGGTTATGCCGATCTTCCTCCAAAATGAAGAAGTTCGGGTCCAGCTGAGGAACCTTCAATTGCCCTTCCATGGAGGCCATTTTTCGTCCTTCCCGTTCCCAGACCGCTCCTATCTTCGGCTTCCGGTCAAACGCATTGTCAGGCTTCGGCGTAGAGTCCGCGCCCTCCTCGATTTCGTTTCGAAATCCCGTGTATTATGCGGTCTGGTCGTCTTTCTTGTCTATTTGATTCAAATTCTTTGGTCCGGGTAGTATGAATTAGACCTATTTTTATTCCATGAGCCGGTTTTCGTCAAGGGCAAACCCATGGGCTTTGGCCGGGCGGATCAAGGGCCGGGGCGGGGCGGGCCAAGGTCTTTTCAATTGAAAAATCCGGTTTTTGTTGTACAATAGCCGTATGAAAAACAAGCGAATTTCCGCGCGGGTTCTTTTCTGGGCGGCGCTTTTGGCCGTGGGCTTGCTCACCGCCTCGGGCTTCGGTCAGGATAAGGAACCGGCGCCTTCTCCGGCGGGTCCGGTGTGCATCATGCGGATCGATGGGGCCATCAGTCCGGCTTCGGCCGAGTTTCTGACCGCGTCCATCGCCCGGGCCGAGGCCGAAGGCGCGCAGGCCTTGCTCATCGAGCTGGATACGCCCGGCGGGTTGGCCGAGTCCATGCGGACCATGATCAAGGACATTTTGAACGCGCCGCTGCCCATCATCGTTTACGTCACGCCGTCCGGCGGCCGGGCGGCTTCGGCCGGGGTTTTCATCACCATGGCCGCGGACGTGGCGGCCATGGCGCCCGGAACGAATATCGGGGCCGCCCACCCGGTGGCCGGGGGAGGCAAGGACATCCCGAGGGAGATGGCCAAAAAGGTGGTCAACGACATGGTGGCCATGGGCAAGGGCGTGGCCAAGCAGCGGGGCCGCAACCAGGCCTGGGCCGAGAAGGCGATTCGGGAGAGCGTTTCGGTTCCGGCCGGCGAGGCCCTTAAGCTCAAGGTGATCGACATGGTGGCCGAAAGCCGCCAGGGCCTTTTAAAAAACCTGGACGGCCGGCGCGTCCAGCGCGAGGGGCTGGACGTGGTCCTGCACACGCGCCGGGCCAGGATCGTATTCCTCAACGAGGGCCTGCGCGAAAAAATCCTGAATATCCTGGCCAACCCGAATATCGCCTACATCCTGGTCATGCTGGCCATCGCCGGGTTGTACTTCGAGTTCTCCAACCCCGGGGCCATCCTGCCGGGCGTGATCGGCGGTCTGGCCGCTATTCTGGCCGCCTATGCCTTGCAGATGCTGCCGGTCAACTACGTGGGCATTCTGCTCATCCTGGCGGCCGTCATCCTGTTCATTCTGGAGATCAAGATCGCCTCCTATGGTTTGCTCAGCATCAGCGGGCTGCTGGCCCTGGTCCTGGGTTCGTTGATGCTGTTTCGAGGTCCGGAGGAATATATGCGGGTATCGCTGAGTATCCTCTTGCCCACCGTGCTGCTGGTGGGCGGATTCTTCGTGGTGGTGACCTGGCTGGTGGTCAAGGAACGGCTCCGGACCTCGACGACCGGCTCGGCCGGCCTGTTGGGGCTCAAGGGCCCGGTCAAGGCATGGGACGGCGGCCACGGCCAGGTCTTTGTGCACGGTGAATGGTGGAAGGCCATCAGCGACGACCAACTCGCCTCGGGCGACCAGGTCGAGGTCCTGGCCGTGGACGGACTGACCCTGACGGTCAGGAAACTGGGTGCGCCCGCGTAGTTTAGGCGGTCTTGAGGAACCGGGAGGTAATTTTTTATGTTAAGGACAAATATCGAACTTGACGAAAAGTTCGTGGCCGAAGCCATGAAGCTTACCCGTAAAAAAACAAAAAAGGATCTCTTAAATTATGCTCTCGAAGAACTTGTGAGCAGATGCAAAAGAAAAAAGCTCCTCGAGTACGAAGGCAAGGTCAAATGGACGGGCAATCTCAGTGAGATGAGGAAAAGCAGGGCATGATCCTCGTGGATACCAGCGTATGAATAGATTTCCTCAGGGGAGCAAACTCGCTTGAGCGTCATGCCTTGCATAGGCTTATCGAAGAAGCGGCGATATGCATTGAGAATAACCTGCTCCTGCTTCATAAGGATAGCGACTTCGCATCTATTGAAGCTTGCACTTCTTTAAAGTGCTATAAGATATAAAGTTTCAGGACAGATTCCTAACGAAAAGAAGTTATTGTACTTTTGCCATCTTAGGGAGGAATGCTCATGGGCTTTTATGGTTTTATTGGAATCATTATTATCGTTGTTCTTTTTCTCTCCTCGGCCCTGCGCATCCTCAAGGAGTACGAGCGCGGCGTCATCTTCCGTCTGGGCAAGGTCCTGACCGCGGCCAAGGGGCCGGGGCTCATCATCCTCATCCCGGTCATCGATAAGATGGAAAAGGTCAGCCTGCGTCTGGTGGCCATGGACGTGCCGCCCCAGGACGTCATCACCCGGGACAACGTCTCGGTCAAGGTGAACGCGGTCGTCTATTTCCGGGTCATGGAGCCGGTCAAGGCCATCATCCAGGTCGAGGATTTCCTGTTCGCCACCTCCCAGCTTTCCCAGACCACGCTTCGGAGCGTCTGCGGTCAGGCCGAGTTGGACGAACTGCTCAGCCAGCGGGACAAGATCAACGCCAAGCTGCAGGAGTACCTGGACGAGCACACCGACCCCTGGGGCATCAAGGTGGCCAACGTCGAGGTCAAGCACATCGACCTGCCGGCCGACATGCAGCGGGCCATGGCCAAGCAGGCCGAGGCCGAACGGGAACGGCGGGCCAAGGTCATCAACGCCGAGGGCGAAGCCCAGGCCGCGGCCAAGCTGGCCGAGGCGGCCACGGTCATCCGGGACCATCCCATCGCCCTCCAGCTTCGGTATCTCCAAACCCTGCGCGAGGTCTCCTCGGAGAACGCCAGCACCACCATTTTTCCGGTGCCCATTGACCTGTTCAAACCCTTTTTGAGCCTGGCCGAGCGGCTGAACCAGCGATTGGACGCCGGCGGCGCCAAAACCGAGCCGGAGAAGACCGGCTAAGCGCGGTCCGGCCGCGTAAATTCGGAAACAGGGGCGGTCCGTGGACCGCCTCTGCCGCTTTTTGCTTGAATCCGGGCCGAACCCCGGTTATCTTTATGAAAACATACACATCAGGCCGACCGGCTCGGCCGGCGTTAAGGAGTGCATATGGCCAAGAAGGAAAGGCAAGGCAAAAAGGAACGACCCCTGGAGAAGATGACGGCCAAGGAACTCAGGGAACTGGGCCTGACCATGCCCGAAATCAGCGGGGTTCACGGCATGAACAAGGCCGAACTGATCACGGCCATCAACCAGGCGCGGGGCGTGGTGGAGGAAAAGAAGGCCGGGGCGACCGACGTTCGGGAGGTGAAGCGGCAGATCAAGGCGCTCAAAGTCCAGCGGGGCGCGGCCCTGGAAAGCGGGGCCGAAAAGCAGGAGTTGGATCGACTTCGTCGCAAGATCGGACGTTTGAAAAAGAGGACCCGCAAGGCGGCCTAGAGACCCGGATACGGTCTTGGATCGGGAGGTCGCCGTTCATGCGCGCCTGGAAAAAAACACCCGGAAAAGAAAAGGGCCTCGTTCGGCGAAGCCCCGGCAAAGGGCTGGGGCTCGCCATGGCCTTGGGGCTGATCCTGGCGCTTGCCGCCGGCGGGTGCGCTTTCAACCGGCCGGACAAATCGGTTGCGCCTCCGACCCACCATGACGTGGCCGTGCGTGACGAAAAGGCCCAGGGTCTCAAATTCGAAATCCTGGACTTTTCGTGGCACTACCTGCCGGTCACCGACCAGATTCAGGTCTCGGGCCGGGCCCAAAACCTGACCGGGGAAAGCCAACAGGCCGTGACCCTGCGGGTGACCGCCTATGATCAGAGCGGGCATCTGATCAGCAGGACCTCCACGTTCCTGAACCCGACGTATATCAAGCCGGACCAGATCGCCAGGTTCGATTTTTACCTGAACGGCGGCGAATCGGTCACCAGTGTGCGTCTTGAATACTACTTCCAAATCCAACATTGAGCCGCCAAGCCGCGACCGGCGTCAGCCGGAAGAACAAAAGGAGCTTCGCATGCCCAAGGTGAAAATATACACCCTGTCCACGTGCGGCCACTGCGCGCACACCAAGCGGCTGCTTCAAAAATACAACGTGGATTTCGAAGCCGTGGACGTGGACCTGACCCAAGGGGACGAGCGCGCGGCCCTCGTTGATGAGGTGAGGCGCTACAACCCGGCCGTCTCCTTTCCCACCATCCTGATCGGCGACAAGGTGATCGTGGGCTACCGCGAGGACGAGATCAAGGAGGCCCTGGGCTTATGAGCGAAGAAGCGGAAAAGCTCTACGAAATGCTGCGCAAGGTTCAGGAGCCCAAGGGGTATTTTTTTAACGCCGACCGCGAACGCACCATGGAACTCCTGGAAGCCCTGCTGGTCAACCGGAAGCGCCACGGGTACATGGGCTGCCCCTGCCGGCTGTCCGCCGAAGACCGCGAGTGGGACAAGGATATCATCTGCCCCTGCGTCTATCGAGAGCCGGATGTGGCCGAGTTCGGAAGCTGCTACTGCAACCTGTACGTCTCCCCGGAGTGGAACGAAGGCAAGATTCCCCACGACTATGTCCCGGAGCGGCGGTCGCCGGATAAGATCAAGTTCTAAACGCCGGAACCATCGCTCTCCCCTGGAATTTCCCCCAGACAAAACCTCATTCCGTCATTGCGAGGAGGCCTGTCTTGGCCTGACGACGTGGCAATCTCATTTCTTTTCAAGCAGATACGAGATTGCTTCACTTCGTTCGTAATGACGGGAAGTGTTTGATTTAATCCAAAGAAACTTCTAGTGAAGCTTTAGGAAGAGGAGGAGGACGGCGCCGAGTCGCCGCTGCCCACGGCCTGGACCTTGCGCAGGGGCTGGACACCGCTGTTGTTGGCATTGGCGGCGGTGCTGGGCCGGGAGGAGTTGATGGCCCGGAGGGACCGTTCGGCCTGAGCCCGCTCGCCCACGACCTCGATGAGCCGTTTGTTGGTGTCTTCGAGGCGGCTGGACAGGGTGGTGATGATCTGCTTGGAGATGGCCGGGTAGTTCTCGATGGTCTCCCAGAGCTTGTCTCCGGGGAAGACCTTGACGATGCTCTTGCCCAGGGAGCGGATGGTCGCCGAACGCTTGCCGCCCACCAGGGCGCTCATTTCGCCGAAGTAGCTGTTGGGTTCCGAGATTTCGGCGATTTTTTCGTTGCCTTTGAGGACTTCGAGAGCCCCCTGGATCAAGCGGTAGAAGTTCGTGTCCGCGTTGCCCTCCCGGATGATGATGTCGCCGTTGTCGAAGACGAGTTCGTCCGGGTCCAGCAGGTAGGCCGGCAGGCTCTCCTTCTGCATGACCGTGCCTTCGAGGACCTGGTCCAGACTGGTCAGACCCTGCTTGGCCTTGAGCAGGCCGTCCAGCCGCAGGGTGTGCATGCCGTCCTTGATGGCGATTTTTCTCAATGCCCCCTCGGTCACGTTCGAGGCCACGGCTTGGGCCAGATTCTCGGACATCTCCATGACCTCGAAGACGCCCAGCCGGCCTTTGTAGCCCGTGCCCGAGCAGTTGGGGCAGCCCTTGCCTTCGTACAGGTGCAGGCTGGAAAATTCGGACTTGTCGAACCCGGCTTCGAGCAGTTTGTTGGCGCTGATCTTGGTCAGCGGGGCCTTGCACTTGGGACAGATGCGCCGGAGCAGGCGCTGGGCCGTGACCAGGGTGACCGCGGCCGAGACATTGAACGGGGCCACGCCCATGTCCACCAGACGGGTGACCGTGCCCGGGCAGTCGTTGGTGTGAAGCGTGGAAAAGACCAGGTGGCCGGTCATGGCCGCCTCGGTGGCGATCGAGCCGGTTTCGATGTCCCGGATCTCGCCGATCATACAGATATCCGGGTCTTGGCGCAGGAAGGCCTTGAGGGCGGCGGCAAAGGTCATGCCGACCTCGTTGTTCACGTTGACCTGGTTGATGCCCCGAAAGTTGAACTCGACCGGGTCCTCGGCCGTTAGGATTTTCACGTCTTCCTGATTGAGCACGGACAGGGCGGAATAAAGCGTGGTGGTCTTGCCCGACCCGGTGGGGCCGGTGACCAGGACCAAGCCGTAGGGACGGCTGATGGCCCCCATGAACTTGGCGTAATCCTCCTGGGCGAAACCCATCTTGGCCAGGTCCACGTTCAGGCCGCTCTTGTCCAGGATACGCAAGACAATGGATTCGCCGAACAAGGTGGGTAGGGAGGAGACGCGGAAGTCCACCTCCTTGCGCGGCCCGACCCGGAGCTTGATGCGGCCGTCCTGAGGCACCCGCCGTTCGGTGATGTCCAGGTTGGAGATGATCTTGAAACGGGCGATGAGGGCGTTCTTGATTTCCAGGGGAAGGTTCATGGTCTTGAACAGGGAACCGTCCAGCCGGTAGCGCACGTTGAACGCCTTTTCGAAAGGCTCGATGTGAATGTCCGAGACGCCGTCCTTGATGGCTTTGAGCAGAATCCCGTTGACCAGCTTGATGATAGGCGCGTCCGAAGCCTGGAACTGGCTCTGCTGCGCCTCGTCCTCGGCCATGTCGAAGTCTTCGGCCACGGCCCCGACCAGGTCCCCGAAGTCCTCGACGTCCGACAGGGACATCTGTTCGTCTTCTTCGCTCGTGGTGATCTTGAAAAAGGATTGGTATTCCTCGTCCGGGATTTTGTAATATCTGCGGTAGGCCTCGACGATGTCCTTTTCCGCGGCTACGCCCGCCCGAACCGTGACCTTGATCTGCGTGGTCATTTCCTCCACGGCGTTCGTGTTGGTCGGTTCGGTCATGGCCACCAAGAGCGAGTTGTCCTTGAACCGGACCGGGAAAGCGAAATGCTTTTTGGCCAGTTCGTAGGGTATCATCTTGATGACGTCCGCCCCGATCTCCTGCTCGGCGATATTGACGATCGGGTAGTTGTATTTGCGGGAGAGCAGGTTGGGGATGGTGTTTTCGTCGATATAGCCGTTTTTGAGCAGAATGGAGCCGAGAAATCCGCCTTCCTTTTTGTGGACGGCCAGGGCCTCATCCAGTTGGGTCTGGATGATCTGGGCTTCCTTCTTCAGGATTTCCCCGATCTTGAACTGGGATTGGTTCCCGGTCTGATCGTGGATTGTGGCGGCGAAGCTGGATTTTTTCTTGACGACTTCGGCCATTTCTGGCTACCTCAAACAACTCAAGACTCTGTACCCAAACAATACCGGAAAATACCGGCGAGTGCAAGCATTACTTTCTTTTGTGAAAATGCCCAGCGAGCGCCTTCCCCTCTGCTTGCAGAGGGGGTAGCGAGCGAAATCAAGAATGGATTATTCTCCTTACATTTGAAGATTCCCCGCGGCTTGCCGCGGGGCGCTTCAATTTGGCGGACCCCGGCGTGCTTCGGGGCCTCGGGCGGCCGAAGAAAACCGGCCCGCACAGTAGGCAGGGCCTTGAAAATGTGATACATTGGCCCATCAAGCCCTCCACGCGGGCCGACGCGGTTTCAGGATGACCCCTATGCCTTTTGACCGGTGGCTGTGCAGGCTGCTGATCCTGCTTCTTCTGGCGGTGTGGGGATCGGTCTCCATGGCCGATTCCCCGTCGGAAACGCCCTCGTCGCCCCAGAAAAATCCGACCCTGACCCAGGCGGTCATGTGCGAAGACGTCCAGGGATCGAGCCCGGTCCGACCGGCCGTGGTCTTCGCGGCCACCATCGGCCGGGTGTACTGTTTCAACCTTTTCGATCCGGTGCCGGAGCGGACCACCGTCATCCAAACCTGGTACCATCGGGATGTGCTGATCACCACGCGGAAACTGACCCTGAAGCCGCCGCGCTGGGCGACCTTCAGCAGCATCCAGCTTCGGGAATCGGACAAGGGCCCCTGGCGGGTGGAGATTCAAGATTCACGGGGGCGCGTCCTCCATACGTTGCGTTTCAGCATCACCGATTAGCCGGCCATGTACTGGAGTTTCCCGCTACTCAATATCATTCGCTGGCAGGACGTGGTCGATATCCTGGTCATCGGCTACATCCTGTTTCGGCTGTACGTCCTGTTTCGGGGGACGATGATCTTTCGTATCCTGATCGGGATCGCGATCTTGTGGTTCATGCAGCGGTTGGCCTCCTATATGGGGCTCATCGTCACCAGCTGGATGCTTCAGGGCGTGACCGCGGTGGCGGCCCTGGTCATCATCGTGGTCTTCCGGCACGAAATCCGGGCCGTGTTCCAGGCCAAGACGTTTCGGTCCGTGCTGTGGGGCATTCCCCGCATGGCGCGGCTGACGCCCATCGACCTGATCGCGGACAGCGCCTTTGAACTGGCCCAGCGCCGCCACGGCGCCCTGATCGTCATTCCGGGCAAGGACGTCCTGGGCGAGGAGGTGCTGCACAGCGGCATTCCCTGGAACGGCCGCTTGTCCAAGGAGATGCTGCTCAGCATTTTCTGGCCGGACAACCCGGTGCACGACGGGGCCGCGGTGGTGCAAGGGGATCGGGTGACCGAGGTGGGGGCCATTCTGCCCCTGTCCCATTCCCAGGAGCTGCCATCCTACTATGGCACCCGGCATCGGGCCGCCCTGGGCCTGGCCGAGATGACCGACGCCCTGGTGGTGGTCGTTTCCGAGGAACGGGGCACCGTGACCACGGCCCATGAAGGCCGGTTTCGGATTTTCAGTCAGCGGACGGCCTTTATCAAGACCCTGGCCGATCACCTGGGCGTGGACAGCGGAGACGGCGGTTCGATCCGGCGGGAGCGCTGGGGCCTGGCCCTGGCCGCCGTGGCTTCGCTCCTGTTTGTTATCGCCGTCTGGCTCAGTTTCACCCAGGGCAGGGACACCATCACTTCCATCGAGGTGCCTATCGAGTACATCAACCGGGACCCGAACATCGAGATTCTGGGCACCTCCGCGCAGACCGTGCATCTGCGCCTGAGCGGCTCGGCGGCCCTGATCAACCTCGTCCGTCCCGAGCAGGTGCAGGTGCGTATCAACCTCAAGGACATGGGTGTGGGCACCAAGGCCTACACCGTGGGCGCCGACCAGGTGGACCTGCCGCCGGGCATCGTTCTTCAGCAGGTGGAGCCGCCGGAAATCCGCGTCACCATGGACGTGCTCGTCACCCGCACCCTGCCGCTGCAAGTGGACTGGACCGGGCACCTGGACGACCGTCTGGTGATGACCCAGGTGACGCTTTCCCCCACCCAGCTCCCGGTCGTGGGCGGCAGCCAGATGCTCGAAGGCATGTCCACCCTGTACACGGAGCAGACCCCGTTGGATCGGATCACCGGCTCGGGCGTGGTGGAGGTCAAACCGGTCTTGTCGCCGGCCACGCTCAAACTCGCGCCCGAGGCCAAGGACCGGATCAAGGTCCGTTTCGTGGTCCAGGAGCGTCAGCCGGCCGAGGCCAAGGAATGACGCGCCAACCGCGGCAGGGGGACCTGGCGGTCCATGCCTGAGCTGCCCGAAGTGGAGTGCGTGGCCCGGGAGCTGGCCGGCCTTATCACCGGCCGCCGGGTGAAGCGCGTCTGGGTGGGCCTGCCCAAGCTGACGCCCCAGGGTGGACGCCGGCTTTCTCGACTCTTGGCCGGGGCCGAGGTTCTCGGGGTCGAACGTCGGGCAAAGCAGATCGTCGTCTCCTTAAGCGGCGGGCGGTATCTGGTCGTTCACCTCAAGATGACCGGCCGGTTCCTTTGGCCCGAGGACGGACAGGATGCGCCGCCTCACGTGCACGCGATCTTCCACTTTGAAGACGGCGGCCGGTTGTTCTACCAGGATGTGCGCCAATTCGGGTATCTGCTCGGTTTCGAGGAGGCCGCGTACCAGGCCTGGCAAACCGTGCAGGCCGCCGGACCGGACCCCCTCAAACTATCCGCGACCGCGTTTTTCGAGCGGCTGAACAAGCACAAGGGCCGCATGAAGTCCCTGCTGCTCAACCAGCGGTTTCTCGGAGGACTGGGAAACATCTACGCCGATGAGGCCCTGTTCGCCGCGGGCGTCCATCCTCTGGCGCCGGCCCACAGCCTGGATGAGCAGACCGCGGCCCGGCTGCTTCAAGAGATGAAGATGATTCTGCGGGAAGCCATCCGCTGCGGCGGATCGACCATGCGGGATTATCTGACTCCCAGCCGCCGGCGCGGCAGCTATCAGAACCGGCATCGGGTTTACGGCCGGGCCGGCCAGGCCTGCCCGGTCTGCGGCCGCGCGATCGAACGCCTGGTGGTCGGCGGCCGGAGCACGCATTTTTGCCCGGATTGCCAGCCGGTGGCCCAAGGCAAGCCACGATCCCGGTGAGCACGAGGACGTTATCCGGCGAGGTATGCGTTAGCGGTGATCCTTTCGCCAAGAAACGGGATGGGCAGAGACGCGGGACAAGGCATGGGCAGGATGCCCATGCCACAAGAGGCGATCTTCGTGGCACGGGCATCTTGCCCGTGCATCCTGAGACAGACGGCCCTGGTGCGACCTTGTCTTTCGGACCGCGACAAGTGTTTTCGCCGACAATAGGACGCAACCTCGGATGACCTTTCCCATCGTCTATTCCGACCTGGACGGCACGCTCCTGGACCACCATACCTATAGCTGGGACGAGGCCCAGGAGGCCCTGGAGCGCCTCAAGGCCGCCCGCGTGCCCCTGGTGCTGGTCTCCTCCAAGACCCGGGTCGAAATCGAGACCCTGCGGCGGGCGCTGGGAAACACCGATCCCTTTATTTCGGAAAACGGGGGCGCCGTTTTCCTGCCCGAGGACTGCGACCTCGCGGCTCCGGCCTCGGCCCGACGTATCGAGGGCTACCGGGCGATCGTTCTGGGCCTGGACCACGAGGAAATGGCCGCGAAATTCGATCTTCTGGCCCGCGATTTTCCGATCCGGGCCTTTTCCCGCATGCCGGCCTCCGAAGCCGCAGCCCTGGTGGGTCTGGACGTCGAGGCGGTCCAGGCTGCCCAGCAGCGCGAATACGGCGAGGCCTTCATCTTCACCCGGGAGGACGTTTCCCTAACGGCTTTCGAGGCCGCGGCCGGGCGTTTGGACCTCGAAGTGACGCGGGGCGGACGGCTTTTTCATCTGTTGGCCGGCAACGACAAGGGCCGGGCCGTGCGCCTGCTCACCGGCCTTTATCGTCAGGAACACGACCGGGTGGCGACCATCGGCGTGGGGGACGCGCCCAACGACGAGCCGCTGCTGGCCGCAGTGGACTTGGCTTACCTGGTGGCCCGGCCCGATGGAACCCACGCCCGGCTGCATGTTCCGGAAATCAGCCGGGTGCCCGGCAGGGGTCCGGCCGGATTCAAACAGGCCGTGTTCGACGGCCTGGCCCGAGTTGCTTCGCTTGACCGGCTGTGATATAGGGGGAGCATTGCCTTTCGAGGGTATAACCCATGCCTTTGCCCGTCGATCTTAGAAGCGATACGGTCACGCGGCCCACGCCGGCCATGCGCGCCGCCATGCTGGACGCGCCGGTGGGGGACGACGTCTTCGGCGAAGACCCTTCGATCAACGCCCTTCAGGAAATGGCCGCCGACATGCTGGGCAAGGAGGCGGCCCTTTTCGTGCCTTCGGGCACCATGGCCAATCAGCTCGCCATCCGCGTCCAGACCGAACTGGGGGACGAAGTGCTGCTGGACGCGCAATCCCATCCCATGAGTTCGGAAAGCGGGGCCGCGGCCGTGATCAGCTCGGTCACCTTCCGTCCGCTGCCCGGCCGTCGAGGCCTGCTGTCGCCGGAACAGATACGGGCCGCGGTCCGTCCGGAAAACATCCACTATGCGCCGGCCCGGCTCTGCTGCCTGGAAAACACGCACAACCAGGGCGGGGGTTCGGTCTATCCGCTCGAAACCGTGGCCGCCATCCGGGAAACGACCGCCGCGCTGGGTCTGTCGCTGCACATGGACGGCGCCCGGCTGTTCAATGCCTGCGCGGCCACGGGCCATGCCCCGGCCGATTACGCAAGGCACGCGGACACGGTCAGCTTCTGTCTGTCCAAGGGGCTGGGAGCGCCGGTGGGGTCCATCCTGACCGGCAGCCGCGCTTTGATGAAAAAGGCCGTGCGTTGGCGCAAGGTCATGGGCGGCGGCATGCGGCAGGCCGGGATTCTGGCCGCCGCCGGGATATACGCCCTGACCCACAACGTGGACCGGTTGATCGAGGATCACGAGAACGCCCAAGTCCTGGCGCGGGGGTTGGCCGAGGCGCCGGGTCTCGAAGTCCGGCTCGACGAGGTCGAGACGAACATCGTCATCTTCCGGGTGACTCGGCCCGGACTCGACGCGGCCGAGTTTGTCCGCCGCCTGGCGTCCCGGCAGGTTTTCATGCTGCCCTTCGGTCCGGACGCGGTTCGAGCCGTGACCCACCTGGACGTGAATCGGGCCGGCGTCGAAGTCGCGGTCAAGGCCGCGCTGGGCGTGACGGCATCCGGGGCGGGGTGAACCCGGGATAATTCATTTAAAACCGGCCTTTTCTTGACCGGACCGCATATTCGTATTATAGATAATTAAAGCCGTCTTCTTTTTGCATAAGACATCGTATTTTTTTGCCTTCCGGTCGGACGAAGACGCGTAAGAGGAAGCCATGAATACGCACAACTTCTTTGGCATGCCAGCCCACAGAACCGACGACGAAGCGGTCCGTTCGGGGGTCGTACTTCCAACCTACGATGGCAAACGGATTTTGGTGGTCGAGGACGAAGCGCCCATTCGCGAGACGATCCGCGAATACCTGGCCCGTTGCGGCTACGAGGTGAAGAGCGCGATCAACGGCCGGGAAGCCTTGGTCCTGCTGAACCGAGAGGAATACGACGTCGTGATCACGGACCTGGCCATGCCGGTCATGGACGGGTTCGAGATGATGCGGGAGGCGCTGAAAATTCAGCCCATGACCCCCATTGTCATCCTCTCCGGTCAGAGCACCTTTGAAAACGCCTTGCAGGCCATCCAGATGGGCGCCTACGATTTTATCACCAAGCCGGTGGTCGATTTTGGAGCGTTGCGGGTCTGCATCAACCGGGGGCTCGAACGCAAAAGCTTCCTCGTCCTCCAAAAGGAATATCAACAAAACCTGGAACGGATCGTGGCCGACCAATCCGCGGAACTGGTCAGGAAGAACAAGATGCTTCGCGATTACGCGGAGCGTTTGGAGGAGGTCTCGGTTTCCACGATCGGCACGCTCCAGGTGGCCCTTGAGGAAAAGGACACCTATACCGCCGGCCATTCCCAGCGCGTGACCGACTACTGCCTGGCCGCCGGAAAGCAGCTCGATCTGTCCGACGAGGACCTGTGGGTGTTGGCCACGGGAGCCAAGCTCCACGATATCGGCAAGATGCTCATGGACACGAGCTATATCCACAAACCGGGCGCGCTCACCGACGTGGAGTGGATGACCATGAAACAGCACCCGGTCGTGGCCGATCGCATTCTCGGCCCGCTGCCGTTTCTGCGGGAAGTCCGCCCCCTGGTGCGACATCACCACGAGCGGTTGGACGGCTCCGGTTACCCGGACGGGCTCGTCGGGGACGAAATCGATCTGCTGACCATGATCCTGGCCGTGGCCGACTCCTTCGACGCCATGACTTCCCGTCGGAGCTACCGGCCGACGCTAACGTCGGATGAGGCGATCGAGGAGCTTCGGCGCTGTTCCGGGAGGCTCTACCGCGAGGAAGCGGTGCAGGGATTGCTGGCGGCTCTGGACGATCTGCCCGAGACCCAGGGGGACGATGCCTGAGCATGGGAAATGACCGTGTAACAGGCCGTCACAGTCATTATTCCTTGCCATGAAACTGCCATGAAATTGCCGTCAAACCGCCGCCTGACTGCTGTTTGATAGCTTTTTGGCATCGCAACAATTCGCCACGGCCCGGGATCGAGCGGGGTCCGGGCGAGGCTCAATGAGGTGGATGACCGCCATGTTCAAAAATATACTCGTGCCCACGGACTTTACGGAAAAAAGCTATAAAGCCCTGGATATTGCTGTCAAACTCGCCACCCAGAACCATGGCAAAGTGACCCTGCTGCACGTGATCGAGACCTTGGAGGGGATGGAGCGCGAGGAATTGAGCAAGTTCTACGAAAAACTCGAGGCCCACGCCCAAAAAGAGATGCTCCGCATGATCGAGCAGTACCGCAACAAGGAAGTGATCGCCGACCGGCGGATTCTACTCGGCAAGCGCGCCGGAGAAATCCTCAATGAAGCCCGCAACTTGGAGATTGATTTGATTGTGCTCAGCTCCCATCGGGTGGACCCCGTCAACCCGAATCAGGACTGGGCCACGATCAGCTACAAGGTGGGCATCCTGGCGGATTGCCCGGTCTTGATGATCAAGTAAGCCGGGCGCGGCCAGATAGAATATCCCGTAATTACAATCGGATAAAGCTAATCGGCCAGGATCGCGTCCACGGCGAGCTTGTACTGGCCGACCATCCAGTCCGCGCGCTCGCCCGCGCCTTCGCTTTCAGACTCGGGCAAGCGACGTAAGGCCTCGCTTTTTAAGACCATTTCCGCCACGCTAAGTCCCTGCCCGTGGAAACGCTTGACTTCATGATCGAGTTCATCGAAAAATTCAATATAATTATCAATGAGTTCCGGACCTCCGACAAAGCCGTGCCCCGGCACCACGCGCTCCACATCCAGGGTCTTCATCTGACGCAGGGCCTCTTTCCAGGCGGAAAAGCGGGATTGGCCGAAGTAGGGGAACTGGGTTTCGACATTGTCGCCGGTGAAAAGTGTTTTTTCTTCAGATAGATAGATTCGGATCGTGCCCGGCGAGTGTCCGCCCGCGAATTCCAGGTGGAACGTGGCGTCGCCCATGTCCAGGGTCAAGCGGCGGTCAAAGGCCAGCATGGGCTGGGGGAAGGTAATTTTTTCCAGCTCTTGGGCGATTTCGGCCGCTTCCTTGGGGAAGGTCGCTTGAATTGTCTCTTGCAAGGCCTTGGTATTGTTCAGGAAACGAAAGCCCTTGGCCGCGGTTGCGTGGCAGATGACGCGATCCGTCAGGAAGGGAAAGCCCATGACGTGGTCGTAGTGGTGGTCGGTGCAGATGACAAAAGCGATGTCCTTGCCGGTCTCGGATTTGACGCGATTTGCCCAGTCCCTGGCGTCGCTTGGACGCATGGGCGTGTCGATCAGCACCAGGCCCCGAGCCGTGACCACGCAGCTTACGTTGGCGCCGGGGTATTCGGTTTCTATCAGGAGACGATTCCCAAACATTTCCATGACATAACCTCTCAAATCTGGCGGTTTCTCTTGCCCGTCCGCTTCAAACGGCCCTCCCGGCGGGACACGGGAGTCAAAGGGCAAACAACGATGGATTCATGATTGTTTTTTGATGACTGGGTGATAAATAAGTGATAACAGAATCGGGAACCGGCTGTCAATTACAAGGAATCAAAGCACGATACGGTTGCAATCTCCGGGCGGCTCGACTATAAGTCCGAAAGGCGCCGGGCGATTAAGCCCGCCGCTATCTTATCCGCGGGGACGAAACATGTTCGAATATCTGGTCACCCCCGAAATCGCCACCCTGTCCCCCTATCCTCCGGGCAAGCCCATCGAGGAGGTCCGGCGGGAGTTTGGGATCGACGACATCGTCAAACTGGCCTCCAACGAAAATATGCTGGGGCCTTCGCCCAAGGCAATGGACGCGGTCGCGGCCACGCTGCCCACGCTCCATCGCTACCCGGACGCCAGCGGCTACGAGCTGCGGCGGGGACTGGCCGCCTTCCATAGCCTTTCGCCCGAGAACATCGTCCTGGGCAACGGTTCGGACGAAATCATCGAGCTGTCCATCCGGGCCTTTGTCCGGCCCGGCATGGAGGTTCTTTTTTCCAAGCCCACCTTCATCTTCTACGCCATCGTGGCCCAGGCAGCCGGGGCGCGCATCGCGGAAGTGCCGCTCAAGAATTTCCGGCACGACCTGGCCGGTCTGGCTCGGGCAATCGGGGAAAAAACCCGGCTCATCTTCTTGGACAACCCCAACAACCCCTCGGGGTCCTTGGTGCCGCGACAAGACCTGGAAGCCTTTATCGCCGATCTGCCTAAAAACGTGGTCCTGGTCCTGGACGAGGCCTACCGGGACTTTGTGCGCGGAGAGGAACAGATCGACACCAATCGCTACATCGCCGGCGACAAGCCCGTGATCTTCATGCGCACCTTCAGCAAGGCCTACGGCCTGGCCGGCCTGCGCGTGGGATACGGCATGGCGCACCAGGAACTGGCCAGTTACCTGGACCGCATCCGGCAGCCTTTCAACATGAACCTCCTGGCCCAGGCCGGCGCTTTGGCCGCGCTCGACGACCGGGAGTTTTACGAAAAGACGCGGCAGACGACTTGGGCGGGTCTGGATTTTCTTTACGGCGAACTCGACGCCCTCGGTCTCCAATATAGAAAATCCCAGACCAATTATTTCCTCATCGATCTGGGGCGGTCCGCGGACGAGGTCATGAACGGGCTTTTGCGCGAAGGCCTGATCGTACGGTCCATGTCCAGCTACGGCATGAACCAAACCATCCGCCTGACCGTGGGCCTGCCCGAGGAAAACGAACGGTTCCTGCGGGCGTTGAAAAAGGTGCTGGGGCTGTGAGTGTCGGGACAGGCGAAGGGCGATTTCAGAGGCGACCGGACTATCGCTCTACGAGTCGCACAGGTAACGTGGTTCGGCAAACCCACATGAGCTTGGCTAGGGGCGGCGCATGCGCCGCCCACGTCGGTAGGCAGGTTCACGCGGGCGAGGCATGCCTCGCCCCTACAGTGTAGTATCTACTTTTTGTTTTTCGTAGGGGCGGCCCCCTGTGGCCGCCCGCTCATGGCCATGCCGCTTTGGCGGGGAAATTGTTCCCTTTCCTCGCAGCAAGAGAAATGCGGAATCCACCATGAACCAAACCGACCAAAAAATCATCACCATTGACGGGCCGGCCGGAGCGGGCAAGACCACCCTGGCTAGAGCTTTGGCCCGGCGGCTGGGCTGGCGCTACCTGGACACGGGCGCCATGTACCGGACCGTGGCCCTGGCCGCGGACGAGGCCAATATCCAGGTGTCGGACATTCCCGGCGTGGAAACGCTGCTGGCCAGCTTGAAAATGGATGTTCAGCTTGCATCCGAGGAAACGCGCCTGTTTCTTGGCGGCCGGGAAGTCACCGCCTTGATTCGCGAACCGCGCGTCAGCGCTCTGGCTTCGGCCATTTCGGCCTTGCCCCAGGTGCGCGCAAAAATGGTCGAACTGCAAAAGCGTCTCGGCCAGCAAGGACGCATCGTCACCGAAGGCCGGGACCAGGGCACCGTGGTTTTCCCCAGGGCCGGGCTCAAGTTTTTCCTGGACGCCGGTCCTGAGGAACGGGCGCGGCGGCGGTACGAGGAAATCAAGAGCCGGGGCAACGATGCGGACCTGGACCAGGTCGGCCGGGACATGGCCCAACGCGACCAGGCCGATTCCACGCGCGACGCTTCGCCCCTCCGCCCAGCCCAAGACGCCGTACCCATCGACTCCACGCGGCTTTCCATCGAAGAAGTTTTGAAGGTGATGCTGGATCGGGTTCGACAAAAAGGGTGGTAGCGCGGTATTCATTGCGTCATTAAAAGGGTAGGGGTACGACATACCGTGCCCCTACATTTATTTAGGACGGTCTTTTCTAGTGGACTGTTCGTTCTACTCGTTCCAGGGCAGAGCCCTGGGCCGAGAAAAAAATAAGAGCCCCACATCAAACGATCCGCTGCACTCCATTGTTGTTTCCACGCGGGCGGCCACAGAGGGCCGCCCCTACGGGTTTTTCGTCCCCGAGGTCTGCCTTGGAACGAGGGCAACTGATGTGGTTTAAAGAAAGCGGACACCTCGCTTTCTCTCTGATCACTCTCAGCAAAGTGTCCGTTTTTTTTAAACCACATCATCCTACCGTTTCGGGCGAGCACGCTATCTGGGGAGATTGGAAACGGAGATCGAGTTTCATCTCTTGGCCATGGCCTTCAACTTGAAAAAGGCGGTGGGACTGATGGCGACCTAAGGCGGTAGAACGTCCAAAGGTCGGCAGAGACCTCAAAGAAGGTCCCTGCGGGTATGAAATAGGGTGCTTCGGCCTTCAACAAGGGCCTCAAACACCAAATCCTCGGCCGGACTCGCCGGAAGAAGCTCTGGCCGAGAAGAAAAAAGACAGCCCTTCTCTTTTCGCAGCGGTCTCAACGTATATTCCGCATTAGATTAAGGGAGCAGTTTCTACCTGTCCGAGGCTCAACAGGTTCCCGCACCTTTTTAATCAAAATCTATCGTTTTTTTAATCCTCACAAAATATCCCGGAACCACAATCTGTCAGAATACAATCGCTTGGTATATTGAAGCGAGTCTGCATGATATTAAAATCAAAACACATAGGAAAACAGTTTATGAAAAGAGCGAGCCAAAAATCTTTTACAGCGAGAACACTTGACCGCGGAGAATCGGAAGGATTCAGCCTGAGTGGCGGGATGATTTCCAGCATCCTGGAGTTCGCCAAGCCCTTTGGCCATCACGAGGAAAAGGAACGCCTGAACCTGGGATTTGGGTTTCTCTATTATGGATTCGTCAGGGCCCTCAGGCCCAACCACGTGCTGGTGATCGGTTCAGGCTATGGTTTCAGCGTGGTCTGTCTGGCCCTAGGACTCAAAGACAATGGCAAAGGCCACCTCACCTTCGTGGACCCATCTTACAGCGTGCTCAAGGACGGGCCGTTCAAGACCGTTGGAGGGCGAGGATATTGGAAAAACGCGGAAAGCGTAACCCAACACTTCAGCCGTTTCGGCGTGGAAACGCTAATCACGCACCACAAGCTGACCAACAAAGAGTTTTTCCCTGGTTATGAGAGCCTGGGTCTGCCGGCCGTGGACCTCGCTTTTCTGGACGGAAACCATTCCTTTGAAAACGTGCGCTATGATTTTCTTCAAACCTTGGCCCGTTCAAAGAAGAACACATATATCTTCCTTCATGACAGCAGCATCTATCTTCGCGAGATCATCGGCAACTCGGGCGTGAAGAAGTGGCTGAGCATCATCAAGAAGGAAAAAGAATTGTTACAGATGATCGACCTTCCTTTCGCTTCAGGGGTGGCCATCGTGCGCGTCATGCAGGGGGATGCCTGGAAATGCTTGCAGACATCTTGTTCGGAGCAATAGCGTTCGCCGTTTTTCTGATCGGCCTTTTCCATTTCTGGAGGTACGTGTGGTTTTTCAGGAACCCGAGCCGGAGAATCCCCGAGGGAGAGCGGATACTCTGCCCGGCCGACGGCACCGTGGTTTATGCGGAGCGCGTGTCGGCCGGACTGCCCACGGTTTCCATCAAGGACGGCCGAAGCCTTTTGATCTCCGATGTCGTGCGGGAGGACGTGCCCGAGGCCAAATATCTCATCGGTGTTTTTATGAGTCCCTTTGACGTGCATTTCAATCGAGCCCCCATTGCCGGCACCATTGATTTCATCCGCCATCACCCGGCGCGGCTGAAAAATTTTCACATGACCTCCATGCACTGGCGCAGCCTGCTGCACCGCCTGCCCCTGTACGAAAACAGCCCCCATATCATCGAGAACGAGCGGACCGTGACCCGGATTTCGGGAAGATTTAAAGGGGAGCCCCTGTCCTGCTACGTGGTGCAGATCGCGGGCGGCAGCGTGCATGGCATCGATAGCTATTTCCCGGAGGGGAATCGTTTGAATCGAGGTCAAATTTTCGGGATGATCCGCATCGGTTCCCAGGTGGACACCGTGGTGACCTGCAAGCCGTTCATGACGATCAAAGTGAAACCCGGCGACAAGGTCAAGGCCGGCGAAAGCGTTCTTGTTGAATAGAATATGCCCCGATTCAAGAATGCCCGATTAGGCAGGGGGTTTTCTTGAGAGAGCGCCCAGGCCTGGCATGAACGCGGTCCAGTTGAGGACGCTGGCGGCGTCCCTGTGGCGGAAAACGGTCCCGGGCCAGCTTGTCATCCAACTCACGGATCGCTGCAATGCCTTCTGTCCTCAATGCGGCATGCGGGTCACCGCGAAGTTCCCTCGTTCCAAGCTCTCCCTGGACGTCGTGAAGCGGATTCTCGACCGCGCCGCGGAAAGAGGTGTTCGGGTCGTATCCTTCACTGGGGGGGAGCCTTTTCTTTTTCTTCCCGAATTAACCGATTTGATTCAATACGCAGGCCGGGCCGGGATCGAATACGTCCGCACCGGGACGAACGGCTTCATTTTCATCGAGGAGCGGCACCAACCCTTCGAATCCCATATCAAAAAAATCGCCGAATCCTTGGCCGAGACCCCGCTACGGAATTTGTGGATCAGCGTGGATTCGGCGGTGCCCGAAGTTCACGAGAAAATGCGGGGTTTCCCGGGCGTCGTCCGAGGGATTGAAAAGGCGCTGCCCATCTTTCACGAATTCGGCCTCTATCCTTCAGCCAACCTGGGGATCAACCGCAACATGGGCGGGGAAAGCCCCGGCGGCTATACCTTCAGGGCGCCTCAAGAGATCGACCGGGAACAGGTTTACCGTGAGTTTAGTCAAGCCTTCCGAACAATTTTTGATTTTGTGGTGAACTTGGGATTCACCATCGTCAATTTCTGCTATCCCATGAGCATCGACCCCACGGAAAAAAACGGGGGACTCGATCCAATCTACGCCGCCACGTCCACCGATCTCTTGGTGAAATTCTCGAAGGCTGAAAAAGCGGCCATCTTCAAGGCCCTGATGGATATGGCGCCCGAATACAGGTCCCGGATTCGGATTTTTTCTCCCCGAAGCGCGCTCTACGGTTTGTATCGACGATACGCAACCGGCGCGGGCAGCGCCCACCCCTGCCTGGGGGGCAGGGACTTTTTCTTCATCGACGCCAAAGACGGGCACACGTACCCCTGCGGTTACCGGGGGTATGACAACCTAGGCGATTACCGGGACGCCGGATGGCGTCCGCCGGAGGACGCAATCGACTGCGATCGATGCGACTGGGAATGTTTTCGGGACCCATCCGATCTCTTCGGACCTTTGCTTCAGGCCTTCTCCGATCCTCTATCCCTGGTCCGGAGGTTGATGAAGGACCCTGCCTTTTACCGTCTCTGGTTCGATGATTTGAAGTATTACCGCGCCTGCGACCTGTTCAGCGGGCGGACCCCTCCCGATATTAAACGGCTTGAGGCCTTCCAGAGCCTGAAACGCGACCTGGGAGGCTGGCGGATATAATCCCCTGGTTCTTTATGCGGAAAAAGAGGGTATGCATGGCTAAAACATACGTCCTGGACACCAACGTCCTTTTGCACGATCCCAAATCACTCTTTGCCTTTCCGGAAAACAACGTGGTCATCCCCTTGGCCGTGGTCGAGGAGATTGACAATCAGAAGAAGCGGCAGGATGAAATTGGCCGCAATGCGCGGTCCGTTTCGAGGATGCTCGACGAACTCCGGGGCCAGGGCAAGCTGTCCGCCGGGGTTCCCCTGGCGCATGGCGGGGTTCTCCGTGTTGAAATGAACCACCAGGAGTCCATTGATTTCCCCAAGGGCCTGGACCCGGCCCGGTATGACAACCGCATTCTCGCTCTGGCCCGCAACCTGACCGCTGAAACGCGGCCTCCGGTCGTTCTCGTGACCAAGGACCTGAACCTCAGGATCAAGGCGGATGTCATGGGCCTCCACGCCGAGGACTTTTACAACGACCAGGTGGACTATGACGGATTGTACCGCGGCTTTCGGGAGGTCTATGTGACGGACCGGGTCATGGATTCGTTCTACAAGGACAAACGGATTCCTTGGGATCGGGAGCCTTTGCCCGACCCCCACGAATTCATCATCCTGAAATGCGCCACCCGACCTTCCCAGTCGGCCTTGGCCGGGTATAACCGGGGGGAAATGCACGCGCTGAATCACGACGACCACGCCGTTTGGGGCATCAAACCCCGCAACAAGGAACAGCGGTTCGCCTTGGACTTGCTTCTCGACGACGCGATCCAGGTGGTCACGCTGGTGGGTTCCGCCGGCACCGGTAAAACCCTCCTGGCCCTGGCCGTGGGTCTGGAAAAAGTGATCGAAAAGCGGCTCTACAAAAGGCTCCTGATTATTCGGCCGGTGGTGCCCATGGGAGACGACCTGGGCTATTTACCGGGGAACAAGGAGGAGAAACTGAGGCCCTGGATGCAGCCCATTTACGACAACCTGGAATACCTCTTCCGGGACGGGTCCGAGACCTTCATGGTCCTGGACGAATATATCAATCGGGGCACCATCGAAATGGAAACGCTCACCCATATCCGGGGAAGAAGCATTCCCAACCAGTTCATCCTGTGCGACGAAGCGCAGAATCTTTCCCCGAACATGATCAAGACCATGATTACCCGGGTCGGCGAAGGCACCAAGATTGTGTTCACCGGCGACCCAGAGCAGATCGACCACCCGTATTTGGACGCGTGCAGCAACGGCCTGACCTACATGGTCGAGAGGCTCAAGGGCGAAGAGATTTCAGGGCATGTGACCCTGACCAAGGGCGAGCGGTCCCTGGTGGCGGAGATGGGCGCCAAGCTCCTGTAAATTCATGCCGGCTGGGCGTGCCGCCCGAAAAGCGGAGGAACAGCGGCGGCCACACCCATTCGTTGATTCCGCTGGCGTGGTCTGATACCAAGTTGCAATCAAAAAAGTACAAACGGACGAGAACTCCGTCACCCCGGCGAAGGCCGGGGTCCAGTTTTTTTCTTTCTACAAATCTTGACATTCCTGGATTCCCGTTTTCGCGGGAATGACGGGCGGACATCGTATTTATCTGTGTCGATCGTATGTATTGGATAGCAGCTTGGTCTGAAACAGGGTCGGGAGCCTTGGCGTTCCCGGCCCATTTTCATGCGCCTCGTAGCGGATGCTTTGAGAATATGGGTGGAGTTGGTTGGCTCTATTTATATGTGGAATGACATGACTTTCTCATGTCATCCAATTTTTCGATCGCCAGACGAAGTTCGTCCACCTGGCCGGCTTCATGAACTTGGACCATTTTTTCGACCGCTTGGATAAATTCCGGGTAAAGCGCATCCCTATAACCTGGAATCTCAACCATGCTCCGACAACCCGCCGCAACATTCTCGATCAGCGACAAGGGAGGCAAATTCCCCGCTTCGAGATCGGCCTTGATCGCCTTGAATGACTTTTGCATGGATTTCTTAATACTTTTAAACTGGCCTCCTGAAGGTTTTTCGTCCGAGCCGGCTGAAGACAAATCTTCCAGGCCTTTCGTCGTCTGAAGAAATTCTATTTTTAATTTCAATGTTTTTTTGCTTGGCTTTATCTTGAGCGATCCTTTCAGTTCAATCTGACCCTCAACATTCGTTTCATTGTTCGCAATGGATATTACGCCTTTGTCGAAGTCCTCAGCCAACTTTCTCAAAAAGGCGGCCAGTTCCGGCACGGAAAAAGATCGAATCATTTTGTGTTCAATGCTACTCATAGTGACCTCATTTGGCGGTGCGAGCGGGCTTCGCTCGTCTTGTCAGTTGTTCATTGATATTGTTCGGTTTCCTCACCACAATCCTCTGCCTGATCTTCCAGGACGCTTTCCGATTCCCGCGTCGGCTCCTTCTCGTCCTCTTCCGGCTCGCTTTGAAGCTGCGGAACCAGGGAAGAAATTTTCAAGCCCGAAGCGTCACCTTTGATCTCCAAGTCGCTTTTCCAGCTCAGTTCCAGACCGAATTTGCTTTTATCTTTTTTCTCTTTGGCTTCGATTTCAACCTTCACCGGGCTGGAGGGGTTCAGGACCACGTACTCTGTGTCGTTCTGAATACAGAGAACTCCCTGTTTGAGGCAGGCTCGCAAGTCCTCCAAAAATGCGACAACCCGGTCCAATTCCATAACCGCCTTGAAATCGACTTCCCGTTTACCCATTTCTTTTCCTCCTCTTCATTCAAGTTTGATTTACGCTACACCAGCGAAAGCAGCACCTCGCTCACTTTTCCCGGATCGAGATAGGGACGGCTTGCCTCGGTTATTAAATCCAAGTCGATGATTTTGACGCCCATGTCCTCGATTTCTTGTACGTTGTCCAAGCTTGTATAGTCACCGTGTTTGGAGTCGAGCAGCACAAAATTTAGCCAAGCATGACCCGGAATCTCCGCCTGACCGTTTGGCTGTAAATAGCTCAGCAGTTCTCGGACTTGAAAAAGAAGACCTCGATTGACCAGCTCCGCATCCCGGGTCGTGTTGGGAATAAATATCTTGGGACAATCGGAAGCCGTCACCGCCTTTGAAACCCCGTCTGGCAGCAGATTGGCGATCAAGCTGGAATAGAAACTTCCGATGGAATAGCAGATCAGATCGGCCGACGTGATCAAATCCACGGTCTTCTGCCGGATGACCGGCCGGACGGGTGTGGGGCAACTTCCATGGTCCGTTAAAAATACTTTTTTAATGGGGGAAACCAACGGGGGCGCCTCCCGTCCCGTGATCAAATGCTGCCCCACGAGCAGTTGTCCGTCTTCCAGTTCGGTGGCCAGTTGAAGATCGCTGTTGATGATGGTCTTGACCGTGCCGCGTACCTCGGCCAGCTTTGAAAAAATGTAAACCACCGGATCCAGATGACGGCCGTTGTTGAGATACCCACCGGCCAAAACCAGATTACCGATCGAGGCGCCTCGCAGATCGAACGTGGGCGGCATCTGATCGCAAAAGAAACCGAGATGGGTCCGCACGATCTTGCGTAGCGGATCAGGTATGGCGGCGACCATTTCGTCCTCGCCCTCGATCATCCGACGTAAGGACGCGACCAACCCAGGCCCTTCCTGATCAGTCGGCAATCGATAGGAAAAAAGCCGGATGATATCCGGATTGCCGGTCATCGATTTGTCGGCCAAGGCCATGAGACGGTTGCGAAGATCGCCCACGGCCGGCATATGAAAAGCTTGGCGCAGCTTGGCTGACGACCCCCCGGAATCAAAAGGAGTGATCAGATGAATGGTGTTGTGGGTGTAGTCGGTCAAGAAACGGCTGATGGGATTCAGGGCGCTGCCGCCGGAGAAAAACAGGATTTTCGGGCCCAGTTCCGGGGCACGGGCCAGCCGGGTCAGTTGCAGCCGATCCGGTAGGGTCATGGTTTTGGTTATTTTCAGTTTCAGCGCCATGGTTATAACTTTTGGCTGTCAAGAACTTCAAGGCAGGCTTTGACGGCCCTGTCGAAATTGTCTCCGCCGCTGATCTCGATGACGGTCACGTCTTTGAGCCCGTCCAGGTAAGCCTTGGCCGAATGATCGGTTTCCTCCCGACCCGGTTGATGAAACAGGCCTGGAGATTTCATGACCGCGGCCAACAGGTCCGGGCGCTGGGCCAGATCCACCTGCCGAACCACTGTAGGCTTTCCATCGCGTTTCCAATTCAAAATAACCAGGCCAGCGGCCCGGCAATCCAGGACGAACCGCCCCGGGCCGAAACAGTCGTCGATGCGGACGTCGTACTTATGCTCCAGTTGCCAGATGTCGTCTTCCTCAAGCGCAAGGAAGTCCTCTTTTTCCGTCTCCGGGATAACCGCGCTCAGATGGGGATTGTTCAAGGCCGTGCCCGGATTGATCCGGGGCAGTTTGGGCACGCCGCGCAGCAACGGCTGGGGCCGGTCTTTTTTGAGCAACAAACGGTCGTTGCTGACAAAGTCCAGCCCACGACTCATCAGGTGCAAGGCCAGTGTGGATTTGCCCGCTCCGGCGACGCCGGCCAGGGCGATCCCCCGTCCGTGGTGACTGACAGCGGCCGCGTGCAACAGCAGGGCGCCGCGATCCAGCTCCCGCTCGATCAAACGATTGTTGATGAAATTGATGACCTGGTTGTCGTTGGCCAGGCAGGGGCCGATCGCGGCGTTCAAACCGCCGCCAAAAACAAGCACCAAGCCGGTCAGTCTTTTTCGGACCACCCGGCCGTCCGCCAAATCGACGTATTCCTCTTTAATCCTGGTCTTGCCCGGGTCGGGCGGCTTGACTGTGTAGTCCAAGCCCAGACCGAACTCCGGCACATCGTAGGCGAGCACTTCTATGTCCGCGAGGCCGGGGCGCCCGATAAAGCCCGTGAAATAATCGGCTAGACATTCGATCAAGTCCGGGCTGTTGGTTCTCAAAACCACCCGAACTTCCCCGAACTCCAACCAAAGCGACAGCCGGGCCGGCGCGCCTCTCTCAACCAAAGCCACAACATCCGTTATTGTCAGCGCCATCACCGGTCCAATTGGTCCAAGACGTATTCGGTGTAAGCCTGGGCCGCATCCAGGCCTCGACTCTCCCAGAGCCCCCGGAACCCGCCGAAGGCCGAAACCTCAAAAACCACCGGACCCGTCGGCGTCTCCGCCACATCGACGCAGGTGAAATCAAGCCCAAACGGCTCTTGCGCGCGCCGAGCCAGTTCGATCAATTCGGGACCGGGTTCATAGGGCTCGTAGCGGCCGCCGGCCCGGGTGGTGGTGTTCCAGGAACCTTTTTTCCCCACACGGGCGTAAGTGGCCAAATACCGGCCCCCCAGAAACACGACCCCCAGGTCCTGTCCCGGCAGATCAATCATTTTCTGAATGTAAATGACCTCCTGACCGTTGATGGAAGATTTGTAATTCTCGATTTTTTCGAGGGTGTTGGGACCGGCTTCGAGAACGACCATGCCTCTGGCCTTGCTGGAATACAAGGGCTTGATGACCGCCAGACCGAACCGCTCCACGGTCTTGGCGGCGATGGCCGGATTTTCGGTGATGACGGTCGGCGGTAGAGGAATCCCCGCCTGTTTCAGACGTAGCGTACAGGCAAGCCTGCTCAGAACATGGGCCACGTTTTGAGGTCGGGAGAAAAATCTTACGCCGGCTTCATGGACAAACCGTAATATTTCAAGGCGATCCAGCAGGTTGGGGGAATAGGCCGGGCCCACTTTTTTCAATATGAAGCCGTCGAAATCGACCAGATCCAAGCCGTGATATTCGACGCGCCCGCTGGTCAAATCGAGCGAAACGCCGCCGAGATCGATCAAAAATCGGTGGCCGGTCAATTCTTCGACCGTATCGGCCAGCGTTTCCGAGGACCACCCTCCGGGAATCCCGATCACCCCTATCTTCTTGGCCTTGTTTATCATCAGTAGATCAGAATATCCTCTGGCAATTGAAATGCCTCCCACTCTTTGGGATGGTGATCGATGAGTTTTTCAAGCAAATACACGGACAGCCGGAACATCTTTTGAGAAAAAAACCGGTTCAACTCGAACCTGGTGGAGGTAAACAAGGACCGCCCCAGCCCCAGAGCCAACCGCGCTTCAAAGGTTCGGTCGTGATGGGTCAGGGCGTATTTCTTGGCAAACTCGAAAAAATCAACAATGCATTGATTGATGCGGCGTCTGATCGGACGGTTCGCCACCGGCAGTCGATAAAGCGAAGTCAAAAAGACCGAGATGTCCTGAACGCAGTCGGACTGGGCTGAACGATGCAAGTCGATGAAATGAATCCGCTCCAAATTTGAATTGTAAATGATGTTGTTGATGTTCATGTCGCCGTGGATAAAAACGGAAAACGGCGCGAAAAGATTCACTTCCAGCTCTTGGACCTTGTTGACCAATTCCATGTACGAACAGACCCTGACCTCACCGATTTGCCCCGCGGCGTAATTGAATTGCGGATGCAGGCGGAAAACCGTTTCCATGCGGTTTTGGATCTGTTCGTGGAACCCGGCCCGGATGGGGGTGTCTTCCTTGGTCTTGGTCCAGATTTCCTCAATGGTATCCGTGATCATGTACAGGGCGTCCTTCATTAGGTCTTCGTCCCCGGTCAGGACAATCTCCTGAAAGGTGCACCCCGGAAGGTATTCCAGCAGGATCGAACCGTCCCCGTCCGCCCCTTTGAAAAACCCGCAGACCTGCGGCGGCAGACCCGGCATGAGTTCGGCCCAGCGTTGGATGTTGTTCTTCTCGTTGGTCAGCTTTTTCAAGTTGCCGTGTTTGAACAACACCGGGCGGCTCGCGTCCTTTTCCTGGGGTTGTTCCCCGGATTTTTCCCCAACCACCCCGATGCGGCAGCCCGACCGCGTCCCCCAAATGGACTCGAATTCCACGTTGGACATGGAGGTCTCCAGCCCCGAGGCCGAGAGGCTTTCGGTGAGCGCCTTGTACTGCTGGATTTTCATCTTTTCGCCGACCAGCGCGTGGATAAGGGCCTCACCGATGTTCAAAATGGAATCCCCCATCCGCTCCAGATAGTGAAAAATCATCAGGCTGGCGACCAGATTGCCGGCATGTCCGTCGGCTCGAAGCTCGGCCAGGATGGTATTGAAGTTGGCCGCGTAAAGCTCATCGGTTCTGAATTCGCACTGGCAGATACGGAAGGCCAGGCCGAGGTCCCGCTTGTTCAAGGCGTTGGGAATGAGTTCCAGCGCGGACATGATCTCGGCGAAGAAAGCAGGGTAATCGAAGCGGTGGAAAAAGCGAATATCGGCCATGTGACTGCTTTGGCGTAGCGCCTTAACCGCGAAATCGGCGATTCGTTCCAGATTGGTGGCAATGGTGTTGCTGGACCTTAAAAAATTCACCTGCATCTTGTCCAGGTGGCCGGGGGACAACAGGACCTGGTAGGTCTTTTCCAGTATCACGCTTTTGAGGGTGTCGATATAGTCGTCCCGCGCATTGATTTTTTCCAGCAAAGGCCGGCTGGGTTTGGCGAAGAATTGGAGCGTCTGCTCCACCTGATGGATGACTTCATGAACCATGAAGTGCAGGTTTTGGGTGACGGGTTCGATCATAAAAGCCGGATCATCAGACGCTGCTCATGGACTGGATGGTCAGGGCCTGGGATTTTTCCTGGTGCGATTCCGCTTCCTCGACCCACCTGAGTTTCAAGGACAATTTGATTTCTTCACCTTTGCGTTTGGCTTTGATCTCCACGTTGATCAGCCCTCGCGGCGTTAAGACCAGCTTCCGCTCGTCCGAACTGAACAGCAAGGCGCCCTTTTCAAAGCCCTCTTTCAAGGCGGTCAGATACTTGGTGATGGTTTCGGCATCTTCGGTGGACTTGTGGATGAAAAGATTGGATTGAGCCATGGTTTCCCTTTCTCTACCCCAGTCTTTCCTGATAGTCTTCTATGGTGCCGCGACGATCGACCCCGGTCAGACTCAGACCCTTGCGGATATCCGTGTCATCCCAGGCCGGCTGCAGGCCGACTTCGCGTTCCAGACTGCCGCGTTCCACCGTCTCCGGGGCTCGAATCTTGACCGAAAGATGCGTGTCGTCGCCCATGAAAACGAGCATCTTTTTCCGGCCCGGCCGGGAAATCCTGTTCTGGTTGTCCAGCGCCTGGATCAAGAACCGCGTGTATTCCTGGGATTGGGGATTCCAAACCTCCCAGCCGTCCACGTCGTAGTCGGCCAGGAGGACCGGCCAAAACTGCTCGGGGTGAGGAATGACGATACCGCCGCCCAAGGACCGCACTTCTTCGATCACTTGACTCGCCTTGAAGAAATACTCGATGGAAAACTCCCGCTTGACGATTTCCTTGACCGTCTTGACCAGCAGCAAGGCCCGGTTGATATTTTTCTGGGGGTGCCTATCGCGCTTGGCCTGAATGAATTCGGTGACCAGCTTGTTCTTGATCATCATGGGCTGGACTTGACTTTCATGGTTAACCACAAGCCGCTTCAACCGGGCGGTGTAAAACCGGACCATGCTGACCACTTCTTCACTGGCCCCGGTCTTGGCCACCGCTTCCTCCATCCGATGGGCAAACCGAGGCAAGACAATGGAATCCATAAACTCGTATAGTTGCCCGGAGCGGTACTTGAAGGTGTGGGAGAGCATGCTCTTCAAGACCGAGGCCTCGGCCAGGCGGTCGGCCTTGAAATGGAGCAGCAGTTGGATCTTGCGGTTGAAGCCCGAAGAATAACAATCCATCTCGACACCGGCATAGTCGCCCAGGATCAGCAATTCATTGTGCTGCGTCGGGATAAGCAAGCTGGTTTCGCTGTTGGGGAAAGTGGCCTGGACCCTGGTTTCAGCCAAATCAAGCGGAATCCATTCCGGGTGCCAATGAACCGCCAAGACCTCCTGCTGCCGGGGCAGCACGTGCCATGGCGTGAGAACCCGGTCGATTTGATCCGGGGTCAAGGCGGTCTGCGTCAACTGGTAAAACAGACCCACGTCTTCCTCGGGTATATCCGAAACCGCCCGATCCATATCGAAATCCAATTCCTGCTCGAATTCTTCGCTGTCCGCTGTCTGTTTCATGCTGGATATCCTGAAGTTCGGTATGGCGCCTCGTTCCCGGTCTCAAAAAAGCCGGAGAAAATCTCTTGTAACTTGCCTGGAACGTTCCCGCGAGCTGGCGGGTCTTACGACGATTCGCTGCCCGGTCAACCATACCTGCGCGGGCCGCTTCCCACGCTTAAAGAGACAAAACGGCATCGACCGTTCGTTTCAAGATGGTCATGGATTCGATGTTCTTGACCACGTACCCGTTGGCTTGGGCCAGCCGCGGATCCTCGGCGTACGAATCATAAGCGGTGAAGATGAGCACCGGCAGGTTCGGGGCGGCGCGCCGGATTTCGGCCAAGACCTCCCACCCTTTTTTCTGTTGAAGCTGAAGGTCCAGCAGGATCATGTCCGCGGGAAACCGCTCCAGGCAACGCCACATGGCCTCTTCGTCGTCCACGCCCTCGACCCGGTGCCCGTGGTCGGTCAATTCTTCCTTCAGCAGGGCCCGCAGGCCCGCCTCGTCATCCACCATCAGGATGTTGGCCATGGTCTGGCTCCTGCTCCTTGTCTTGGCGGCTTGAGGCGCATGGCGCTTCCGGCGTTTCTGTCACGTCCCGCGGCAAAATCAGTACCTGGCATTCCGGAAACAGGAGCCGCACGCACTCCTTCAGTTTTTCCGCGTGCCCTTCTCTCGGGCTCAAAATAACAACGGTTTCCACGTGCCTAATCCTCCTGAACGTTTGCCGGCGAACCGCTTTTCCACCGCACCTCACGCACAGGCCGGTTCCCGGTAGCTTTCCCAGAGCCGGAGATACGAGGACTCGAAGGTCTGGTCCTCCAGGAAGCGGCGGCTGGCCTCTGACATCCGCTGGCGACGCTCCGGGTTTTCTAGGAGCTTGGTTACGGCCTCGGCAAAGGCCTCGGCGTCATTGGCCGGCACCACCAGGCCGGTCTCGCCGTCCAGCAGGTTTTCCTGCGGCCCGCCTTGGTCCGAGACGATCACGGGCACGCCGGAGGCCTGGGCTTCCAGAACGACGTTGCCAAAGGTGTCGGTGGTGGAGGGAAAGACGAAGAGGTCGGCCGAGGCATAGGCCTGGCAAAGCTCTTCGCCTTCCAGGAAGCCGGTGAAGATGGCCGGGAATCCGGCCAGGTCCTGCTGCATGCCGGCCAGCCAGGGTCCGTCGCCCACGACCGCCAGCCGAAGCCCGGTGTTTTCGGCGCAGAGCTTCTTGAAGACTTCGACCAGCAGAGGCAGGTTTTTCTCCCGCGAGACTCGGCCCACGTAGAGCAGAATCCGCTCGTCGGGACTGACGCCGTAGTTGGCGCCGTAAAAGCCGTTACGTTTCTCCGGCCGGAAACGTTCCGTATCGATGCCGCGTTCGTAGAAGCGGATTTTTTCCTTGGGGATGCCCTTGGCCGCCAGCTCTGTGCCCGTGGCCCGGGAGGGCACGTACACTTTGTCCATCTGGTTGTGGAACCAGAGCATGTACCGCCACGTGGCGTCTTCCATGGCCAGGTCTTCGGTAAGGAGAGCGGCATACTGGGGGAACTGGGTGTGGTAGGTGCCATAGAATGGCAGATTAAGAATGCGGGCCACGACCAGGGCGGCCAGGCCCATGGGCCCCGGCGTGGCCGCGTGGATGTGGGTGAATCCCTCTTCGAAGCAGTAGTCCAAGATCTTCAGCAGCGGCGGGTAATAGAGCGTGATGAGCGGATACTCGGGAAGCCGGAAGGCGCCCACGGGTTCGAAGAGTTTCACGTCCGGCGCCTGGGTTCCTGAACCGCAGGAGAGCAGGGTAAGGGCCTTGCCGTGTTTGCGGGAAATCTCAACCTGCATGGCCAAGGTACGGGCCACGCCGTTGACGTCCGCTAGCGTGTCCGTGAAATGGGCCATCTTCATCTGGCCCGTCTGTGGGGCGTCCCTTTTTATAAAATGCGTCTCGCAGCTCCGACAGAGTTCCCGGTCCTTGGTGAAGACCGAATAGGAGACGAGGTAGGGGGAGAGCATGGCATAGAGCGACCCCGCGGAGCCGATGGCCGAAAAGAGGTCCAGGAAATTTCCGCTGGCCAGCTTTTCCAGGGCGCGGTCGGCGGAGTGTTTGATGATCTTGGCGCTCAAGCGGTCCACGAAGCTGAACCAGATATCCTCTTTTTGAGCGAATCGATGACTCTTGTCGTGAACCAAATGCGCCATGGAGGGACTTTCCAGGATGATTCTACGGGCCTGCTCCTGCAACATCTCCTGCAGGTTGTCGGGACGGAGCTTCAGAATGCGGCGGGTCCGGGGATAGCCGAACAGGGCTCGCAGCCGTTCGCGGACACTCGGAGCCTCGCCGGATTCCGTGGTTAGCACCTGTTCCAAAAAGCGCAGCAGCACGCCTCCGTTCAGGTAACGGTCCAAACCGAAGCGGGTCTTGTAAAACTGGAAGGCGATGGAGTAAAGGTTGTGGGCCAGGACCTTGGGGCCCGAGGCCAGGCCCGCGGCCTGGTTGAGACTCGTTCCCACGGCCGCCAGGAAATCCCGGGGTTCGCCCTCGCATTCCACGCAGGTGTGGGATCGGGCCACTTGAAGTCCCGAGTGATCGTCCGAGCCGCCCACCGTTGTTTTTTTCCAGGGCGTGTCGCCGAAGGGCCTCAGTCCGTGCCGGTCCGCCAGGTCCTCGATGATGTTCGGCGTCAGAAATTCAAACAGCGCCCGGATGGTTTGGTTCTGCAAGGGGTCCCGCCCGCCGTTCAGCTCCCAGACGTTGAACAGAACCAGAAACTTTTCCACCTCCTCCATGGTCAGACGTCCGTTGACCGAAAAGAGCGGATGGGCCACGGCGTGCACCACCCGCTCTTCCCGCAAGAAGTTCACCAGGTCGTAGATGTTCTCCCGGACGCGCTGAATTTCCTCGTGCAGGCGTTCGTCCAGGCCCCAGGCCAGGACGTGGACCTTGCAGTGGTTCTCCGGAAAGTAGGTGGTGATCTCCTCGCTGATGAAGGTGCCCGGCAAATGGGCGATGTCTAGGCAGCCGGCGATGGTGTTGTGGTCCGTGAAGGTGAACAGGTCCATGCCTCGCTGGCGGGCCAATTGATAAATCTTCACCGGGTCGGAATAGCTTTCCGCGCAGCCGATCTTGCGCAGAATCCACTCCGAGGGCCGCCGGGAATGCTGGGAGTGAAGGTGAAGATCCGCTTTGATCAGGCGGAGGCTCATGACAGGTTCCTCCTTATTTTGTATGGACCGCTTCTTGTCATTTCTTTTTTCCATTCTTGAACATCCCGCATCATCTTTAGGAAATGATTAGCGTTCTTTTAATTTTTATTGAAATCGCAGACCGCTAAAAACAACCACGCCCGATCGATCGGAAAAAGGGCGGCTGAAGGTTTCACTCTTGGCCCCGGCCTCTTTGGTCTATGCAGTAGCTGCTTCCGTTCATGCTTTTGGCCTTCTTTTTCACTTCCGAGGCCACCGAGGCCAAGTGGGCGTATTGTTCGAAGGAACGGTTCTCGGTGGAGACCACGGCGATGGAAAGCGACAGCGGGCCGAAGCGACGTTCCGCGCCGGAACGGTCGAGAGAAACGTAACATCCCTGTTCCCTCATGGAATCCGGATGCAGGGAAATAATCTCCCGGTCGAACCGGCTGAGGATGGTCTGGCAAAGGTCTTCCACGCCGCCCGCTCGGCACAAGGCCACGAAATCGTCCCCGCCCACGTGGCCCAGAAAGGCCATGGGGTCCCACTCCAGCACGATGTCCCGCAAAAGGTTCCCCAGAAGGCGGATGGCCCGGTCTCCCAACTCGAAACCGAAGGAGTCATTGAACGGTTTGAAGTTGTCCAGATCAAAATACATGACCGCGAAAACACCTTTTATAGACAGCCGGTTTTCGATCTGTAATTTGATGAGATTGTTGCCCGGAAGCCCGGTGAGTGGATTGGCCTGCATGGCCAGGTTGATCTTCTGCTCGGTAATGGTTTCGAGAATATGGGTCACCGAGGTCATGCCCAGATAGGAACCGTTTTGGACCACGATGATGGCGTCGCAGGCCGAGGATTCGCTGCGCGTCACGACTCTCCGGGAAACATCTTCAATTGCGGTTTGGGCCTCGAAGATCATGGCGTTTTCCATGACCTGGCTGACGGCCTTGCGGGAAAAGAGGTCGTAGCCGAAACGCTGGCCCAGACGGTAGAAAAGCCTGGCCTTGTGGACGATGCCCCGGGGCCAGTTTCCCTCGACCACGGGAATGGCGGTCAGATCCGGGGCGGACATGAAACGGCTCACCACTTCCTCCACCGATTCGTCCACGTTCACCGGGTTCACGAACTGGGCCAGCTTGCCCACGAAATTGGAGAAGCTCCATTGCTGATCCGGCCGGGCGCGGATGGCCAGGGCTTTGGCGATGGCCGGTTCCGCGCAGGGCACGGGTGGCGCATCGGGGCGGGCCAGCAGAAAACCCTGGCCCAGATCGACCTTGCACGCCGTGACGCATTCCAACTCCTCCATGGTTTCAATGCCTTCCGCCACCACCAGGGCATTGATGCGATGACAGAAGTCCACCAACGCGGAAATGAGAAGCTGCTTCTTGGGCGAGAGGTGCACCCCACGCACCAGAAAGCGGTCGATCTTGACCATATGCGGCTCGATCTGGGTGAGCATCTTCAGCCCGGCGTAACCGGACCCGAGATCGTCAATAGCCACCTTGAGACCTCGGCGGCTGCATTCGAGGACATACTGATGGTCACTGATGAGAAACCGCTCGGTGAGTTCCACGATCACACGATCCCGGACGGCGAAGATGTCTTCCATTAAGCCGTCGAACTCTTCTTTTGTTTCGGGCGTAACCCGAAAGACCGAGGGGCAGAGATTGACGGAAAGTCGCCGGTCAAGCCCGTGGACACGGGCGCCCGCCAGGGCGGAGGCCAGGCAGACCCGTTCCAGCGATACGGTCAGTCCACAACTCCGAGCCGCGGCGAACAACTCTTCCGGGCCGGAGAAGACCGAAACGCCGGTGACGCGCGACAAAGCCTCATAGGAGAACACCCGGCCGGTGGCCAGGTCCACGATGGGTTGAAAGACCGTGGTGATTCTGCGTTGCTGGATGATCTCACGGATCTCCTCTTTTTGTTTACTTACGTTAAAATGGCTGAGCACCGTCCCGGAACCGTCTTTGTTGAAATCCACCATAAGGGCGGCGGAATTGTTTTGAGCCATGAGAAGCCTCCTATTCAGGTAGAAAACAGCAAGTCAAGCGAGCACCTGTGAAGGATTCTTAGGATGGACTTCTTAGGGTTGTATTAGACGGACGCTAAATTCTCGTAAGGCTTCGCGACGGCAACCCGTTCGCTCGATGCCGCCTAATACAATCCTAACGCCGCCCAAATAAATCGTTTGCATAAACCGGGAACAATCGCTGATACAACGGTCTTCCCGTCCGATACCGCCGGTCAGCGGCTGAAAGCGTGTCAGGAGGATTTCCCGTGACCAAGCAAGTCCCCACAAGCCCGGTGCGTGTGCTCTTTGTCTGCGTGCATAATGCCGCCCGCAGCCAGATGGCCGAGGCCCTGGCCAACCAACTCGGGGAAGGTCGTGTGGCCGCCGAAAGCGCGGGCCGGACGCCCACCGAGGTCAACACCTTGGCCATCGAAGCCATGGCTGACATGGGAATTGACATTTCCGGCAAAAAAGCCCGCAACGTTTTCGATCTGTTTCGCACGGGAGAGCTGTATAGCTTCGTGATCGCCGTCTGCGACGAATCCCAGCTTGAAGAGTGCCCGGTTTTCCCCGGCATTACCCAGAGGCTTTCTTGGAGCTTCCCGGACCCCGCCTCCTTCACCGGAACCCATGAACAGAAACTCGCCCAGACCATCAAGGTGCGCGACCAAATCCGGGACAGGATCGTCACCTGGTTGGCCGAGCTTTCTTGAACTGCGGGACGGAGATCAGCCGGCTCAGCCATAAACGTCGATTCACTGTCATGAACCAGGAGGTATGTAATGCGACAGAGGTTACGCCTTGGCCAGCGGATTCGGTTGGTCCTATTTCTGGTTTTTCTTTTCCTGTCGTCGTCTATCGCGCAAGCCGGTTCGACGGCGAAGAACGTGATCCTGCTCATCCCGGACGGCTGTTCCTTCGAGCAATACACCTTTGCCCGTTGGTACAAGGGCGCGCCGCTGGCCATGGACGCGATCCTTACCGGCGCGGTGAAAACCTACATTGCCGACTCGGTGGTGGCCGATTCGGCCCCGACGGCCACCGCTTATGCCAGCGGGGTGCGGTCCTCGGACAAAGTGATCGGCCTGGGTCCCAAAAAGACCGGACTTCTGCCCGTGGAGACCGCACCCATGGAAGACTTAGCCCCTTTAGCCACGGTTCTGGAAGCAGCTGGGTTGTCCGGCCGGTCCGTGGGCGTGGTGGCCACCTCCAGGATCACCCACGCCACGCCCGCGGCCTTCATCTCCCATGTGGCCAATCGCGCCATGGAAGAAGAGATCATGGAACAGGCCGTGTACCACAACCTGGACGTGGCCTTTGGCGGCGGCGGAAGGTTCCTGCTGCCCAAGTCGCAGGCCAAGAATCTATATGGTGAAGCTCTTGCCCGTGATCCCCACGAAGACGCCTGGCAGGGCAAGGGCAGGAGAAGCGATGGCGAAAATCTGCTTGAGGTGCTCAAAGCCAGGGGCTATACGGTGGCGGCCACCCGAGAGGAAATGCGGGCGCTCAAGAAGCCCAGGGCTTTCGGCATGTTCGCCCTGTCTCACATGGCCCCGGAAATCGACCGATCCGACGTGGCTCCCACTGAGCCGGACCTGGCCGAGATGACCCTCAAGGCCATCGAGCTTTTGCGGCAGAACCCCAAAGGCTTTTTTCTCATGGTGGAAGGCAGCCAGGTGGACTGGGCCTGCCACGCCAACGACCCGGCCTATCTTATTTCCGACCTGCTGGCCTTTGACCGGGCCGTGGAAGCCGCGCTCGCGTTCGCCACAAAGGACGGCAACACCCTGGTGATTGTCTGCCCGGATCACAATACCGGCGGTTTCACCGTTGGCAACTACGGGACCTCGGGCACGTATTCTCAGATGAAGCTGGAGGAGATGTTGGCCCCGGTGAAGGCCATGAAAGTCTCTTCCGAAAGGCTGGCCATGCTGGTGGGAAAGGATAGAACACCGGAAAAGGTGATCTCCATGGTTAAGGAATACTGGGGGATCGAACCCACGGCGGACCAGGCTCAAGCCATTCTGGGTTTGATGAAGAAGCAATACAGATTATCGCCCGGTTACGCTTTCGGGGAGGTTTTGTGTCCCGCCTACACCATGTATGGTTGGACCACGCACGGTCACTGCGGCGGGGATGTGCCCCTGGGGGCCATGGGACCGGGCAAGCCGGCCGGCCTGATCGATGGCCCGGAGGTGGGGCGCGCCTTGGCCCGGGCCATGGGGCTTGACCTGGCCGCCGCGACCGAACGCTTGTTCGGCTCGCCGGAGCAGGTCCTGCCCGGCTGCCAATGGTCCTTGGACGAGTCGGACCCGGCGAATCCGGTCGTCCGCATCTCCTACCAGAACAAGGCCGCGATCCTTCCGGTGAACAAGAATCTGTTCATCAGGGACGGTAAGATAGAACAGATGGAAGGAATCTGTCTTTATGTCGCGGAAACGCGACAGGCCTATATCCCCCGCCAGGTGGCCAAGCTTTGGTAAGGGTCGTCTTTTATTGATGGGGTCATTAAATAGATTGCATTATCGTATTGATTTTTCAGCCAAAACGGTCCGCCTTGCGGGAGCGATCCCTTTCACGGCGGAAGGATACCCCAGGGATTCTGGCTTAAAACATACCAGAATGACGTTGTTGGGTTTCCGGTGTTCCATAAACCGTCACCCTGGAATGATTGAAGCCAGGGTCCAGCTTCCTGACGCATTACCTTCCGCTTGGTTGTCAAGTGATGTTTATGCAACTCACTTTCCGCTCTGAGTAATAGCAGGGAGTCGAAAATCATGGCTGGGGATGGCCTGCTCCCTTTATTCCGGCTTAAAATATAAAGGTGTATCCCTTAAGGTCTTTCCGGCCATATGGAAGAGACCGGTTCCTCTCAAGCCAGGGCCTCAGCCTCCTTTGAGGTGCTCCGTGGTTTCGGCATCCTTCCCTTACAGAAAATATTTTGATGCTTCAGCTGGTCCGAAGTTTATTATAATGCAGATGGTTTTTCTAACTTACTGCTAACACCTAGCGTGAAGTTGGTTAACCTGGTAATCTGTGGTGATGATTCAAAGAAAAATTGAAACCTATTCTGTTATAAGAAGTGATCCTTAATGATTTTGATGAACACGGAGGGGCCGTTCGCGAACGGCCCCCACACAACCCCGGCATCATCATCCCGGTCTGTGCTACAATAAAAAAAATCTTAATTCAACCGAGCGACCCGTGATTTCGAGCGATCTGATACTGGACATTATGGGCATCCTGGCCGCGGCTTGGATACTGGGGTACCTATTCACCCGTATCGGCCTGTCGGCCATCCTGGGCCAGCTCCTGGCCGGGCTCATCCTGGGCCCGCCCGTGCTGGGCTGGATCACCATCACCCCCCAGCTTCAGTTCATGGCCGACATGGGCATCTTCTTCATCATGTTCTACACCGGCATGGTCATGAACCCCAAGGAGCTGATCGAGCACCTCCGCCCGGTGCTGGCCACGGCCGCGGCCGGGTTCGTGCTGCCCTACGTCCTGGGCTACATCGTTACCCGGGCTTTCGGCGGCACCGAGCTTCAGGCCCTGTTCATCGGCCTGTGCATCTCGATCACGGCCGTGGCCCTCCAATCCGCCGTACTCGAATCCATGCGCATCAACCGTAGCGAGACCGGCCACATCATCATCGGCGCGGCCATCGCCAGCCAGATTCTGGCCCTGATCGGTCTGGCCCTGCTCCTGGGTCTGGTCCACACCGGCACGATCACGGCCCTTGACGTGACCTTTCTGCTACTCAAGGTCGGAGCCTTTTTCGGCCTGACCCTGATCTTGGGCTACTTCGTCATCCCCCGGATCAGCATCCGGGTCACGGACAAGGGCGGCTTCGGCTTCACCTTCGCCCTGACCATCGCCTTGGCCATGGGCTACCTGGCCCATCTGGCCGGGCTGCACGTGGTCATCGGCGCGTTCTTCGCCGGCCAGTTCGTCCGCCGGGAACTCATGGACGACGCGGTTTACCTGGCCATTTCCGACCGGGTTTACAGCATCGCCTATGGGTTCTTGCTGCCCATTTTTTTCTTTTCGCTCTCCGCGCACCTGCACATTGCCTGGGACCTCAATTTCCTGGCTTTTGCCGCGGCCTTGACCGTGGCGGCCTACGGCGGGAAATTTTTCGGCGCCGGCGCGGCCGTGCGGTTGTTCGGCCGCAGCACGCGGGAAGCGGTCGTGGTGGGTTTCGGCATGAACGGCCGGGGCGAGGTCGAGCTGGTGCTGGCCTCCCTGATCATCGAACAGAGCCTGATCCTGACCGAAGCCGGACGGATCGGCGCGCCGCTCTTGACCGAGGTCCAGTTCGGAGCCTTGATTCTGCTGGCCTTCGCCACCAAGATCAGCGCGCCCCTGACCATGCACTGGTCGGTCCGCCGCAGTTGCCGGCCGGACGAATACGCCAGCTTCTGCCGGCTGCTGGATGAGGCCGAGTGACGGGAAAAGCTTGAGGGAACCCTTTTGGAAAAGGGTTCCCTCAAACTCCCTCCCAAAACTGTTCACATTGCAGGCCACATGGAGCTTCGCTCCATGCAGCCTGCAGAGGTTTTAGCGGGTAGGTTGGGTAGAGCCGTGAGCTTGCCGAACGGCGAAACCCAACAATCAATAGTGAGAAAGTGCGTGGTGCGCAAGTGCTTATTATAAAGAGATTTTCACCACGAAATACACGAAATACACCAAAAGAGATGTTTTCATGGTTTCTCGATTTCCATGGTAAAATATATGTAGGTTGGGTTGAGCGCAGCGAAACCCAACATAGAGGGCTTGTGTATGGCATTGAAGCATTACCCTAAATAATTCGATCATTCCGGTGGAAGCCGCAGAACGAAAACAAGGGAGACAGGAGACTCATATGACTCAAAAGGATCAAACATGGCCTTCATTTATAATACAAGGTGTCATTCTTGGTACGAATGTATATTTAATCTCGCATGCGGGGCTCGCAAATATCTGGACTTTCCTATCAATCTTATGTCTATTGTCTCTGTTTTCACTTCAAGCAATTACTACGAAGTTTCTATTTCTTTACCCTATCAACATTCCCCGAAGAACTGATGCTTCTTCATGGCATACCCACGTTCTTAGGATTTTTATAATTCTATCGGCTCTATTTCTTTACATAGCCCTTCAACAAAAATATCCAGAGATCACAAAATGGTGGTTCCTGGCTATTGGCGTTCTCTTTATATTTATCCTTCCTATGGCTTTTAACTTTTGCCAAAATAAACAAAAGCTTAATAATAAGTTATTCCAAGAAGATCAAGCCCTTTTTTCTTTTTCTTATAATGATGGCAATAAAAGGGGAACAGTATCAATAGCCCCCACAAAATTGATATGGGTTGCTGAGAAGAAGCATGAAATTTCCTGGGATGATTTAATATCTAAACTTGAGGGCAATTGAATTTCAGACAATAAAAAAGTGTCAAAATCACGGGTAGCCCGGACAACTCTGTTGTCCTGGTCCGCTGAAGCCCGACGCAGGAGGGCGGAGGCGGACAAGAAGACTGCCCCGGCGTTTCGACCTGCAAACGGAGCAGTCCTGCTCCATCTCTCACATTGACATGAATAAGTCGGGCAAGGGGTTGGAGCGACCGATATTTATTCGGTTGCCAGGCGCACACCCAGGGCCAAGGCTTTTTGGTTCAGTTCCAACAAGTCGGGTTTCATAGTCTTGGCCAGAACCTTGAGAATCGATTCAGAGCGGACCACCTGGGTCAATTGAACGAAAGCGCCCAACATGCAGATGTTCAGAACAATGGGGTTCCCCAGCTCCGTCCGCACGGCTTCATACATGGCCAGTTCCTTTTGCCGCGCGTCCACCTTGCTGTTCAGCTTGACGAAATGGCTGTCCGTGATGCACAGGCCGCCGGGCCGGATGATGCCCGCGTATTGGTTGTAGGCCTCCTGGGTCAGACAGACCAGCACGTTCGGATGGATGACCTTGAAGTAGTCGATGGGCTTGTCCGAGATGACCACGTCCGACCGGGTCGCGCCTCCCCGGGCCTCGGGGCCGTAAACCTGGGACTGCACCGCTTCCAGACCCTCATGGATGGCCGCCGCCTCGGCCAGGATGATGGCCGCGGTGATGATGCCTTGTCCGCCGGAACCGCTGAATATGATCCGCCAGGTCTCCATGGGCCTCTACCCCTAATCTTCGTGATCCGCCCCGCGCGTTTCCTCGGACAGGGCCTGGCTCAGCTTCAGATAAGCATCCGTGTATTCCGGGGCCTCTTTTTGAACGAAGACGCCCCGTTCGAGCAGGGCGGGATTCTGTTTTTTTTGAGGCGAACCGATTCGAACGGTGTTTTCCTTGTAGCCGTTCATCATTTCCGCCGCGTTTCCCTTGGCGTTGAACCGGCCGTAGTAGGTGGGGCACTGGGACAGGATTTCCACCACGGAAAACCCCTTGTGCCGGATGGCCTGGATCAGGATATCGATCATCTCCTTGACGTGATAGGTGGTGGTCCGGGCGACAAAACCGGCGCCGGCCCCGCGCGCCAGGTCCACGATGTCGAAGGACCTTTCCAGGCTGCCGCGCCGGCTGGTGGTGCCCTTTTCCCCGACCGGGGTCATGGGGGAGGACTGTCCGCCGGTCATGCCGTAGATGCGGTTGTTCATGACGATGGCGGTCAGGTCGATGTTGCGGCGGGCCGCGTGGATGAAATGGTTTCCGCCGATGGCCAGGGCGTCGCCGTCGCCCATGGGCGCGATCACCGTCAATTCGGGACGCCCCATTTTCACGCCCGTGGCAAAGGCCAAGGCCCGGCCGTGCAGGGTGTGCATGGTGTGGAAATCCAGGTAGCCGGACATGCGGGACGAGCATCCGATCCCGGAAACGATCACCACCTCGTTTTTGTCCAGGCCCAGGCGTTCGATGGCGCGAATCAGCCCGGACATGATGATGCCGTGGCCGCATCCCGGGCACCAGATTTGAGGGAAAAAGCGCTGGCGGATATAATCCTTGACGGCCACGTCAGACCCCCCGGCCCTGCACGATGTTCAAGGTGCGCTGGATGTCCTGGTGCGAGATCATGGCGCCGTCGAACCGGTTGGACAGAAACACCCTTTCCGGCCGTGGCGCGTGTTTTTTGACTTCCTGATAAATCTGCCCCATGTTCATCTCCACCACCAGCACCCGGCTTCGGTCTTGGCACTTCTCCCGGATGATCCTGGCGGGAAAAGGCCACAGGCTTTGAAGTTCCAGCAGCCCGACCCGCACGCCTTGTTCGCGCTGGCCGCGCACGAGGTGCAGGGCGCTGCGGGCGGAACTCCCGTAGCTGATGAACAGAATCTCCGCGTCGTCCACGTGAAATTCCTTGTAGGAAGCGATTCTGTCGGCCTGGGTTTCCAGCTTGTCCACCAGGTGATGCAGGAGATTGTAAGTCACCGTGGGGTCCGTGGACGGAAACCCCCACATGTCGTGCACCAGACCCGTGACGTTGTACCGGTGCCTGCCCCCGAAATCGCTCATGGGCAGGCGCCCGTCTTCCTTGGGCAGATAGGGATGGTAGTCCGTGCCCTCGGGAACCGAGGTGAGCAGGCGTTCCACGACCTCGATCTCGCCCGGCTCCGGAATCCGGACCTTTTCCCGCATGTGCCCCACCACTTCGTCCAGAAGCAGGACCACGGGCGTGCGGAACGTCTCCGCCAGATTGAAGGCCCGCACGGTCATGGCGAACACGTCCTGCAGATTGGACGCCGTGAGCGCCACGATGGCGTGATCGCCATGGGTTCCCCAGCGCGCCTGCATGACATCCCCCTGGGCCACGGCCGTGGGCAGACCGGTGCCCGGCCCGCCACGCTGGACATTGACCACCACCAGCGGCACTTCGACCATGGTCGCGTATCCGATGGCCTCCTGCATGAGCGAAAACCCGGGCCCGCTGGTCGCGGTCATGGCCTTCAGCCCGGTCAGGGAAGCGCCCACCACGGCGCACAGGGACCCGATCTCGTCTTCCATCTGGATGAATTTCCCGCCGCATCGCGGAAGCCGCTCGGACAGGGCCTCGGCGATCTCCGTGGACGGGGTGATGGGATAGCCCGCGAAAAACCGCACGCCCGCGTACAGCGCGGCCTCGACCACGGTCTCGCTCCCCTGCAGGAATCTCACCTCGGGCCCCATCAGTTCCCTCCCTCCACAAGTTCCACGGCCAGGTCCGGGCAGCGCAGCTCGCACAGGCCGCAGGAGATGCAGTCGTCGGGACGCGCCCAGCGGGCCTTGCCTTCTTCATCCAGTTCCAAGACCTGCTTCGGACAGAAGAAAACGCAGATGCCGCATCCCTTGCACCACTCGCGGTTGATGACCACTACCGGTTTTTCACGATCTGTTTTCACGCTTGGAGCGCTCACTTTGAACTCGCCTTGTCCGGCGGACCCGCACCTAAAATCGAAAGGAGTATTGAGAGTCTATAACAGCTCCTGACGTCGCCGTGAAGACCCATTTACGGTTCCGGGGCCAGGAAGTCCAGGTTGGCGCCGAGGTGGGCCTGGAGACCGTGCTTGGCGCAGAGCCGTCGCCAGCCGCGCTTTAGCGGGGAAGGGGAGAACACACCCCTTGTTCCCGCTGTCCGCCGCGTTTTTATCTTCTTTGGATCAGATTGGGCAGGTAGACCGCGCCCAGGGTCTCCATGGGCGTATAATCCCACTTGTCGCTGATGGCATAGGGGATCACGGGCTCCCACAGGGGAACGTACCAGGCGTCTTGCCATATTTTTTGCACCACCTGGTGAATGATGGCGGCCCGTTTGCTCTCGTCGAATTCTTGGGCCTGTTTTTGAACCAGGGCCTCGATGGCTTCGTCCTGGCCGCTCAGGCTGAGGACCCCCTCGTATTTGAGCCAGTTCTGAAACATGCTGCCCGCCGTGTCCGGCCCCCGGCCGTCGCCCTTGATGAAGACGCCGTACAGCCTCTTGCGAAGCAGTTGCCGCATGATGACCGCGTTGGTCTTGATGTTGTATTCCGGTTTGATGCCCACGTTTCTCAAGGACTGGCTCAGGGCTTCGATGGTGGGCGTTACCTCGGTCACCCAGAACGGGATGGAAAATCCATGGGGATAACCGGCCTCGGCCAAAAGCTCGCGGGCCTTTTCGGGATTGTGCTCGTATCGGGGAACGTCCGGGTCGTAGCCGATGGAGCCGTAGCCGACCATGGTGGTCAGCCGCTCCCGGCCGGTGAGGTAGTTCTGGATCACGGCGCTGACGTCAACGGCATGGTTCATGGCCTTTCTGACCCGAACGTCCCGAAAGGGATTGGGCCGGCCCGTTTTCGGGTCCTTTTCCGCGCGCCAATTCATGACCAGGGCGAACGGCTGGTTGGACAAGCCGTAATGGACCTTGATCCCGCTTGCTTTTTCCAGCTCCTTGGCCATGTCCGGGCTGATTTCGTGCGCCACGTCCACTTCGCCCGCCTTGAGGGCCGCGACCCGGGTTTGCAGCTTGGGAATGATCCGAAAGACGGCGGTCTTGATCTTGGATGGACCCAACATGCCCGGTGGGGGATTGGTGAACCAGTAATCCGGGAAGGCTTCAAGGGAGATCGATTCGGCCACCTTGCGTCCTTTGAAGACAAAAGGTCCGGTGCCCATTGGATTTTCGGCCAGCCCCTTGTCGCCGACCTTCTCGGTGTAGGCCTGGGGCACGACAAAGATGCCGCCGGAGAAGTAGATGAACGACACCTCGGGATACTTGGTGCGGACGATGACCGTGTAATCGTCCGGGGTTTCGACCTCGTCGATGAGTCGCTGGTAAATGAACTTGGCCGCGCCGGAGTACTTGGGATCGATCCGGCCGATGATGCGGTAGATGGAGAACTTGAGGTCGGCCGAGGTCAGGGGCTGTCCGTTATGGAATTTTATTCCTTTTCGCAGCTTGAATTTCCAGGTCAGCGGATCGAGGCACTCCCAGGATTCGGCCAGATAGGGCTGGCTCTTCCAATTCATGAAATTGGGAAACGTGGGGGCCTGGTAGATATAGCTGAATATGTTCCTTCCGGGCGAAGAAGCGGCGTGGTTGGGGTCCAGCGTGGGAACGTCATTGGCAGTGGCGATGGTGACGGTCCCTGCCGGTTGGGGCGACTCGGCCCCACAGTCTCCGGCGGTTAGGAACCACAAAGCAATCAGACAGCAGATGGCAACTCCCCAAAAAGCACGACGCACGTTCTGTCTCCTTCCAGCATCTTCGTGTTGAAAATGATTCTTTATCCGGGTCGGAGGCTGTCGTTCTTGATCTGGCGGGATAAAAAGTCCGCCACCTGTTCGGGCAGCCGAGGCGCCTTCTGGATCTTCACCATACCCTTTGTTTCATTTGTCATACATTCATACTATATGATATTCAAAATCGAGTCAAGAAAGAAAGCGCCGCTTCGAAGCCGTCTCTGAGAAAATAAAAATTTTCTTTTAATATAGATTCGTTAGGCAAAAGATGCTGGCGAGTGTCCCAAGGGAGCGGTCGGGTTCCTGGACGCCTGCCCTTGGAGACCGGATACGGGATGCCGATAATGCGAGGGGCGACCGGCCGGTCGCCCCTATGTGTTTCCTATTTTCGTGGCAAGTTTTATTGGGGTCGCTGGCGAACGGCCCCGGTGATCACTTGGGTTTGAGACCCAGCCGCTCGGCGATCTCCTGGGCCGTGGCCTGGATAAAGGCCGCCAGGTCCGCGCCTTCGAGCGGCGCGCCCGGCGCCGGCACCTTGGCCAGCTTCTCGGGCCGGACGAACCGGGGCCGGTTGATCAGCTCGGGCCGGGGCGTGATACCGTAGGCCGGGTCGAGCCGGTCCTCGAAATAGGCGGTCTGGAACTCGGAGAACTTGAGGGCATGGGCGGTCGAATCCAGCACGGCCCGGTCTCCGGGTTTGAGCAGCCCCTGGGCCAGGGCCTGCCGCAGCCCGGCCAGAGATTCGCCGGTTTGGGTGCAGGCCACGTGGCCATTGCGGTTGGCGATGAGCATGGAGTCCATGATGGACTGCTCGCTGACCTGGACCACGAAGAAGCGCGGCCCACCGGCGGCCTGTTCGTAGGCCTGGACGTTTTTCAGGACCCGGGGCATGGAGACCGGGTTGCCGATCATGGCCGCCATGGCCACGCTGGGTTTGACCACCACGGGCTTGTACTGACGTTTTTCCGGCGGCGCGGCATAGTATTGGAAGACCGGGTCGGCGTGGCTGGACTGTACGCCGAAAACGCGGGGCAGGCCGTCGATCACGCCGAAACGATGGAATTTGAGCAGCCCGCCCAGCACGGCGGTGATGTTGCCCGCGTTGCCGATGGGCACGAACAGGGACAGGTCCTCGATCCGGTAGTCGAAGTCCTGGGCGATCTCAAAGGAGTAGGACTCCTGGCCCAGGACGCGCCAGGCGTTCTTCGAGTTGAGCAGGGCCACGTCATAGTGCTCGGACAGGTGCTCGACCACCTTCATGCAGTCGTCGAACACGCCCGGCAGTTCAAAGACCGAGGCCCCGCTGCCAAGGGCCTGGCTGAGTTGCTGGGGGGTGATCTTGCCGTGGGGCAGGAGCACGGCGGACTTGAGCCGGCCGCTCAGGAACGAGGCATAGAGCGCGGCCGCGGCCGAGGTGTCGCCGGTCGAGGCGCAGACCGAGAGCACTTCCTTAAGGCCCTTTTGCCGCATGAGCATGTTCAGATAGGAGATGGCCGCGGCCATGCCCCGGTCCTTGAAGGAGGCGCTGGGGTTGAGCCCGTCGTTCTTGAAGAAAAACTCGGTGCCCACCTCGCCGGCCAGGCGGGGGCTGGCGCCCACGAGCGGCGTGTGTCCTTCGCCCAGATAGACGATGTCTTCCAGCGGCAAGGCCGGGGCGATGAATTCGTGGAAGAGGAAGATGCCCTTGAGGGCCGGCAGGTTGATCATCTTGCGATAGTCGAACAGCCGTTGCCAGGCGGCTCCGTCGCGCTTGGCCAGGCGGTCCGCGTCCAGGTCCTCGATCAAAAAGACGCTGCCGCAGTCCGGGCAGGTGTACAGCAGTTCGTCGATGCCGTACTGCCGGTCGCATCCCAGACAGTGATAGACCATGCGCCCGCCGGGCTGGGGCAAAAGGTCAGGCTGGATATCGGAAGGAAAATTTTCGAGTTTCATGGCCGTGCCTCTTTCCACGCGTTTTGGCTATTTTTCTCGCAGCCGCCCGGCTTTGTCAAGTTCTGCCTGGCTAAGGTAGTGGGTCAGTTTGGGAAATTCCATACCCCGCTTCCTAGGAATTCCTGGGTCTTCGCGCTCACCGGGGTGAGGTGTTTTCCCTTTTCCGTAGTTCGAAACGTCATTCCCGCGAAGGCGGGAATCCAGTCTTGGACAACTGGGAGTCCGAACTGCCTCGCAATGAAAACCACGGCGGCCAAATGGTTTTTGGGAGGCGCC
>Ga0209270_1000553_pt1 | contig 75219 bp, 81 predicted proteins | sample MTBAKSrepl1MetaG_FD_187456 | JGI IMG/M metagenome (GOLD analysis project Ga0209270, IMG submission 187456) | Enrichment culture microbial communities from Arthur Kill intertidal strait, New Jersey, USA, that are MTBE-degrading - MTBE-AKS1... | ecosystem: Environmental > Aquatic > Marine >... | reverse complement strand
AACCGGCGCCGACCCCGCACGACAGTGGGCCGGCCCGTCACACCCAGACGCCAGAATCGGACCCGAACGCGACCGACGAGCCGGGTCCAGACCTCACACCGCAGCCCAGTGAAAGATCGAGGCTAGCAGCGGCGTCGCCCAGCTGCATCCGCGTCAGCGGAATCTGCCGCACGAAGGCCTTGAATGTGCAATCGACTTCCAGGCGTTCCACCAGCATCAGGCTCGGCGGGCGCCCGTCCTCCGACACCTCGACCGCGATCCGGTGATCGCCGTCGTGATCGCGGATCACCGGATTGCCGACGTTCAGGGTGAACGATCCCTCGACGTCGCGACCATTCTGGCCGCCCCGCGCGACTTCAGCACGCTCGGCGATGTCCTCGATCGCCCCGTTGAGTACGGCAGTCACGAAGTCCCAGAGGACTCCCCTGCGCGCGCCGTCTGCAGTGAAGATGTATGCGCCCTTGTCGGCATGATCGACGTGGTTCCGATCCCCACTCGTCGGATCCACTAGGTCTAGCCGAGCCTCCTCGGCCTTAGTCCTGATGCCGTGGCCCCAGACAGTTTCAAGGCCACCGAGCACGAGCTCCCTCGGATCGCCTGTCGGCTCCAGCGGGATGAGACCAAAATACTCGGCAGCTTCTTTCGCCTGCGTTGTGAATCCTGAACCCGAGACAAGTATCACGGAATTCGTTCCAAGCGCGGAATGCTTGCCGTACATCCTCTCAACCCATTCGACTGTCGCCTTTCTTTCGCCTTTCGTCGCCTCAAGCCCCACGGTTACTGGCTGACCGCCGACGGTACCGCGGATGGCTATGTCGACCTCCCGGAGGCGACCAGTCGCTCTGCTCCGGAGCATGGCAGACTCTTCGATTTCTGCCCCCGGGTCCATGTGGCGTCGGACAATCGCCACAACATCCTGGAACAGGTTGGATCTCTGCGGCACCCCAGACCTCCTTGCGCGCCCACCGCCCGAGACGTCGCGGCGCTGGGTCCAAGTCGACTCTACTCGGCGGGCACCTGCCCGGCCGGTCTCGTCGCGGTGTCCGAGGGACCGGGTCTCCTGCGGTACCGCCCCCCTACCCACCACTCTCGGGCAGACTGGAACGATGGCCAGGGTCCCGCAGGCGCAACGCGACCTCAAGCGACGCGAGCGTGTCGAGCGCCACCACCAGTTGATGGACGCGACGGAGGACTTCGAGGCGGCCAAGGCGGCCACCACTGACCTTCCCGAGCGACGTCGCTTGGACCGAGAATTCGCGGCCTACCGCCAGGAGCACCGGCAGCGGGATGTCGAACTCGGGATTCTCCCTCAAGGTGCATCCGTCCAGTTGCAGCACGTGATGTGGGCTCGGTGGATCACAATCGCCTCGGACCACCAGCTGCTCGCTGCAGATGCGATGAACCGCGTCGAGGGTGGCTATCGCGACGCCCTCCTGGACGAACTTCACCACTCCCTCGTCAGTGTCGTGGCTTCGGGGTCCGCCGTGGAAGCACTCTACGAAGATGTGCGGTTCTTGATTCCCGAACCGCGGCTGAAGAAGAACGCCACCGCGAGTGAGCGGTTCGTGGCAGTCTTCGACTCCGCCTTCGGCGGCCTCGGTGATGATGATCTTGCCAATCGCATCGAGTGGCTCGCAGAACTCCGCAACAGCGCGGTCCACCCGTTCAGCGAGAGCGGGTCTCCCGTCGCGCATCCCGCGGGCCTTCTCACGCACGCGGAGAACGCTCGCTTCAACGGGGTCGAGTCTCGGCGCGCGCTCAGCGCCGCGCTCGATGTGCTCCGCCTTGCCGAACGACCGAGCGCCAAGTCCTGCCGATGGGTGATCCGCTGGGCGAGCGAGCGCCGCACCTACCACGAGATGGAGGTAGGACCCATACGTGCGCGGCTCGCCGACGAGGGGGCTGATTGACAACTTGTCGCCTTCTCGATCGAGGTCGGTCCTCGATCTCGATCCCACCAGCGGATGTGGTGCACCTCGCAGTACGCCGCCGGGACCTCGCACCCGTTCCACGCGCACTGACGGTCCCGCACGATCACGACCCGATGCTGCTGGCCCGTGTAGAGCCGCTCGGTGCGCCCCAGGTCCAGCGGCACGCCGTCCGCCGACATGACGATCCGACCCGCCTCGCTGTCGCACAGCACCCGCGCGAGCTGCGACATCGCGAGCGGCGTGCCGTCCTCGAGCGTCGCGGGCTCGACGGGGTGCCATCCGTCGGTGTCCCCGGCCTCACGGCGCTGCTGCGCGGCATGGAGCTCGGCGAATGTCTCGGCGGGGACCAGCACCGACACGGTCGGTCGGTTCGAGACCCCCGAGACCCGCGCGTCCGCGGCGTCCTGCGCCGGGTCGGGGAGCAGCTGCCCGCGCTCGGAGGCGCGGCGCGCCCGGATCCCGGCGGTGCCGGAGGTCGCCCGCTCGGCCAGCGCGACGAGGGCGTCGGCGTCCGCCTGGGCCTTGGTGCGCTCGTCGTCGGGCGCCTGGCCGACCGCGTCGATCGCGGTCCGCAGCACCTCGGCCGACAGGTGGTCGAGCCGCCCCTTGAGGAGCGTCCCGTCCGGCTGACGCGACAGCACGAGGAAGCGCTCGCGTCGCTGGGCCTCGACGGTGCCCTCCATCGCCGCGGGGTCGAACGACGCGACGAGCCTGCGCCGCGGTGGCGCCGAACTCCCGCGCCGACCGGGCTCACCCCGCGACGTACCTCGCCAGGTGCTCCCCGGTCAGCCCCGCCCGTGCCGCGACGAGCGCGGCCGGCGTCCCCTCGAACACCACGCGCCCGCCGTCGTGCCCCGCGCCGGGGCCGAGGTCGATGATCCAGTCCGCGTGCGCCATCACCGCCTGGTGGTGCTCGATGACGATCACCGTGCGCCCGGCGTCCACGAGCCGGTCGAGCAGTCCGAGCAGCGCCTCGACGTCGGCCAGGTGCAGGCCGCTCGTGGGTTCGTCGAGCACGATGACGTCGCCCTTGTCGCCCATGTGCACCGCGAGCTTGAGCCGCTGGCGCTCGCCGCCGGAGAGGGTGGTCAGCGGCTGGCCGATCGTGAGGTAGCCCAGCCCGACGTCGGTGAGCCGGGACAGCACCGCGTGTGCGCCCGGCACCTTCGCCTCGCCCGAACCGAAGAACTCCTCGGCCTCGGTCACCGGCATCGCGAGCACCTCGCTGATGTTCTTCCCACCGAGCAGGTACCCGAGCACGCCGGCGTCGAACCCGCGCCCCTCGCACTCCTCGCAGGGGCTCTCGACCGTCTCCATGAACCCCAGCTCCGTGACGATGACCCCCGCGCCCTTGCAGACCGGGCACGCGCCCTCGGAGTTCGCGCTGAACAGCGCGGGCTTGACCCCGTTCGCCTTGGCGAACGCCTTGCGGATCGGGTCGAGCAGGCCGGTGTAGGTCGCGGGACTCGACCGGCGCGAGCCGCGGATCGCCGTCTGGTCGATGCTCACCACCCCGGGCAGCGGCGACACGGACCCGTGGATCAGTGAGCTCTTCCCCGAACCGGCGACACCCGTGACCACCACGAGCACGCCGGTGGGCACGTCCACGTCGACTCCCACCAGGTTGTGCGTGCTCGCCCCGCGGACCTCGATGACGCCGGTCCGAGTCCGCACCGTCTCCTTGAGACGCGCCCTGTCGTCCAGGTGCCGCCCGGTGAGCGTCCCCGACGCCCGCAGCCCCGTCAGATCGCCCTGGTACACCACCTCGCCGCCGGCCGAGCCCGCCCCCGGCCCGAGGTCGACCACGTGGTCGGCGATCGCGATGGCCTCCGGCTTGTGCTCGACGACCAGCACCGTGTTGCCCTTGTCGCGCAGCCGCAGCAGCAGCGTGTTCATCCGCGCGATGTCGTGCGGGTGCAGGCCGATGGTGGGCTCGTCGAACACGTAGGTCACGTCGGTGAGCGACGACCCGAGGTGCCGGATCATCTTGGTCCGCTGCGCCTCGCCGCCTGAGAGCGTGCCGGACGGCCGGTCCAGGCTCAGGTACCCGAGCCCGATCTCGACGAACGAGTCGAGCAGGTGCCCGAGGCTGCGCAGCAGGGGTGCGATGCCCGGCTCGTCGAGCCCGCGCACCCACGTCGCCAGGTCGGTGATCTGCATCGCGCAGGCGTCCGCGATCGACAGGCCGCGGACCTTCGAGGACCGGGCCGGTGCCGCGAGCCGCGTCCCGTCGCACTCGGGGCAGGCCTGGAACACCACGGCGCGCTCGACGAACGCCCGGATGTGCGGCTGCATGCTTGCGACGTCCTTGGAGAGCATCGACTTCTGGATCTTGGGGACCAGGCCCTCGAAGGTGAGGTTGATGCTCTCCATCCGCACCTTGCGCGGCTCGCCGTAGAGGAACTCCTCGCGCTGCTCTGCGGTGAAGTCACGCACCGGCACGTCGGTGGGCACGACAGCGCCGAAGACGCGCACGTACCAGCCGTCGGGTGTGTACCCGGGCACCGTGATCGCGCCCTGGTCCAGCGAGCGCGACTCGTCGACCAGCTGGTCGATCGCGATGTCGGAGACCGCGCCCGTGCCCTCGCACCGTGGGCACATGCCGCCCAGCACCGAGAACGAGCGGGTCTGGGTCTGCCCCGCCCCGTCGTCCGACGGCCGCGCCGACCTCCCGCCGCGCTGCACCGTCATGGTCCCGGTGGCCTGCACGGAGGGGATGTTGAACGAGTACGCCTGCGGCGAGCCGATGTGCGGGTCGCCGAGCCGGCTGAACAGGATCCGCAGCATGGCATTCGCGTCGGTCACGGTGCCGACCGTCGAGCGGACGTTGGCGCCCATCCGCTCCTGGTCGACGATGATCGCGGTGGTCAGCCCCTCGAGCAGGTCGACGTCCGGCCGCGCGAGGGTCGGCATGAAGCCTTGCACGAAGGCCGGGTAGGTCTCGTCGATCATCCGCCGCGACTCCGCGGCGATCGTGTCGAACACCAGCGAGCTCTTGCCGGAGCCGGAGACCCCGGTGAACACGGTCAGGCGCCGCTTGGGGAGCTCGACGCTGACGTCCTTGAGGTTGTTCTCCCGCGCTCCGTGCACGCGGATCGTGTCGTGGCTGTCGGGCGTCGCGGGCATCGGTCTCCCTCGGTCCGGGGCCGGCCGGGCGGTGGTCCGGCGGGCGGGAGTCGAACGGCCGGGGCGACGGGTGGGTTCCCGCCGCCTTGGCCGCGTGGTCAGAGCAAGCCGTAGGTGAGCACGGCGTTCCCCGTCGAGGTGGTGCGACCCTCGAGCAGGCGGAGCCGGGTGAGCGGCACCGACTCGTCGAACAGCCGGCGTCCCTCGGGCGTCGCCACGGCGTGCATCGTCAGGGTGAGCGCGTCGACCACGCCGGCCAAGAAGAGCGACCGGACCGTCTCCACGCCGCCGACGACGCTGATCTCGCCGCCCTCCTGCGCGCGCAGGTCGCGGACGTACTGCACCGGGTCGGCCTCGACCAGGGTGCTGTTCCACCCCAGCTCGCCGGAGAGCGTGCTCGAGATGACGTGCTTGCGCACCGGGTTGATGAACGCGCCGAACGGGTCTTCCTTGCCTGGCCAGTACTCGGACCACTCGTGCCAGAGCTTGCGTCCGATGACCACGTCGGCGACCGGGGCGATCGCCGCGGTCATCATCGCGCCCTCCTCGGGCCCGAACGCGTCGAACTGGAACAGGTTCGGGTTCTCGACCACCCCGTTCACGGAGCAGAACAGGTGCGCGGTGGTCCTGCGGGTCATGGTGGCCTCCCGAGTCCTCGGCGACGTGTCACGGGTGGTCGACGCGCCGCGGGACGGCGGTCGTGATCGCGTCATCGCCGGAGCGTACGTTCTGCCTCCGACGACGGCTCGCTCGGCTGCCCGCTCAGGACTCGCCGGGGACTCTTGCATTGCTAGATACCGGCTCACTAGCATGCAATGCATGACAGTGGGTGCGCATCCCACCGACCTGTGGCTCCGCGGGCTTCTCGATGTGTGCCTGCTCGCCGCGATCGAGGTCCGCCCGCTCTACGGCTACGAGATGACCCGGCGTCTGGCCGAGGCCGGGCTGGACGTGGTTGCCGAGGGATCGATCTACCCGGCGCTCGCGCGCATGGAGAAGGCCGGTCTCGTCTCCTCGTTCCGCGAGCCGAGCACGGGCGGCCCGCCGCGCAAGTACTACCGCCTCAGCGAGGCCGGAGCGGCCGTGCTCCACGAACGACGGCGCCAGTGGGGCGACTTCAGCCGCGCCGTGACCAGTGTGCTCACCGAAGGAGAGCCGGGATGAGTGACGTTCTCGCAAGCTGCCGGTCGACCTGGAAGCGTCTGGGTGTCCCCGCCGCCGCCCGGGCCGACCTGGAGTCCGAGCTGCGCAGCCATCTCGACGCGGCTGCGGCCGAGGGCTCGGACGCGGCAGCGGTCGTCGGCCCCGACGCCGCGGGTTTCGCGCGTGAGTGGGCCGTGGCCAGAGGCCTGGTCGGGCAGCGGTGGCGGGTCGTCGGCACGGCGGCCGCCGCGCTCCTCGCGTCGCTCGGCTGGCAGCTCGCGACGGCGGTCCTCCTCGGTGGGACGCGCGCGTACGGCGACCCCGCCCACGACGGTCGGCTCTGGCTGACTCTCGTCGTGTCCGTGACGTGGGGTCTCACGCTGCCTGCTCTGGTCGGGGTCGCGATCTACCTGCGTGCGGCCCGGGACGCGCTCCTCGCTCGGACGCTCGTCCTCGGGCTGCTCGTGTCTCCGGTCGCGATCGTGGTGACAGCGACCCTTACGCACGTCGGCTTCCGGAGGGCCCAGGGCTCCGTCTGGTACGCCGTCGTCCTCGCGATGGTGCTCGGGGCCGTGCGTGCCGCGGTGGTCGCGTCGAGGCGACGGCCGGTCGGTGCGTCGTCGGCCGCGGCGGGCGGTTGAGCGTCTCGCCGCGCTCCAGCTCACGGCAGCTGCTGGATCCGGATCATGTTGCCCGCGGGGTCGCGAACCGCGCAGTCACGCAGGCCGTAGGGCTGGTCGGTCGGCTCCTGGACCACCTCGGCGCCGCTCGCCTCGATCGCGGCGAACGCGCCGTCCAGGTCGTGGCTCGCGAGGTTGACGCCGAAGTAGCTGCCCTTGGTCACGAGCTCGACCAGCGTGCGGCGCTCGTCGTCGGTGAGGCCGGGCGTGACGCCCGGCGGGTGCAGCACGATCGCCGTGTCGGGCTGGTCGGGCGGCCCGACGGTGATCCAGCGCATCTCGCCCTGACCGACGTCGAGGCGCACCTCGAACCCCAGGACGTCCCGGTAGAAGGCCATCGAGGCCTCCGGGTCGGTGTGCGGCAGGAAGCTGGAGTGGATGGTGAGGTCCATGGCCGTCACGCTAGGCGTGGTCGGTGAGGAGTGCTTCTCGATTCCTGACCGGTCGGGTGACCTGCTTGGTGACGCAGGTCGGCAGCCCGGCCGTGGCGTCCGAGGCGCGCCGGCGGTAGACGCTCGGCGGGATCCCGACCAGCTCGGAGAACCGTGTCGAGAACGTGCCCAGCGACTGGCAGCCGACCGCGAAGCACACCTCGGTCACGCTCAGGTCGCCGCGGCGCAGCAAGGCCATCGCGCGCTCGATCCGGCGGGTCATGAGGTAGCTGTACGGCGTCTCGCCGAACGCCCGCCGGAACTCCCGGCTCAGGTGCCCGGCCGACATGTGCTCGCCCCGCGCGAGCGCCTCGACGTCGAGCGGCTGGGCGTACTCGCGGTCGATCCGGTCCCGCACCCGGCGCAGCCGCGCGAGGTCGCGCAGCCGCTCGTCCCCGGTCACACGCCGCTCTCGATCGGCAGGACGCCGCGGTCGACCGCCCGGACCAGCTCCGCGTGGTCGGCCTCGGTCTGGTCGGCGTAGCTGCGCGCGAAGCGGGCCATCGCCCGGTCCACCTTGTCCGACCGCCCGAGGTAGCCCGCGATCATCGAGGCGCCGCTGGTCCTGGCGTGCCCCTTGGCCAGCAGGTGGCCCACGATCCCCGCGTAGTCGGTGAGGGCCGCGGCGTCGATCGAGTCCAGCGCGACCGTGCCCTTCATGTTGCGGAACTGCCGCACGTAGTACTGGCGCCCGTCCACCGTCGTCCAGCCGAGCAGCGGGTCGGAGACGGTCTGCAGCGCCTGCTGGTACTCGACCACCCGCTGGCCCTGGTGCGCGTGCCAGGCGCTGTCGCCGTGGACGTACTTGGCCAGCACCGACCGCCTGGCCTGCTTGAGCTGGAGGAACACGACGTCCTCCGGGCTGGAGCCCTCGAGCAGGGCCACGTACGCGCGCAGCCCCACCGAGCCGACGCCGACCACCTTGTGCGCCACGTCGAGCAGCGTGTAGCCGCCGAGCACGCGCCGCCAGTGCGGGGCGAGCGTCTCCAGGTAGTCGTCGAGGGCCTCGGCGATCTGCTCCGCGGCCGGGCCGTCGACGCGCGTGATGAGGGGCGGCTCCTCGACGATGTGGCGCTCGCCGTCGGTCTCCTGCGTGAAGCGTGGCAGCGCGCGGTCGCTGGTCCGGGTGCGGGCCCGCGCGGCGGCCCGGTCGATCTCGGCGACGAGGGTGTCCTGCGTGGCGTGGGCGTGCAGCCGGTCCGCGTCGAGCCGCTCGAACGAGCGCAGCATCAGCGGGAGGTCGGCGAGGTGCCGGATCTCCTCGCGGTAGGAGCGCGCGCAGGACAGCACGGCGTCGCGGCAGTCGTCCTCGGTCGCGCCGTTCTGCCGCCCGGCGACCCAGATGCTCGCGACCAGTCGGCGCAGGTCCCACTCCCAGGCGCCCGGGTGCGCCTCGTCGAAGTCGTTGAGGTCGATGACGAGGTCACGCTCCGGCGACGCGTAGAACCCGAAGTTGCCCAGGTGCGAGTCCCCGCACACCACCGGGGTGATGCCGGTCGCGGGCAGGTGGGCGACGTCGTCGGCCATGACGATCGCCGTGCCGCGCAGGAACCCGTACGGCGAGGCCACCATGCGGCCCACGCGCACCGGGATCAGCCGGTCGAGCCGGCCCTCGTGCGACTCCATGACCAGGGTGATCGGGTCCGGGCGACCGACCGGCGGGGCCCACTCGCCGAGCGAGGACCGTGGCACGGTCTTGCGGAGCCCGCGCCCGATCGCGTAGCGCTCGGCGCGGGTGGTGGGCCGGCGGCGGAGCGAGGCGAACGAGCGGCTGTCCGCGTCGGCGAGCACCACGTGCCCTCGTGGCGTGAGGTCGGGCTGCATGCGACACCTCGGTGCGTCGACTGTCCTGGCCCGACCGTATCGCCGTCCCCCGGCGCGGGCATCGGGGCGGCTCCGGCGCCCGCGGAACATCACGGGGCCGCCGCGGGTTGCGACCGTCGTGAGCACCCTCTTCTCGCCCCTGACCCTGCGTGGCACGACGATCCGGAACAGGGTGTGGGTCTCGCCCATGTGCCAGTACTCGTCCGTCGACGGCCGCCCGACGGACTGGCACCTGGTCCACCTGGGCTCCTTCGCACGGGGCGGTGCCGGGCTCGTGATGAGCGAGGCGACGGCCGTGGTGCCCGAGGGTCGGATCTCCCCGCAGGACGCCGGGATCTGGAACGACGAGCAGGCTGCCGACTACCGGCGGATCACCGACTTCCTCCGGTCGCAGGGCGCCGTGCCGGCGATCCAGCTGGCCCACGCCGGGCGGAAGGCGTCGACCCGGGCGCCATGGCGGGGCCGCGGCTACGCGCCCGTCGAGGAGGGCGGGTGGCCCACCGTCGGCGCGTCGGCCGTGGGCTACGCGGACTGGCCGGCGCCGCGCGAGCTCACCGCCGACGAGCTCCGCGCCCTCCCTCAGGCATGGGCCGACGCGGCGCGTCGTTCGCTGGACGCCGGCTTCGAGGTGGCCGAGGTGCACGCCGCGCACGGCTACCTGCTGCACCAGTTCCTGTCCCCGCTGACCAACCTGCGCACCGACGCCTGGGGCGGTGACCTCGCCGGCCGCAGCCGCCTGCTGCTTGACGTGGTCGACGCCGTGCGCGCCGTGTGGCCGGACGACCGGCCGCTCCTGGTGCGGGTCAGCGCGACGGACTGGGCGGACGGCGGCCTGGACCTCGACGAGACGGCCCGCGTGGCGCGGACGCTCGCGGACCACGGCGTCGACCTGGTCGACGTGTCCAGCGGCGGCAACTCGCCCGAGCAGCAGATCAGCCCGAGCCCCGGGTACCAGGTGCCGCTCGCCACCCGGATCAAGGAGGTCTCCGGGCTGCCCGTCGCGGCCGTGGGGCTCATCACCGAGCCCGAGCAGGCCGAGCAGATCGTCGCCAGCGGCCGCGCGGACGCGGTGTTCCTGGGCCGCGAGCTGCTTCGCGACCCGAGCTTTGCGCAGCGCGCGGCCGCCGAGCTCGGCGCCGACGTCTACTGGCCCGACCAGTACCTGCGGGCCCGCCCCGGGAGCTGACGCCGAGGGCGCTCTCCGCGGCGCCCTGAACACCGCGGGTTAGCATCGCTGGCATGGCCGCGGCGCGGGGGTCGGCATCGTGACGGACTCCCGCACGCCGCTGCCCACGCCCACGGTCCGCCCGTCCGGCGGGGACGGCGGCGAGCGCGCCTGGTCGCCGCCGAGCGTCCATGTCCTGGCCAAGCCCACCGGAGCGATCTGCAACCTCGGGTGCAGCTACTGCTTCTTCCTGGACAAGGAGCAGCTGTACGAGGGCGACACGTTCCGGATGTCGGACGAGGTGCTCGACACCTACCTCCGCTCGCTGATCGACCAGCACCGGACCCCGCAGGTCACCGTGGCCTGGCAGGGCGGCGAGCCGACGCTGATGGGCCTGGACTTCTTCCGGAAGGTCGTCGCGCTCGAGGACCGCTACCGCCGCCCCGGGATGACGTTCCTCAACACGATCCAGACCAACGGGACCCTGCTCGACGACGAGTGGTGCGCGTTCCTCGCCGAGCACGAGTACCTCGTGGGGATCAGCATCGACGGCCCGCGGGAGCTGCACGACGCGTTCCGGGTCAACAAGGCCGGCCGGGGGACGTTCGACCAGGTGATGCGGGGGCTGCGGCTGCTCCAGAAGCACCGCGTCGAGCACAACGTCCTGACCACGGTGAACCGGGTCAACGGCGACCACCCGCTGGAGGTCTACCGGTTCCTGCGGGACGAGGTGGGCACCGCGTGGATGCAGTTCATCCCGGTGGTCGAGCGGGTCGACGAGCACGGTGCACCGGCCGACCTGCGCGGCCTGCACGCCTCGTCGCGGTCGGTCGGGCCCGAGCAGTTCGGCACCTTCCTCACCACCGTGTTCGACGAGTGGGTGCAGCACGACGTCGGCCGGGTGTTCGTGCAGACCTTCGAGGCCGCGGCCCGCAACTGGGCGGGGTTGGGCAGCTCGGGGATGTGCGTCTTCGACGAGACGTGCGGGCTCGGCATGGCGCTCGAGCACAACGGCGACCTGTACTCGTGCGACCACTTCGTCGACCCGGAGTACCTGGTGGGCAACATCGGCGAGACCTCCATCGACGACCTGGTCTCCAGCCGGCGCCAGCACGCGTTCGGCCAGGACAAGCGCGACTCGCTGCCGGCCTACTGCCGCGAGTGCGACGTCCGGTTCGCATGTCACGGCGAGTGCCCGAAGAACCGGTTCCTGACGACGCCGGACGGCGAGCCGGGCCTGAACTACCTGTGCGCCGGGTTCAAGGACTTCTTCCACCACGTGGACGTGCCCATGAAGATCATGCTCGGGCTGATGCGGCGCGGGCACCCGGCCACCGACGTGATGGAGATCCTCGCCCGGGGTGGGCAGCAGCTCGTCGACGACTGGAACCAGGAGACGGCGCGACGCGGCGCACGGCCCGGCTCCGGTCCGGGGCCGGAGCCGCCGGAGGTCGGCATCCCTCGCCGTCCGGTCACCGAACGGGGTCGTCGTGCGACGGGCGCGCGGGCAGCCGAGCAAGGCTGAGCGCGGCCGCTCCCGGAGGTGACGCCGATGGCCGACCTGCGTTTCGGCACCTACCTCGCGCCCGACATGCTGGACGTCTACCAGGCCATCACGGACCGGGTCGGCGAGGTCCTGGAGTGCTCCACCGAGCTCGTCGTCGAGGCGGGCCTCCACGAGGCCGCGATCCGGCTCGTCGCCGAGGGCGAGGTCGACGCATCGGCCATCGACTCGCAGGTGCTGGAGGTCGAGCTGCGCGACCACCCCGAGCTGGCGGCGCGGCTGCGCGTGCTGGAGGCCCTCGGGCCGTCGACCATCCAGCCGGTCGCCGTCAGCAGGAGGATCGACCCGGCCCTGCGCTCGCGGATCCAGGACGCCCTGGTGTCGATGCACCTGGACCCCGCGACCGGGCGGGCCCTGGCTCGGGGCGTGATCGATCGCTTCGTCGCCGTGGGACCGCAGAGCTACGACGACGTCAGGCGCATGGTCGAGGCGTGCGAACGCGCGGGCTACCTGGAGCTGAGGTGATCTCCTGACGGCGGGGCGCAGGCGGTCGTCGGTGCCGGTCAGGCCTCGGGGAAGATCGTCGCCCAGTCGTCCCGCATGCTCACCGTCGTCCAGCCGAGGCGGGTCGCCGCCTCGGTGACCGGCTCGGCGGAGCCGGACGACACCGCCTCGCTGCGGTAGGCGAGCTCGCGCTCGGCGTCGTCGTGCAGCAGGTCCACCTCGGGCGAGCCGTCCGACCGGTGTCGCCCGGTGCCCGGGACGGTCACGAGCTCGGCATGCCGGCCTTGAGCTTCTCCAGCATCTTCCCGATCGTGAAGCTCGACGGCTCCTGGCGGGACGGGAACTCGCCGAGGGTCGCCGCCATCTCGGCGACGAACGCCTGCGCGGGCACCACCAGGTAGGCCCGCGAGAGCACCCAGTCCCAGTAGGAGTTCGAGGTGACGTCGGCCCGCTCGAACGGGTCGGTGCGGAGGTTGAAGATCTTGGGCACCCTGAGCTCGGTGAACGGCTCGGCCCAGACCTGGAGCGTCCCCTTCGCACGCTGCTCGAGGAACACGAGCTTCCAGTTGTCGAACCGCAGTGCTGTGAGGTCCCCGTCGTCGGACACGTAGAAGAAGTACCGGCGCGGGCTGCTGTCCACCTCACCGGTGAGGTACGGCAGCTGGTTGAAGCCGTCGAGGTGGACCTTGTAGCGCGTCCCGGCCAGCTCGTGCCCGGCCCTGAGCTTCGCGGCGATGTCGGGCTCGCCCGCCGCGGCCAGCAGCGTCACGAACCAGTCGTTGTGGCTGACGATGCCGTTGAGCACGGTCCCCGGCGCGATCTTCCCCGGCCACCTGACCAGGGACGGGACCCGGTACGCGCCCTCCCAGTTGGAGTTCTTCTCGTTGCGGAACGGCGTCATGCCGCCGTCCGGCCAGGTGTTCATGTGCGGGCCGTTGTCGGTGCTGTAGAGCACGATCGTGTCGTCGGCGATGCCCAGCTCGTCGAGCAGGTCGAGCATCCGGCCGATCCGCTTGTCGTGCTCGACCATCGCGTCGTGGTACTCGGACTGCCACCGACCGGCCTGGCCGCGGATCTCCTCCGCGATGTGGGTGCGGAAGTGCATCCCGGTGGTGTTGAACCACAGGAAGAACGGCTGCTCGGCGTCGACGGCGTCACGGATGAAGCGCTGCGCGGGGTCGATGATCTCGTCGTCGATCGTCTCCATGCGCTTCTTGGTCAGCGGACCGGTGTCCTCGACGCGCCCGTCCGCCCAGCTGTGGATGACGCCGCGCGGCCCGAAGCGGTCGCGGAAGTTCGGGAACTCCTCCGGGTCCGGGTAGTCGGCATCCTCGGGCTCCTCCTCGGCGTTGAGGTGGTAGAGGTTGCCGAAGAACTCGTCGAAGCCGTGCTCGGTCGGCAGGAACTCGTCGCGGTCCCCGAAGTGGTTCTTGCCGAACTGCCCGGTCGCGTACCCGAGCTCCTTGAGCGCTGTCGCGATGGTGGGGTCCTCGTCCCGCAGGCCGAGGTCCGCCCCCGGCATGCCGACCTTGGTCAGGCCGGTGCGGTACGGGTTCTGGCCGGTGATGAACGCCGCTCGGCCGGCGGTGCAGCTCTGCTCGCCGTAGTAGTCGGTGAACCGTGCGCCCTCGGTGGCGACCCGGTCGATGTTGGGCGTCCGGTAGCCCATCAGACCGTCCGAGTAGCAGCTCAGGTTGGTGATCCCGATGTCGTCGCCCCACAGGACGAGGATGTTCGGCTTGTCGTGTGGCATAGCGCTTCCCCTTTGAAGACCTGCCGTGCCCCGACAGTAGCTCCGGAACCTCACGCCGTCATCAGGGGAGTGTCGCCCGTCCGGCCGGGCCGGCGGAGGCTGGGGTGCCACCTCGCGGGCGAGTCATCCCATGAATTGTGGACATCCGGGCGTCGGCGGCCTACGCTGGTGGTGCCAGCCGAACTGGCGATCCGCCAGCAGTCCTGGCACACCCCCGATGACGCAACCTTGGAAGAGGTATGCCCATGCACGCCTTCACGAACCGACGGACCGAGCTCGACGCCCTCCGGGGCGCCGGCACCACCCTTCCCGTCCTCACGATCGACGGCGACGACTGGGCCACCGCCCACACCGACCGTGCCCACCGCCGCGCCCTCGCCGCGGCCGGTGAGACCCTCACCGCGCTCCGCGCGCTGCGGATCGCGGGCCACGCCCGCATCCGCACCCTGCCCGCCGAGCGGCCGCCGGCGCCGTCCGTCGTGGACGCCGTCGTCGAGATCCAGGTCGCGCTCGCCGGTGGCCTGGTGCTCCACGTCCAGCCGCACGCCTCCGGTGGCAGCGCCGCGGTGTTCTACCAGGCGACGCCTGAGCGTTGCTGGGTGATCGACCTCGACGACCTGTCGTCCGCGGCGACCACCCTGCTCACCATGACCGCCGAGCGGGTGGGCGACTCCGCCTGGGCTGCACGCCACGGCGTGGCCGCCCAGTCCGTGCGGATGGTGCTCGCCGGCGACAGCACGTGGCACCTCGGTCTGCTCACCGACGGCGCGTACGTCGTCGCCGACCCGGACGGCTCCGTGCTCGAGGCGACCGGCCGTGGTGCCGGCACCCCGAGCGTCGTGGTGCCGTCGTCGCAGACGCTGGCCAGGGCGGCCGGGGACCTGACGCGCGACGCCGCGTCCCTGCTCACCGCAGCCTGAGACGACGACGGGCCGGGTGCCGCACGGCACCCGGCCCGTCGCCGATCGCCGTGGCCGGCGTCCTCGCGGTCACCGGTCCCGGCGCACCCGGCCCTCGTGCCACACCGGCTCCGGCGACTCGACCACCGCGCCATCCGCCCCGAACACCAGGAACCGGTCGAACCCGCGCGCGAACCAGCGGTCGTGGGTGACGGCCAGCACTGTGCCCTCGAAGGCCGCGAGACCATCGTCGAGCGCCTCGGCGCTCTGCAGGTCGAGGTTGTCGGTCGGCTCGTCGAGCAGCAGGAGCGTGGCGCCGGACAGCTCGAGCAGCAGGATCTGGAACCGCGCCTGCTGGCCGCCGGACAGGGTCTCGAACCGCTGCTCGCCCGAGCGGGCCAGCTCGTAGCGGTCGAGCACGCGCGCCGCCTGCTCGCGCGGCAGGCCCGTCCGGTGCTCGTCACCGCGGTGCAGGACCTCCAGCAACGTCCGGCCCACCAGCTCGGGGTGGTCGTGGGTCTGGACGAACCAGCCTGGGCGGACGCGCGCGCCCAGCCTCGCCCGCCCGGCGTGCCGGACCGGGCCCGGCGCGACGTCGCCCACCGGCAGGTGCTCGCGCTCCGGGTCGGTGCCGCCGGCGGCCAGCAGCCGCAGGAAGTGCGACTTGCCCGAGCCGTTCGAGCCGAGCACCGCGACCCGCTCGCCGTACCAGACCTCGAGGTCGAACGGCCGCATCAGGCCGGTGAGCTCGAGGCCCTCGCACACCACCGCACGCTTGCCGGTGCGCCCGCCGCCCAGGCGCATCCGGACCCGCTGCTCGCGGGGCTGCTCGGTGGGCGGGCCGGCCTCCTCGAACTTGCGCAGGCGGGTCTGCGCCGCCTGGTAGCGGCTGGACATGGCGTCGTTGTACGCGGCCTTCTGCTTGTACATCGCGACCAGGTCCCGCAGCTTGGCGCGCTCCTCGTCCCAGCGCCGACGCAGCTCGTCCAGCCGCGCGAACCGGTCCTCGCGCGCCTCGTGGTACGTCGCGAACCCGCCCGCGTGCGTCCACACCTGGTTGCCCGCCGCGCCGAGCTCGACGGTGACCACGCGGGTCGCGGTGTTCGCCAGCAGCTCGCGGTCGTGCGAGACGAACAGGATCGTCTTGGCCGACTCGCGGATCCGCTCCTCGAGCCAGGTCTTGCCCGGCACGTCGAGGTAGTTGTCCGGCTCGTCGAGCAGCAGCACCTGGTCGGGGCCGCGCAGCAGGTACTCCAGGGCGAGGCGCTTCTGCTCGCCGCCGCTCAGCGTGCCCAGCGCCCGGTGCTTCGCCCGTTCGAACGGCACGCCCATCGCGGCGGTGGTGCACACGTCCCAGACCACCTCGAGGTCGTAACCGCCGGCCTCGGCGTACTCGGCGAGCGCCGACGCGTAGCGGAGCTGGGTCGTCTCGTCCTCGGTCTCCATGAGCGCCAGCTCGAGCTCGTCGACCGCGGCCTGGGCGGCCCGGACGCGCTCGGGGGCGAGGGAGAGCAGCAGGTCGGCCACCGTCTCGTCGTCGCCCCCGTGGCCCACGAGCTGGCGCATGGTGCCCAGGCCGCCGGAGCGGGTCACCGCACCCGCGTGGGGCGCGACCTCGCCGGTGACGATCCTCAGCAGGGTGGTCTTGCCGGCGCCGTTCGCCCCGACGAGGGCCACCTTGGCGCCGTCGCCCACCCGGAACGACACGTCGTCGAGGAGCACGCGTCCGTCGGGGAGCTCGTAGCGCACCCCGGCGACGTCGACATGACCCACGGGGGGAGAGTCTGGCGCGGCGGGCGGCCGCACCCAAGGTGATTCCCGCGCGAGCGGTTCAGGGTGCGGTGAGCTCCGGGTCGCGCGGCAGGGGCCCGGGAGGCAGGTCGCGGTGCGGGGCGGCGCGTCGGGCGCGGTCGATGTGCTCGGCGAGGTGGGCCGCGTCCCTGCCGACGCCGTGGACCATCGACGAGGCGAGCGAGTACTGGAACAGCTGGCCCAGCACGTACAGCCCGGGCACGTCCAGAACCACGCCGCGGTCGTTCGGGACCAGGCCGTCGGCCCCGATCCCGGGCAGGTCGACCCATGACAGGTCGGGGTCGAACCCGGTGCACCACACCACCGACGCGACGTCGAGCCGCCGCCCGTCCTGGGTGAGCGGTTGCCCGTCGCGGACGCCCGCGATCCGGGCCGTGCGCTCCACCCCGGCGTCGGCGAGGTCGCGGGTCTTGACCCGGATCAGCGGCCCGCTGTGGGCCTGCACGCGTGACCGTGCGCGCCGACCGATCGGGGTGCGCACCGTGAGCACGCGCGAGAAGGCCGTGAAGACCATGAGGCTCGGCAGGCGCGACGTCCGGCTCTCGATGCGGAACGGGATCTGCCCCGGGTGCCGCCCGGCGAGCACCACCCGGTGCGTGCGGGCGAGCTCGAGCGCGATGTCGGCCCCGGAGTTGCCGGCCCCGACCACCAGGACGTCGCCCGGAGGCAGCTGTCCGGCGTTGCGGTAGTCGGCCGAGTGCAGCTGGGTGACCGACTCGTCGAGGTCCGCGGCGAACGCCGGTACCCGCGGCCGGGCGTCGAAGCCCGCGGCGAGCACCACCCGGTCCGCGAGCAGGGGACCGGACGTGGTCTCGAGGACGAAGCGCTCGCCGTCCCTGCCGAGCCGGCGGACCCTGGTCCCGGTGCGCACCGGCAGGGAGTGCTCGGCGGCGTAGCCCTCGAGGTAGTCGGCGAACGCCGCGTGGTGCGGGAAGTCCCACGGCGAGCCGGGGTAGGGGCTGCCGGGGAGCCCGCTGAACCGCGCGGGCGTGAACAGCCGCAGGGAGTCCCAGCGGTGTCGCCACGCGTCGCCGATGCGGTCCTGGGCGTCCAGGACCACGAACGGCACGTCGCGCGCCGCGAGGTGGTACCCGATGGCCAGACCAGCCTGCCCGCCGCCGATGACGGCGGTGTCGATCCGCTCCGTGACCATCGTTCCTCCTCGGGACACGATCCCGAATTCGCCCGAATCGGCTTCGGATCAACTTAAGATAGGCCCATGTCGTCCTCAGGCACAAGACGTCGCTACCGGTCGCCGAGCCGGGCGGCCCAGGCCGCCTCGACCCGCACGGCCGTGCTGACCGCTGCTCGGGACCTGTTCACCGCCGAGGGCTACGCGTGCCCGGTCGCCCGCATCGCCGAGGCGGCCGGGGTCGCCGTGGACACGGTGTACGCGAGCGTCGGCCGCAAGCCGGAGCTGATCCGCGCCGTGATCGACATGGTGCTCGCCGACTCCGACGACCCGCTGCCGGCCGAGCAGCGCGGCTACGTCCGGCGCATCCGCGAGGCACCCACCGCCGCCGCGAAGATCCGGATCTACGCCGACGCCCTCGCCCACCTGCTGCCCGTCGTCGCCCCGCTCCAGGAGGCCCTGCGGGAGGCCGGCGCCACCGACCCCGGGTGCGCACGGGCCTGGGCGGACCTGGACGAACGGCGCGCGGGCAACATGCTGCTGTTCGCGGCGGACCTGCGCAGCACGGGCCAGCTGCGTGACGACCTCCACGACCGGCACGTCGCGGACGTGGTCTGGTCGATGAACAGCGCGGAGTACTTCACGGTGCTGACCCGGCGGGGCTGGAGCCCCGAGCGGTTCGGCGCGCACCTGGCCGACACCTGGATCAGGCTGCTGCTGGAGCCCTCCGACTGACGCCCAGTGCGGTGGCCGCCACGATCGCCAGCACCGACGCGACGGTGGTCCACGGCGTGCCGAGACCGCGGCTCACGTCCACCACCATGGCCGTGACCAGCTGACCGCCGACCACGGTGAGGGTGAGGGCGAACGTGCCCAGGTGGCGCACCGCCCAGGCGGCCGCGACGACGATCCCGGCGCCCAGCGGGCCGCCGAGGTACAGGTACCAGTCGCCCGGCGCGTCGGGCAGCGCGACCCCGGCGAGACCACCGGTCATCGCCGCGACCCCGACCAGCAGCGAGATCGCCACCGTCCCGCCGGTCGCCGAGGCCAGACCGGCGATGGTCGGGTCACCCGAGGCCTGCGCCACGGCGCCGTTGCCCGCGTTCTGCCCGGCGAGCGTCGCCCCCGCCACGAAGAACAGCACCCCGATCAGCGCGGACCGCCCGCCCCCGACGCCCGCGTCGCCCGACCCGGCGACCATCGCCAGGGCCAACCCGGCGATCGCGGTCGCCGCGGCGAGCGTGCGCCGACCGGTCATCGGCAGCCGCCCGGGCAGCCCCACCCCGCGGGCGTCCAGCGCGAGCCCGGCGACCGTCTGGCCGGCGACCGACGCCACCGAGGCGACCGCGAGGCCGACGATCGGGATGCCGTACGCGGACACCAGCACGATGGGGATCCCGCACAGCCCGATCGCGTACCACCACCAGCGGCCGCGATCGCGCAGCACCACCGCGGTACGCGCGGCCCGGCCCCGCACCAGGACCACGACCGCGATCGTCACGAGCGTGCCCAGGTACGACAGCCAGCCCGCCGTCAGCGTGCCGGCGCCCGCGACCGCGAGGTCGCCGTTGAACCGGCCCTGCGCGGCGATGAGCGCACCGACCAGGGCGGAGACCAGGACCGCCGGGACGACGAGCGTCGCGGTGGCCGGTCGGGTCGTCGTCACCCGGCGATGCTAGCGGCGGCCGCGTGGGCCCCAGGCAGGCGCCGTGGGACGATCGGGGCATGGACAGCGGCATCGCGGTCGGGCCGTCGCTCGTCATCCCCAGAGCCGAGCTGACGGTCCGGTTCAGCCGATCCTCCGGCCCCGGGGGGCAGGGCGTGAACACGACGGACTCGCGGGTCGAGCTGTCCTGGGATGTCGCCTCCTCCGCAGTGCTCACCGCGGTGCAGCGCGAGCGGCTCGTCGAGCGACTCGGGACCCGGCTGGTGGGTGGGGTCCTCACGGTGACGGCTTCCGAGCACCGCGAGCAGCTGCGCAACCGCGCGGCGGCGGAGCGCAGGCTGGCCGCCCTGGTCGCCTCCGGGATCGCGCCGCCGGCCCGGCAGCGTCGGGCGACCCGTCCGACCCGTGGCTCGAAGGAGCGCCGTCTGGCGGCCAAGAAGCAGCGGTCGATCGTCAAGCAGCTGCGCTCGGGCCGGCAGCCGGACTGAACCTCGGTCAGGGCTCCCGGCCGGTCCGGCCGGCGTAGATGCTGCGGTCCTGGGCGCGGCGGTTGCGGTCGGCGAGCCAGGCGGGCCGATGGGCCCTCGGCAGGATCTTGACCACCGCGAGCGTCGCGTACATCAGGGTGTTGAGCGCGACGAAGGTCGCGAGCACCTTGAAGGCGTCGGCGTGGATGACCGACTCGGGCAGCAGCATCCCGGTGCGCAGCGCACCGTCGGCCAGGGTCTGGGCGAGCGTCATCGTCCGACCTCCACCGGCGTGCCGGCGTCCGGCGTGGTCTGCTCCACGGGCGTGCGGACCACGTGCCCCCAGCCGGCCTGCCTGCCCAGCAGGATGTCGAGCACACCCTTGACGTAGACCACGTCGAGGAAGGTCGCGTACACCAGCTCGGGGATCAGCGCCGCTGCCACGAGGCGCGCTCGCCACCCGCCGTCCCACGCGGTGACCACCCGCTCGACCGAGAACAGCACACCGAGGCCCATCCAGAACGGGAACCAGATCCAGGAGTCCACGGCGAGCGCCGTCACGGCGAGGAGCAGGAAGTAGGACGCGAGCGCGACCACCCCGTAGCCGATGCCCAGCTGCTGGGCCCAGTACCGGAACGTCTTGGGGGTCAGGCCGTACGCGCCGAGGTTCTCCAGGGCGCCGCGCTGCCAGCGCAGCCGCTGGTTCCACAGAGCACGCCAGGTCGGCATCATCTCGGTCACCACGGTGCACTCGCTCGGGGAGATCATCAGCGCGCCGAGCGACTTCAGGGCGATCGTGAGCTCGTTGTCCTCGGTCAGCGCGGCGGTGTCGTACACGTCGCCGCGCACGCCGGGCAGGGATGATCCGCGCGCCCCGGCCACGGCCCGCAGCGCCGCCGGGCGGAACAGCGACGCGGTGCCGGTGAGCACGAAGACCCGCCCTCGCCGCCGGCGGATGTCGCGGCTGTAGCGGCTGTACTCGTTGCGCTGGAACTGGCCCAGCAGCCCGGCACCCTCCTCGCCGTAGAACAGGCCACCGATCGCCATCAGGGCGCGGTCCGCGGTGAGCCGTCGCACGGCCGTCTCGAGGAACCCGTCGTCCAGGCGGGTGTCGGCGTCCATGACCATCACGGCGTCGTTGTCGCCCTGGTGGGGGAGCAGGTCACGCAGGACCTGGTTGAGCGCACCGGCCTTCTTGCGGGTGTTGCCCACGGTCTCGACCACCTCGACCCCGGCGGAGCGGGCGACCTCGACGGTCCGGTCCGTGCAGTTGTCGGCGACGACCACGATCCGCTCTGGTCGGTGCGACTGGCCGACCAGGGAGGCGAGGGTGCCGGGCAGCGACACCTCCTCGTTGTGCGCGGGGACCAGCACGGTGACGGTCACGGGGCCGGCGAAGGTGTCGGCGGTGGCGGCCATCACGATCTTCGGGGCCAGCGGGTCGGTCCGGGTGTCGGTCGAACGCCGCGACCGGTTGGAGATCCGCAGCTCGAGCGCCGCGACCGCGGCGGCGAGCAGGACGGCGAGCGCGACGGCGGCCAGGGCGACGCGAGGGGTCGGCGCCTCGGTCGCGTACAGCACGTTCCAGACCCCGAGGAAGAGGCCCTCTGCGGGCGCGATGCCCACCGGCGGGCCGATCGTGCTCGCCGCGAGCAGCAGGGTGACGGCGGCGATCGCGACCAGGCCGAAGATGGTCAGGCCGATCAGTCTGGGGAAGCTCGTGCGCCCGGGCGGGGCGGGGGAGGGCGCGTCCGGTGCCGGCCCGGGTCCCCGGCTCGGGGTCGGCACGTCGGCGGACGTCCGACGGGACGCCTCGGCCGCGGACGCGGCGCGCACGAAGACGCCGCGGGGGACACCCTCGACCGCGTCGGCCGGTTCCCGCTCGTCCAGGTCGTGCTCCATCTCGTCCGCCTCTGCCGAAGCTCGACGGACCAATCGGCAGGGCGGGGGCGGGGTTGAGACGTGGCGCTGTCGGCCCCGCGGCCTATCCTCGCCGGATGACGTTCCAGGGCTTCGGGGACGAGGCGCTCGCGTTCTTCGAGGGCCTCGAGGCGGACAACACCAAGGCCTACTGGCAGGCCAACAAGGCGACCTACGACGACGCCGTCCGCGGCCCGATGGAGGCGCTGCTCGCCGAGATCGGGCCGGACTGGGGTGAGGGCCGGGCGTTCCGGCCCTACCGCGACGTGCGGTTCAGCGCGGACAAGTCCCCGTACAAGACGCACATCGGCGCGCGGGTGGGCGATGACCGCTACGTGCAGCTCAGCGCCGACGGGCTGGCCGCCGGCGCCGGGATGTGGGAGATGGCCCGCGACCAGCTGGCCCGGTATCGCGCCGCCGTGGACGACGACGCCCGGGGAGGCACGCTCGCGGGGATCGTCGACGCCATGCCGTACCAGGTGATGGCGCAGGGGCGGCTGGCGACCGCGCCGCGCGGCTACCCGCGCGACCACCCCCGCGTGGAGCTGCTGCGGTTCAAGGGTCTGGCGGCCTGGCACTCGTGGGGTGCCCCGGACTGGCTGGCCACGCCCGCTGTCCGCGAGCACCTGGAGGAGTTCTACGCTGCGGCGCAACCGCTGGTGGACTGGCTGCACCAGCACGTCGGGCCGAGCGAGCTGCCGCGCGACCGCAGGCGCTGAACGCCCGGTCGGGACGTTCCGCCCTCGACGCCGGTGCCGCCCGGTCGGGACCCTGGAGGCACACCCGGGGAGGGATCATGACCGTCCTGGTCGCCTACGCCACCCGCCACGGAGCGACCGCCGGCATCGCCGAGCGGATCGCCGAGACCCTGACCGCCGAGGGCGCCCCCGCCGAGGCGCGCCCGGTGGACGAGGTCGCCGACGTCGGGCCCTACGACGCGGTCGTGCTGGGCGCGGCCGCGTACATGTACCACTGGCTCAAGCCGGCCACCGCGTTCGCCAAGCGCCACCGCTCCGAGCTCGCCGCCCGGCCGGTGTGGCTGTTCTCCAGCGGCCCGACCGGCACCGACGTGGTCGACGCGAAGGGCAACGACGTCCTGGTCGCCTCGCGCCCCAAGGAGTTCGAGCAGCTCCCCGCCACGCTCGGGTCCCGCGGCGAGCAGGTGTTCTTCGGCGCGTACGACAAGGACGCCCCGCCCATCGGGCTCGCCGAGAAGATGGCCGCGCGGATGCCGGCCGCCGCGCGCGACGCGATCCCGTCCGGCGACTTCCGGGACTGGGACGCGATCGACGCGTGGGCACGCGAGATCGCCGCGGAGCTCGCCGCCGGGTAGCCGGCCGTCAGCCACGGCAGGACGGGTGCCCTGGCGAACACCGGCGAGCGCTGCGACCCTGGTCGCCTCTCGACCGGGGGGAGGCGACGGTGAGGTCGCGACGCAGCACGGGGCCGTCATGAGCGGCTGGTACGCCGCCCTGGTCGAGGGCGGTCGCGCGGCGACGATCTGGCTCCTCGTGGGCTTCGTGGTGACGTTTGGGATCACCCGGTGGATCACCGTCACGATCCGGCGCCGCAACGCGCGCGCCCCGGCGGGCGAGGCGAAGGCGTCGGCGATCAAGGACGTGCACATCGGTGGCGTGCACGTCCACCACCAGGTGTGGGGGATCCTCCTGGTGCTACTGGTGGGCCTTCTGGAGCTCCGGTTCAGGCCGGGGTCGCCGTGGATGGAGGTGCTGGCGCTGCTGTTCGGCGCGGGCGCCGCGCTCGCGCTGGACGAGTTCGCGCTGTGGCTGCACCTCGAGGACGTCTACTGGTCGGCCGAGGGTCGCAAGTCGATCGACGCCGTGCTCATCGCCGTCGTGGTCGGCGTGGCACTGCTCGCGGGGACCTCGCCGGTGGGCCTCGGCTCCGACGACGTCGCGCGCGACGGGTGGGGCGTGACGGCGACGGTGATCGTCGTGCACGTCGCGACCACGGTGGTGTGCCTGCTCAAGGGGAAGATCCTCATGGGGCTCATCGGCCTCCCGCTGCCCGGCATCGCGCTCGTCGGCGCGCTGCGCCTGGCCAAGCCCTCGTCGTTCTGGGCCAGGCGGCGCTACCGGGGCCGCAAGGCCGAGCGCGCCGAGGCGCGGTACGAACGCCTCGTGGCCCGTCGCGAACGCTGGCGCGACCTGCTGTCCGGCTCAACGGGCCGCCGGACCGCCTCCGACCAGTGACTCCGCCCACACGTCGACGGCGGCCCAGTCGCGCAGGTCGCGCACCACGCCGTGCTTGGGCTTCGGGTCCTTGCCGCCGAACACCGCGATCGCCGCGGGATTCAGCCAGGCGAGCTTGGCCAGGGCACTCTCGAGCTGGTCACGCGCGGCGGTCCACGCGTCAGGGTCGTCGCGCCCGCCGACCGGCGCCCGGTCCCTGGCGGTGCGCAGCGTGGCGTCGTGGCCCAGCTCCCGCAGGCGTTCGGCGATGCGCGCGGCGACCTCGGTCGTCGACCCGTGGCGACTGGCGTGAGCGACGAGCACGTGCATGGCGGACCTCGACGGGTGAGGGCTGGCGTTCGCCAGGCTACGCGCGCGACGGGCCCGAGGGCGACGACGACGGGCCGTTCTGCGCTCGCAGGCCTGAGCCTCGGAGTCGGCCGTCCGTCCCGCTCACCTCTGAACGGGTGCCACTACCCCTGGCGTGCGTCGGCAGCAGGGGGTGGCGGGTGGCGGGGAGCGGTGTGCCGCGGGCCCGTCGCAGGCATGTGGTGCTCACCTGCCTGTGCGCGGTCCTCCTCGCGGGTTGTGCGGGCCCAGGTGCCCCGGCGTCGACCGCTCCGTCGGGCGGCGGGCGCGTGACGGCCCGGCCCCACGGCCCGTCGGCGAGCCCGAGCGCGCCGAGGCTCTGGTCGCCGGGTACTCCTGGCGGGCCTCGACGCCAGCGTCGAAGTCATGAGCGAGGACACGGCTCGGTTCGACGTCCTAGCCTCGCAGGCATGAGCATCCGACTCGGCTACCAGATCCCGAACTTCACCTACCCGGGCCGCAACCCGGCCGAGATCATGCCCACGGTGGTCCGTCAGGCGCGTGAGGCGGAGGCGGCCGGCGCGGATGCGGTCTTCGTGATGGACCACTTCTACCAGCTGCCCGGCATCGGCCGGCCGGACGAGCCGATGCTCGAGGCCTACACGCTCCTCGGTGCGCTGGCCACGGCCACCGAGCGGGTGCAGCTCTCGACGTTGGTGACCGGCAACACCTACCGGAACCCGACGCTGCTGGCGAAGGTCGTCACCACGCTCGACGTGGTCAGCGGCGGCCGCGCGGTGCTGGGCCTGGGCGCGGGCTGGTTCGAGCTGGAGCACCAGCAGCTGGGCTTCGAGTTCGGCACGTTCACCGACCGGTTCCACCGCCTGGAGGAGTCGCTGGCGATCGTGCTGCCGATGCTCCGCGGCGAGCGCCCCACGTTCTCCGGCGAGTGGTACCGGGCCGAGCAGGCGATGAACGAGCCGCGCCTGCGCGACGACCTGCCGCTGCTGATCGGCGGGGCCGGCGAGAAGAAGACGTTCCACTACGCGGCCCGCCACGCCGACCACCTCAACATCATCTGCAACGCGTCGGACGTGCCCCGCAAGCTCGACGCGCTCGCGCAGCGGTGCGAGGAGGAGGGCCGGGACCGCTCGACCCTGGAGACCAGCTTCCTCGGCTTCGTCATCGTCGACGAGGACGGCGACGCAGCGCGCCGGATGGGCAAGGAGCTGCTCGCGTCCCGGGGCGTCGACCTCGACACGGCGGACGAGGAGACCCGCCGGGCCGCCACCGACCGGCTGTTCATCGGCGCGCCCGAGGACGTCGCCGAGCAGGTCAAGACCCGCGTGCTCGACGCCGGGATCGACGGCTTCGTGTTCAACATGGTCACCAACGGGCACGTCCCTGGCGCCGTGGCGATGGCCTGCGAGGCCATGCGGCCGCTGGTCAAGGCCTGAGCGCCGGGCTGACGGTGTGGGGGCGGCGGTCGGACCGAACGACCGCCGCCCCCACCCGCTCCGCCGCCGTCAGGCCGGTTGGGCCTCGGCGGTGCCGACCGGCGCCGCGGCTGCCTCGGGTGTGGGCTGCCGGACGCCGTTGAGCCACACGCTGAGCGCCGCGATCGCGCAGCCCAGCACGCTCGACAGCACGGACACGATCAGCGCGCCGATGACGTAGACGTACTGGTTCGGGCTGTGCCCGACGTAGCCGGTGTCGCCCATCCCGGTGAAGACCGCGCCGAGCGTCAGGGCGATCCCCGTGAAGTACGCCAGGGACGAGGTCTGGACGAGCTCGGAGAACCTCATCCACCACACGACCACGCAGAACCCGACGAAGTAGGCGAGCGTCACCGGCACGATGAGCGCACCGTTGTCGAAGGTCCACCGGGGCGTCGTGATCCACGAGGACAGCGCCAGGGCGAACATGTGCACCAGGGCGCCTGAGGCCGCGCCGCCGGCGTAGGCCGGCAGGAGTCGCTTCGCGGCCTGCGGGGTGCCGCCCATGGCGAGGTACACACCCCAGACGGTGAACGCGATCCAGAGCACGAGGTTGAAGCCCTTGAGCAGCAGCCCGAAGGGCAGGGCGACCACCACGGTGATGCCGACGGCGAGCCACAGCGGCATGCGTTGAACCTGAGCGGGCATCGGGGTCTCCTCTCCTCGACCTGTCGCTCAGCCCTTGAGGGTGGCCACGACGTGGCGTCCGGCGACCCGGCCCGAGGCGTGGGAGAAGCCGTTCGCCGTGCCGGGCACGTCGAGGTTGTACGTGTCGCCGAACAGCCCGGACGCCTCCATGCCCACCGCGTACAGGCCGGGGATCGGCGTGTAGTCGCGGTCGACCACCTGCAGGTTCCCGTTGACCCGGATCCCGCCGCACGACACCAGCACGCTCGCCGCCATGTTGATGGCGTAGAACGGCGCCGTGCTCACCGGCCGCAGGAAGCGCGCGGGCTTGAAGAACAGCGGGTCCTCGCCCTTGTCGCAGGCCGTGTTGTACTCCTCGACGGTTGCGGTGAGCACCTCGGGGTCGAGCCCGACCTCGCGGGCGAGGTCGTCGATCGTGTCGGCCTTCCAGGCCCGGCCGATCGCGACGTCCTCGTCCAGCTCGGCCTGCAGGTGGTCGAGCTTGGCGTGGAACGGGATGAAGTCGCCCAGGCCGATGTCCGAGCCCTCGACCATCAGGTGGGTGACGGTCGCCTGGTCGATGATCGCGTAGACGGTCGCGTCCGGCTGCTTCGCCATGGTGTTCCCGGAGTCCGCGAAGCTCATCGCGACCTCCTCGCTGGCGAACCGGCGGGCGGTCTTGTTGACCCACAGCACGGGCTGAGACCCGGCGCCCGAGGAGTGCGAGGTCAGCATCTTCTCCCGCGCGCACGCGGCGATCATCACGGTGCCGAGCGCCTCGGTGTCCGCGCCGGCCTGGAGCGCCATGGCGAGCCCGTCGCCGGTGTTGGCCGTCGGCACGCACTGGTACATGGCGTGCGCGGTGCGCGGGAACCACGAGTACTTCGCGACCAGGTCCGCGTTGTTGCCGAACCCGCCCGAGGCGAGCACGACGGCCTTCGCCGCGATCCGCAGCGTCTTGCCGTCGGAGTCCTCGGCGACCACGCCGGTGATCGCGCCGTCCTCGATCACCAGCCGCTTGGCCGGCGTGGAGGTGAAGATCTCGACACCCGCGTCCTCGACGGCCGTGAGCAGGACCTCCTGGCACCGGGCGCCCAGGCCCTCGGGGCGGTGGAAGGTGTACAGCTCGTACGGCTGGTCGTAGGCGTAGATCGACACGTCCGTGTAGGTGATGCCCAACGACGTGTACAGGTCGATGGTCTCGGCGGTGTTCTCCACCTGCACCCGGACCACGTCCGGGTTGGCGCGGTGGTGGCTGTAGTCGGTGTACCGGCGGAAGCCCTCCTCCTTGGTGGGGAAGTGCGCGCCGGGGGCGTCGGGTACGCCGCGAGCCTTCTGCTCGCTGGACTCGAAGGCGGCGGTGCCCTCGGCGTACACCGAGGTCCCGCCGGTCTCGGGCAGCTTCTCCAGGATGGCGACCGTCAGGCCGCCCTGGGCCGCGGCGAGCGCCGCGGACTTGCCGGACGCGCCGGAGCCGATGACGACGACGTCGTACTCGGCGTCGATGGGGAGCGAGGTGTCACTCACGATGTTCTCTCCGTTGGTTGTCGTGCTCGTCTGTAGGGTGGTGGCGGGGCTCAGTGCGCGGTCTGGCCGGCGTCGAGCGGGTAGATCCCGCCGGTCATGAACGAGCCCATGTCCGACGCGAGCAGCATCACCAGGCCGGTGATCTCGTCCGGCGTGGCGACCCGGCCCTGGGCGTTGAAGGACTTGACCACCTCGGCCATCTCCGGGTCGTCCAGCCAGAACTGGGTCATCTCGGTGGCCACGAACGCCGGTGCGATCGCGTTGATCCGGATGCCCTGCTTGGCGTACTCCAGCGCCGCAGCCTTGGTCAGGCCGGCCACGCCGTGCTTGGCCGCGACGTACGGGGCCATGCCGGGGTCGGCCACCAGGCTGACCACCGAGCCGTTGTTGATGATCGACCCGCCCCCGGAGGCGAGCATCGCCGGGATCTCCGCCTGCATGCACAGGTAGACGCCGCGCAGGTCCGCGCCGATGACCCGGTCGAACTCCTCGATGCTCTGCTCGGTCAGCGGCGCCGTCGCGGGCACCACGCCGGCGTTGTTGAACGCGATGTCGAGGCGGCCGTAGGTGTCGACGACGGTCCGCACCAGGTTCTGGACGTCCTCGGGGGAGGCGACGTCGCCGCGCACGAAGGTCGCCTCGCCGCCGAGCTCCTTGATGCGCAGCAGGGTCTCGTCGGCGCCGGTGCGGCCGTTGACGACGACCTTCGCGCCGTTGCGGGCGAACGCCACCGCGGCGGCCTGGCCCATGCCCGAGCGGCCACCGGTGACCAGCGCCACCTTCCCGGTGAAGTCGAACGCGTCGTGGTTCACGCCTGCTCCTTCCTCGGGCGGCCCCGATCGGAGCGACCCGACAGCTCAGTGAGCGGACGGCGGGTCCCCGTCGTCCCGGCTCTCAGCCAAGCCGTCGGCAGGTGTGGGCACGTAGACCCGATCCGCCCGGTCCGGTGGCCGATCGGCCACTTCCGGCGGGACCCAGGACCTACTCGGCGAAGCCCTTGCGCAGGCCGAGCACGGCGACCTGGACGCGGTTGCGGGCGTGCAGCTTGATCATGGTCGTGCCGAGGTACTTCTTCACGGTGCCCTCGCTCAGGTGCAGGGCGTGGCCGATCTCGGCGTTGGACAGGCCCTCGACGAGGAGCCCGAGGACCTGACGTTCGCGCAGGGACAGCCGGGGTGCGCCGAGCGAGCCGGCCGGCGAGGTGTGGCCCGGTGAGCTCAGCTCGGTGAGCACCTTGGCGGCGATCGTGGGGGAGAGCACCGTCTCGCCGGCGACCAGGCTGAGCAGCGCCTCGTGCAGCCGGTCCGCGGACTCGTTCTTGGACAGGTAGCCGTGCGCGCCGTTGCGCAACGCCTGGTAGACGTCGTGCCCCAGCTCGGAGACCGTCAGCATGGCGACGCAGGTCTGCGGCTCGACCGCGGCGATCGCCCTCGTCGCCTCGACGCCGCCCATCGGCTCCATCCGCACGTCCATCAGGACCAGCCGCGGGTGGCGCTCGGTGCACAGCCGGACGGCCTCCTCGCCGTCGGCGGCGCACCCCACGACCTGGAACTCCGGCCAGCGCTGGAGCAGCGAGCACAGGCCGTCCCGGAACAGCGCGTGGTCGTCGACCACGAGCACCGTGATCGGGGTTCGGGTCACGTCGGCACCCCCGCGGGGGCGGTGAGGAAGTCGGTGTGGCGGACCGGTGCCTCGGCGACCACCAGCGTGCCGCCGCCCGGGCGCGGGCCGAGCCACAGGTCGCCGTCGACCTGGTCCATCCGCTCGGCCATGATCCGCAGCCCGAGGCGCGAGTCGGGCAGCGAGCTCGGGTCGAACCCGTTGCCGTCGTCCTCGACCTCCAGGCGCACCAGCACGTTGGAGACCACCAGGCGCACCACGACGGTCGAGGCATCCGCGTGCAGCCGGACGTTCGCCAGTGCCTCTTGGAGCACCCGGACGAGCTGGGCGGCGATCGGCAGCGGGACGGTGTCGTCCTTGAGGCCGGTGGTGAGCTCGAGCTCGACCGAGCCCTCGTACTGCTCCCGGAAGCTGTCCGTCAGCGCCCTGACCTGCCGGACCAGCCCGATCTCCGCGGCGTCCGCGCGCAGGCCGAGCATCTGGTGGCGCAGGGAGTGCTTGAGGACGGTGGTCAGCTGCTTGAGCTCGTGCAGGTCGGACGCGAGCTGATGGTGGTCGCCGTCCTTGAGGTCCATCTCGGCCACGTCGGCCTTGAGGCCGAGCAGCGCGACCTGCTGGGACAGGTCGACGTGCAGCTCGGCGGACAGTCGGCGGCGCTCCTCGAGCGCGCCGAGCTCGCGCTCGCGGCCGGTGACCTCCCAGCGGTACACGGCGTTGCCCAGGATCCGGCCGGCTGCGGCGAGGAACGCGCTGCGGGCGGGCGTGAGCTCGTACGGCTCGTCGAAGGACAGCAGCACGGCGCCGAGGTGACGGCCGTCCGCGTGCACCGACACGACGATCGCGTGCTCGCCGAGCCAGTCCCGGTAGCCGTCCGGCAGCGACGTCCAGCCCTCGTCGTGGAGGTGGTCAGCGACCGCGACGGGCCACTCCCTGGGCGTGATCCACGGCGGGCGGATGTAGCGGCTCGGCGGTGCGAGCGTGGCCCACTCCTCGCCGATCTCGGCGAGCTGTTCGGGGCTGGCGACCATCACGAGCCGGTCGCCGACGGCGTTGAGCAGGCACACCGGGTGCAGCCGTGCGCCGGTGATCCGACCGATGATCGCGGCGGCGTCGATGAGCGAGTCCATCCGGTCGCGGGACCAGATCAACGTGTCGTTGATCCGAACCAGCTCAGCGAGCAGGACGCCGTCCTCGGCCACGTCCCGATGCTAGGCATGCCTTGATCACACGAGTAGGGACGGAAGGCTGGGGCGGCGCACGCCGTGCCCGGTACGCGACCCGGCCGACCCCGTGCGGAGCCGGCCGGGTCGCAGGCGTCGTGGGTCAGCCCAGACCGGTGCTGATCGCGCTGATCAGCTCACCGTTCGAGGTGTCGCCGGAGAGCTCCCAGAAGAACGCCCCGCCGAGGCCCCGCTGGTTGGCGAAGCTCATCTTCCCGCCGATGGTCGACGGGGTGTCGTAGCTCCACCACTGCCCGTTGCAGAACGCGTAGGCGGTGCCGCCGACGGTCCCGGTGGGCGGGCAGGTGTTCTTGAGGACCTTGTAGTCCTCGATGCCGGCCTCGTAGGTGCCCGGAGCCGGGCCCGTCGCACTGCCCCCGGCGGCCGCCTGGGTCACGCCGGTCCAGCCGCGCCCGTAGAACCCGATGCCCAGGAGCAGCTTGTCCGACGGGATGCCGATGGACGTCAGCTTGTCGATCGTCGCCGTCGAGTTGAAGCCCGCGATCGGCTCGTTGGCGTACGAGGTGAGCGGCGAGTGCGGTCCCGTCGGTCCGGTGGCGTTGAACGCACCGTTGTAGTCGTACGTCATCGGCATGAAGAAGTCGACGTACGGCGCCGCGCCGGCGTAGTCGGCGGCGTCGATCTTGCCGCCTGCGGTGCCGTCCGCCGTGATCGCAGACGTGACGAGGTCCGAGCCGAACTCCTCGCGCAGGGCACGCATCAGGTTCGGGTAGGCCTCACGGCCGCTGGTGTCGCACGAGGCGCCACAGCTGTTCGGGTACTCCCAGTCGATGTCGATCCCGTCGAACACGTCGGCCCAGCGTGGGTCCTCGACGAGGTTGCGGCAGGACTGCGCGAAGGCCTGCGGGTTCGCCGCGGCCTGGGTGAAGCCGTTCGACCAGGTCCAGCCGCCGAACGACCACAGCACCTTCAGGCCGGGGTGCATGGCCTTGAGCTTGCGCAGCTGGTTGAAGTTGCCGCGCAGCGAGCCGTCCCAGGTGTCCGCGACGCCGTCGACGCTCTGGTCGGCGGTGAAGGCCTTGTCGTAGTCGGCGTAGGAGTCGCCGATGGTGCACTGGCCGTTCTGGACGTTGCCGAACGCGTACACGATGTGGGTGAGCTGGTCGGCCGAGCCCGAGGTCTCGATGTTCTTGACCGTGTAGTTGCGGGCGTAGATGCCCCACTCGGTGAAGTAGCCGACGACCCGTCCGGTGCCGTCACCCGGTGTGGGCGGCTCCGTGGGATCCGGCGGGTCGGTGGGGTCCGGCGGGTCGGTCGGGTCGGCGCCGGAGCAGGCGCCCTGGTCCTCCCAGACGCCGGAGCCGGCGGTGCTGGGCGCCTCGCCCTGGGTCCACCATCTGGCCCGCCACGTGTGGTCGGCGTAGGTCACGAGTGCACCGCCGGTGTAGACGGCTGCGGCGTCCCATGCCACGGCCGCGCAGGTGGTGGGATCGGGCGTACCGGTGTCGGAGCAGGTGCCCAGGTCCCGCCACACGCCCCACTCACCGGTGGTGCCGGGCTCCTCGCCGAGCGTCCACCAGCCCGCCGACCAGCTGTGTCCCACGTGCGTGACGACCGTCCCGCCGGTGTACACGGTGGCGGCGTTCCACGCCTCACCGGCACAGGTGGTCACGGCCATCGGCACGGTGCTTCGGGCCTGCGCGTCGAGCGCGCCGGCGACCGGGACGATCGCGGTGATCGCGAGCGCGATCACGCCGAGTGCTGCACGAATCCTTCTCATCGGTCCTCGTTCTCTGTGTGGTCCGGCGCCGGCAGCGGTGCCGGTGCCCGGGCGTCGAGCCCTGATCACGTCGAAACGGCCCCCTGCGGCCGTGGCGTCTGCCCTGATCACCCCCTGATCGGCAGGTACCCGGCGGCGGACCCCGCCGGGAGCGCTGGTCGGGCGCTTGCGCCCGTCGTTCCCCCTGACCTCCCCCGGAGCGCTCACGGAGCCGTCGATCAATGGACGGGCCCAATTTGTGAGGAAGGTGTACTAATTACGACAGCATACCCGAGCAGGTGGCCGCGCGGGGTGCGTTCGCGGCGGTCGCCAGGTTCTCGTGGACGTTCCCGTAGGCACTACTCAGTGTTACTATCTACCGGTAGTCAGTGACAGTGAGTAGTGCGGGAGGCGCGCCGTGAGCAGGCAGATGACCGAGCCGGGGCTTCCTCGCTGACCGGATCGAACGACTTCACGACCAAGGGAGATGACCGTGCACGTCTCGAGGCTCACCTCGAAGGTGATCGGGGACAAGACGACCACCGCCGACCAGGCGCCCGCGATCCGGGTCCGCGGCCTGACCAAGTCGTTCAAGGACCTCGAGGTCCTGCGTGGCGTCGACCTCGACGTGGCGCGGGGCAGCATCGTGGCCCTGCTGGGCTCCAACGGCGCCGGCAAGACCACCGTCGTGCGCATCCTGGCCACCCTGCTGCGCGCCGATGGCGGCAGCGCGAGCGTCAACGGCTTCGACGTCAGTGCCCAGGCCGCCGACGTGCGCGCGTCCCTGAGCCTCACCGGCCAGTTCGCGGCCGTCGACGAGATCCTCACCGGGCGGGAGAACCTGGTGCTCGTGGCGCGCCTGCGGCACCTGGGCGACCCCGGCGCGGTCGCGGACGCGATGCTCGAGCGGTTCTCGCTCACCGACGCCGGCGGGCGGCGGGTGTCGGAGTACTCCGGCGGCATGCGGCGACGGCTGGACCTCGCCATGAGCCTGGTCGGCGAGCCGCCGGTGATCGTGCTCGACGAGCCGACCACCGGGCTCGACCCCCAGGCGCGTCTCGAGGTGTGGCAGGCCGTGCGCGAGCTCGCCGCCGCGGGCGCGTCGGTCCTGCTCACCACGCAGTACCTGGACGAGGCGGAGCAGCTGGCCGACCGGATCGCCGTCCTGCACGGGGGGCGCATCCTCGTCGCCGGCACGCTCGCCGAGCTCAAGGCGCTGCTCCCGCCGGCCACCGTCGAGTACGTCGAGAAGCAACCGACCCTCGAGGACGTCTTCCTCGCCCTCGTGGGTGACACATCAGCCGGCCGCGGTGCCGGCGCGGACGAGTAGGGGCCCCGCGATGACCACGCGAACCTTCCGCGACACCACCGTCCTGCTGGGGCGGTCCCTGCGCCACGTGCTGCGCAGCCCGGACACCATCATCACGACGGCGATCATGCCGATCGCGATGCTGCTGCTGTTCGTCTACGTGTTCGGCGGCGCGATCCGGGCGGGGTCACAGCCGTACGTGGACTACCTGCTGCCCGGGATCCTGCTCATCACGATCGCGTCGGGCATCTCCTACACCGCGTTCCGGCTGTTCCTGGACCTCAAGGGCGGGATCTTCGAGCGGTTCCAGTCCATGCCGATCGCCCGGCCGTCGGTGCTCTGGGCGCATGTGCTGACCTCGCTGGTCGCGAACCTCGTCTCGCTCGCGGTGGTCGTCGGGGTCGCCGTGCTCATGGGGTTCCGCTCGCAGGCCGGGCTCGCGGCGTGGCTCGCGGTCGCCGGGATCCTCATCCTGTTCACGCTCGCCCTGACCTGGCTCGCGGTGATCGCGGGCCTGTCCGCGAAGACGGTCGACGGCGCGAGCGCGTTCGCCTACCCGCTGATCTTCCTGCCCTTCCTCAGCTCGGCGTTCGTCCCCACCGACACGATGCCGGCCCCGGTGCGCGCCTTCGCCGAGCACCAACCGGTGACGTCGATCGTGGATGCGATCCGCGCGCTGTTCGCCCAGCAGCCGGTCGGCGGGGCGATCTGGGTCGCGCTGGCGTGGTGCGCCGGGACCCTGGTGGTCGCGTACGGGCTGGCGATGCTCGCCTACCGGCGTCGGATCGCCTAGCGGTCCGCCTCCTGTGGCCGCGGCGGCCGCACGGGGTCACCATGGGGAGGTCCGCAACGGAGCGACGGGGGTCCGCATGAGCGTGTACCGAGTGATCGACGTCATCGGGACGAGCAGCACCTCGTGGGAGGAGGCGGCGGCCGAGGCCATCCACACCGCGGCGGGCTCGCTCCGCGACCTGCGGGTCGCGGAGGTGGCCAAGCAGGACATCGTGGTCGGGGACGACGGCGGCCTGGTCTACCGCGTGCGGCTCCAGCTGTCGTTCAAGTACGCGCCGGGGTCCTGAGCCCGTCACGCGAGCACGACGACGACGGCGAGCCCGGACACGGCCAGGAAGACCAGCGCCGAGCCGAGCACGAACCGGCCGTCGCGGGACGCGAGGACCGCGAAGCCCACCCGTGACTCGCGCACATAGCGGTGCCGGGATGCAGCCGCCAGGGCGCAGATCAGCCCGACGCTCACCAGGGCGCTGCCGAGCGCGCGGGCCGGGTGCGCGCCGGCCAGCAGGGCCACGAGCGCCGTGGAGAGCGTGCCGAGACCGATCAGGGTGATCGCGCGCTGCAGGTGCTGGCGCTCGAAAGGCTGCTGGCGTCCCCAGACACGTCCGGGGGGCGGGGCGGCCATGCCGGTCAGCCCGTGGGGGTCGCGACGAGCAGCCAGACGCCCGCGCCGACGAGGAGCACGGCGAGCAGGCCCAGCAGGGGCACCCCGAAGCCCGGCAGGGGGCGTCGCAGCCGCAGCGCGCGCTCGGTCGACCACCAGCGCCGCACCCCGAGGGCGCAGGTCGCCACGGCGAGGACGACCAGGCCGAGGGCCAGGCCTTCGCTCGCACCGCCGGGGTGGTCCTGGTAGAGCCGGTCGACCGCCACCGCGGCGGCGAGCAGGGTCAGGGCCAGGCGCAGCCAGGCGAGGTACGTGCGCTCGTTGGCCAGTGTGTACAGCGGGTCCGGCTCGCTGCCCGCGTCGAAGACGCCGTGCGGCACCCGCGGCTGTGCCGGCCGGTCCTCGAAGTCCATCACCTCGTTGTCCGCCACCTGGTCACGGTAGACCGGGGGAACGGACCCTGCGCCCCGGGCCGTGTGAGCGCTGCCCACCGGCTCACCGCCCTGGCCGGTGAGCGTCAGGGCACGTTGGCCCCGCCGTTGACGTTGATGACCTCGCCCACGACGAAGCTGGACTCCGGCGAGGCGAGGAACACGTAGGCGGGCGCCTGCTCCACCGGCTGGCTCGTGCGGCCGAGCCATGACGACTCACCGAAGCCGTCCAGCTTCTCGGCGGGCTGCCCGTCGGAGACCTGCAGCGGTGTCCACACCGGCCCGGGCGCGACGGCGTTGACGCGGATGCCCCGGGGTGCGAGGTCGGCGGCCAGCGCCTTGGTGAAGCCGATGATGGCGAACTTGGTCGACGCGTAGTTGATGATCATCGGCGACGGGTTGTAGCCCTGCACCGACGTGCTGTTGATGATGGTCGACCCCGGCGGCAGGTGCGGCAGGGCGTCGCGGGTGATCCAGTTCATCGCGTACAGGTTGGTCCGGATGGTGCGGTCCAGGTCCGCCTCGTCGAGCTCGTCGAAGGTCTGGTGGTACACCTGGTGAGCGGCGTTGTTGACCAGGATGTCGAGCCCGCCGAGGCCTGCCACCGCATCGGCCACGAGACTGCGGCAGACCTCTCGGTCGCGGATGTCGCCGGGCAGCAGCACGCAGGTCCGGCCCGCGGCGCGGACGTGCTCGGCGATGACATCGGCGTCCACCTGCTCCTCCGGGAGGTAGGACAGCGCGACGTCGGCCCCCTCGCGGGCGAAGGCGATGGCCACCGCCGCACCGATGCCGGAGTCGCCGCCGGTGATGAGCGCCTTGCGCCCCGGCAGGCGGCCCGTCCCGCGGTAGGTTGTCTCGCCGTGGTCGGCCTTGGGGTCGAGCTCGGCGTCGAGGCCGGGCAGCGGCTGCCACGAGGCGTGCGGCTTGATGTGGGCGTGGCGCTCGACGGGGTTGTCGAACGTGAGCTGGTCGCTGGACATGGCGATCTCCTTCGCAGGGGGCCGGCTCGACCCGTCGTCACGCGGCGCCGACGCCCTCGCGAGCGCCGTCGCTCTGGTGCGCCGACGATAGTGGAGAACGTTTTCGATGGCATCAGGGGGACCGACACCCGGGCGCCCCGATGGCCCGTTCGGGCCAGCGGCCGCCCGGCGAAGATGGCCGGTCCTGCCGACGCGCGGACCGGCGCCCGGAGCCGAGGGTTGACCCAGACGCCCCGCACTCGGCGGGGCCACGGGCACGAGGAGCTCGAGATGCCGTTCATCCAGGTCAAGGTCATCGAGGACGTCTTCACCGAGGACCAGAAGCAGCAGATCGTCCGGACCCTCACCGACGCGATGGTGAGCATCGAGGGCGAGAACATGCGCCCGGTGACGTGGTGCGTGGTCGAGGAGGTCCGCAGCGGCAGCTGGGGGATCGCCGGCAACCCGCTCACCACGGCCGACGTCAAGGCCCTCGCGGCGGGCGTGAGCGCCTGACGTCCACCTCGCCGTGCCGGCCGGACGGGACCCCTCGGGGAGCCCGCCCGGCCCGGCGTCGCCATACTGAGGAATGGCCTCCTTGGAGTCGGCGCTGACGGCACTCGACGCAGGCGCGTGGCACCTGGCCCGGGACGCCTTCCGGGCCGTCGCCCAGGAGTCCGACGACCCCCGCGCCCACGAGGGGCTGGCCCAGGTCGCCTGGTGGCTCGACGACGCCGACACCTGCGTGGGCGCGCGCGAGGCGGCGTACCGCCGGTACCGCGAGCTCGGCGACCCGCTCGGGGCGGCGCGGGCCGCGACCGCCCTGGCGTGGGACTCGCTGCTGTTCGGCCATGGCGAGTCCGTCGCCCTGGGATGGTGGGGCCGTGCGGGCTCGCTCCTCGCCGAGCTCGACGAGCAGCCCGAGCACGGCTGGCATGCGGTGCGGGAGGCGGAGCTCGCCATCGAGGTCGGCCACGACCCGACCCGAGCGTTGGCGGCGGGGGAGCGGGCGGTAGCCGTCGCGAGACGCCTCGGTCTGGGAGACCTCGAGGTCGTCGGCCTGGCGCTGCAGGGCCTCGCCATGACGTACGCCGGGGACGTCGAGGAGGGCATGGCGCGGCTGGACGCCTCGGTGGCGGCGGCGACCTCGGGTGACGTGCCGGACCCGATGTGGATGGGGAAGGTCTGCTGCTGGCTCATCGTGGCCTGCAACCAGACCAAGGATGCGACGCGGGCGGCGGACTGGTGCCGCCGGGTGGAGGCCATCTGCACCGAGCGCGACCTCGCCCCCCTGTTCAACGTGTGCCGCATCCAGTACGCGTCGGTCCAGGTGGCGCGAGGCGCGTGGCCGGAGGCCGAGCGCGAGCTGGTGACGGTGCTCGACCGGCTCTCGTCGTCGCGCCGGGCCTCGCGGCTCGAGGCAGTGGTGCAGCTGGGCGAGCTGCGTCGCCGCCAGGGGCGGCTCGACGAGGCCGAGGGCCTGTTCACGCAGGCCGAGTTCCACCCGGCGGCCATCGCGGGCCGTGCCCGGATGCAGCTGGCCGGGGGCGACCCGGCGGGCGCGTGGGCCACGATCCGAGGCCTCATGGAGCGCCTGCCCCGCCAGACCCGGTTGGCGCGGGCCGACGTGCTGCTCGCCGCCGTCCTCGTCGCCCAGGCCGCCGGCGAGGACGAGGCGGCGCGTGACTTCGCGGCCGAGCTGCGCCGGACCGCGGAGCTCACCGGCACCGACTCGCTGATGGCGACCGCGTCGGCGGCCGAGGCCGCGCTGGCGCCACCGGATGCCGCCGTGCCGCTGCTGACCGAGGCGGTGCGGAGGTTCAGCGCGGCGAACCTGCGGTTCGACGAGGCCCACACCCGGCTCGCGCTCGCCGAGGCGTTCCTGGCGACAGGTGACCGGGCAGCGGCCCGGCACCACCTCGCGTCCGCGACGGAGGTGTTCGAGGAGCTCTCCGCCGCGGAGGACCTTGCCCGCGCTCGCCGGCTCGCCGACGCCGCGGGCGCCAACAGCGGCCCGCTCTCGCCCCGCGAGCGCGAGGTGCTACGGCTCGTGTCGCGCGGGATGAGCAACCCGGAGATCGCGGCGTCGCTGGTCCTCAGCGAGCACACCGTGCACCGTCACGTCGCGAACATCCTCACCAAGCTCGACCAGACCTCGCGCACCGGGGCTGTGGCGTACGCCCTCCAGGTGGGGCTGCTCTGACCGGGCGCCGGGGCTGCGGGTGACCGGCGCGCGGGCCCTCAGGCGCGCCGGCTCGGCCGGCTCACAGGATCCTGCCCTCGATCACTTCCGGGCCCGACCCGTCGGCACCCGGGCCACCGCCAGGCCCCGTCATCCGGTCCACGAACCTGTTGACCCGGCCGCGCACGACCAGGCCGCCGATCACGGCGACGACGCCCACCGCGACCAGGGTGGCGCCGAGCGCGATCGCGATGCCCGCCAGACCGGCTGCGGGTTCGAGCAGGAACACCACGCCCAGCACGAGCTGAGCGAGGGAGAGCACCACGAGCGCGGCCCGGCTGCGCTGCGCGCGGCCCGAGAAGAGCACCGCGGCGTCGCCGGCGGCGCCGATCAGGAGCCCGATCCCGATGGCCCAGCCGAGGATGGTCTTGGACCCCGAGATGTCGACCAGTGCCGCCACGCCCGCGACGGCCAGGAGCGCCCCGGTGAGCGCGGTGAGCGCGCGCCGCCCGGCGGGCCAGACCGCCATCGCCAGCCCCAGACCCAGGCGGCCGATCCCGGTGACCACCAGCCACAGGGCGACGACGACGGTCAGCATCGTGACGGTCGCTCCGGGCGCGGCGAGCAGCAGACCGCCGCAGGCCGCGACGAGCACCCCGATGACGATGAGCGGCACCCAGGTGATCGCGGCGGCGGACCGCATGGCTGCGGAGTCGGAGGTCACGGCACGAGCCTAGGCGCGCCGGCTCCGAGGGTCGCGCCGGCCGGGCTCAGTGCACGGCGTGCGTGGCGAGGTACTCGACCGCGCCGTCCACCGTGACCACCTGGGCGTAGTCCTGCTCGGGCACCTCGATGCCGGTGGCCTGGAACAGCCCGATGGCGAGGTCGAGGATGTCCATCGAGTCCAGGTCGAACTGCTCGCGCAGGTCCTCCGAGGGCTCGACGTCGTCCAGGTCCACCTCGGGCGCCACCTGGCCCAGCACCTTCAGCACCGTGTCCCGCAGCTCCGCGTCGTCCATGGCAGCTCCTCACAGGTCGTCGGGTCGCTGGAGCAGGTCGTCGAGCGCGGCCAGGAAGGTCGCGCCGCGGCGCCCGTCGGTCGCTCGGTGGTCGGCCGCGAGCGTGGCGGTGAGCACGGGTCGCACGGTGAGCATCCCGTCGACGGCCCACGGGCGGTCGCGGACCCGCCCGAAGCCGACCATCGCGAGCTGGGGCGGGTTGATCACCGGGTACGCCACGTCGACGCCCTGGTCGCCGAGGTTGGTCACGGTGGCCGTCGGGTCGGCGTACTCCGAGGACCGGACCTTGCCGGCCCGTACCCGCGTGACCAGGTCGTGCAGCGCGGCCATGACCTCGGGCACGGTCAGCAGGTCGGCGTCGTGGATCGCCGGGGCCACGAGCCCGCCGCCCCGCAGCGCGATCGCCACGCCCAGGTGCACGTGCTCGGCCGGGCGGTGCGCGCCGTCGACCCAGTGCCCGTTGAGCTCCGGTACCGCGCGCAGGGCCAACGCCGTCGCCTTGAGCTGGAGCGCGGCGACCAGCACACGCTCGGTCACCGGCACCGACGCGTTGTGCGCCTCGAGCCAGTGGGTCGCGCGGGCCATGTCGACGTCGGCGGCCAGGTAGTAGTGCGGGATCTCCCGCTTGGACCTGGCCATCGCCTCAGCGACGGCGTGCCGCATCGAGGCCTGGCGCTCGGCTCCGCTGCGTGGGACCACCGGGGCCACGGGGGCGGGCTCGTCGACGACGGCCGCGGTGTGCTCGGGCTCCGCGGTCCGGGCCGGTGCGGCGCTCGGGCTCGTGGCGAGCGCCGTGGCGTGCGCGGCGGCCTCGACGTCGCTGGTCGTCACGGCGCCGCCCGGGCCGGTGCCCGCCACGGTGGACAGGTCCACCCCGAGCGCGGCCGCGTGACGGCGGGCCAGGGGAGAGGCTGCGACGCGAGCGGTGCCCCGCGCGGCTGCCATCGCCGGGGCGGCCGGCGTCGCCGCGGGCTTGGTCCTCGGCTTGGCGGCCGGCTTCGTGCCTGCCTTCGGCGCGGGCTTCGTGCTCGCCTTCGCAGCCGGACGCGTGCGGGTCGCCGTCCGGCGTGGGACCGGTCCGGCCGCCTCGGCCACCTCCGCGATGACCGCGAGCGGGGTGCCCACCGGCACCCTCTCGCCCTCCTGCACCAGCAGCTCGGTGACGGTGCCGGTGTCGAAGGTCTCCACCTCGATCACGGACTTCTCGGTGTCCACCTCGGCGACCACCTGGCCTCGCTCGACGTGGTCGCCCACGCCGACCAACCAGCTGACCAGGGTGCCCTCGTCCATGTCGGCACCCAGCGACGGCATCCTGAACTCAGCCATGACCCATCAGCTCCCGGGTGGCGCGCACCACGTCGTCCACCTGCGGCACCGCGGCCTGCTCGAGGTGCCGGGCGTAGGGGATGGGCACCTCGGCGCCGCAGACCCGCACGACCGGTGCGTCCAGCTCGTAGAACGCGCCCTCGACGATCCGGGCTACCACCTCGGCGGACAGTCCACCGCTGCGCCAGCCCTCGTCGACCACGACCGCCCGGTGGGTGTGGCCGACCGAGGCGATGATCGTCGCGTCGTCCAGCGGGCGCAGGGTGCGCAGGTCGACCACCTCGGCGGAGATCCCGTCAGCAGCGAGCTCCTCGGCGGCGTCCATCGCGCGCGGCAGGGTCCCGCCGTAGGCGACGACCGTCACGTCGGTGCCCTCGCGGCGGACGGCCGCGTGGTCGATCTCGACCGGGCCGGCGTCGGCGGCGAGCTCCCCGGAGACCCCGTACATCGCGCCGTTCTCGAAGATCAGCACCGGGTCGGGGTCCTGCAGGGCGGTCCAGAGCATGCCGCGTGCGTCGGCCAGCGTCGCCGGTGCGAGCACCCGGATGCCCGGGATGTGTGCGTACCAGCCCTCCAGGCTGTGCGAGTGCTGCGCGGCCAGCTGGCGACCGGCTCCGGTGGTCATCCGGATCACCAGGGGCACGTTGAGCTGCCCGCCGGACATGTGCAGCATCGTCGCCGCGTTGTTCACGATCTGGTCCAGCGCGAGCAGGCTGAAGTTGACGGTCATCACCTCGACGATCGGGTGCATGCCGCCCAGCGCGGCCCCGATCCCGGCCCCGGTGAAGCCGGACTCCGACAGCGGGGTGTCGCGCACCCGCTCGGGCCCGAACTCCTCCAACAGGCCCCGGCTCACCCCGAAGCAGCCGCCGTACCGGCCGACGTCCTCGCCCATGAGGAACGCGGTGGGGTCCCGGTGCAGCGCGTCGCGCAGCGCCTCGCGGTAGGCCTCGCGGAACGTCATGGTCACGGTCGCGGGTGCGGCGTCCGCGGCGGTGGTCTTGCGTCCCTTCGTCGTCGCGGTCATCGCACGGCCCTCCGGTACACGTCGCGGGTGAGGTCCTCGACCGGCTCGAGCGTCCCTGCCTCGGCGAAGGCGACCGCGTCGTCGATCTCGGCGGCGACGTCGGTCTCGATCTGCTCCCGGTCGCTCGCGTCGAGCAGGTGGGCCTCCTCGGCCCGGGTCGCGAACGTCTCGATCGGGTCGCGCTCGCGCCAGCGCTCGACCTCCTCCTTGCTGCGGTAGAGCTCGGGGTCGTACATCGAGTGCGCGCGGAACCGGTAGGTGCGCAGCTCGAGGAACACCGGGCCGCCGCCCGAGCGCGCGATGTCCACGGCGCGCCGCCCCGCGGCGGCGCAGGCGACCACGTCCATGCCGTCCACCGCCCAGGAGGTCGCCTGGTAGGTCGAAGCCTTGAGGGCGAGGTCGGTCTGGGACTCCGACCGTGCGAGCGCGGTGCCCATCGCGTAGAGGTTGTTCTCGCAGCAGAACACCACCGGCAGCGACCACAGCGCCGCGAGGTTCATCGCCTCGTGGAACTCGCCCTCGGCGACCGCCCCCTCGCCGAAGAAGCACGCCGTGACCGCGTCGCGCCCGCTCATCGCGTCCGCCAGACCGAGCCCGACCGCGAGCGGCAGCCCACCGGCCACGATGGCGTTGCCGCCGTAGAAGCGCTGCTCGGCGTCGAACAGGTGCATCGACCCGCCGCGGCCGCGCGAGCAGCCCTCCACGACGCCGAACATCTCGGCCATGATCGACCGGGCGCTGACGCCGCGGGCCAGCGCGTGGCCGTGCTCGCGGTAGGTGGCCACCACGGCGTCGGTCGGCCGCAGCGCGCCCATGACGCCCGTCGCGACCGCCTCCTCGCCGATGTACAGGTGCAGGAAGCCGCGGATCTTCTCGGCGCTGTACAGCTCGACGCAGCGCTCCTCGAAGCGCCGGATCCGCACCATCTGGGTGAGCAGGCGCAGCGCCTCGTCGCGGTCCAGGTCCAGGCTCAGGTCGAGGGTGGTCATGTCGGCTCCTCTCCCTCCAGGGTGGAAAGGTCGCCGATCGGCAGGCCCAGCTCCCGGGCGCGCAGCAGGCGGCGCATGATCTTGCCGCTGCGGGTGTGCGGCAGGTCGCTGACGAAGGTGAGCTCGCGTGGCGCCACCGCGGCGCCCAGCCGCTTGCGGCCGAACCCGATCAGCTCGCGCTGCAGCTCGACCTCGGGCAGCACCCCGCGAGCGAGGACGACGAACGCCTTGACGATCTCGCCGGCCATCGGGTCAGGCAGGCCGATCACGCCGGCCTCGGCGACCGCCGGGTGCTCGAGCAGCGCCGACTCGACCTCGAACGGGCCGATCAGGTGGCCGGAGGACTTGATCACGTCGTCCGCCCGGCCCAGGAACCACACGTAGCCGTCCGTGTCGCGGGTGACCAGGTCACCGGTGCAGTACCAGCCGCCCTTGAAGCACGCCGCGTAGCGCTCCGGCTGGCCCAGGTAGGTGCGGAACATCGACGGCCAGCCGGGCTTGAGGGCGAGCTCGCCCTCGACGTCCGGGCCCACCTGCTCGACCTCGCCGTCGGTGACGACCACCCCGGCGGGGCCGCGGCGCAGCACGGCGATCTCGACGCCGGGCAGCGGGTGCCCCATCGACCCGGGGCGGATGTCGGAGGCGACCGTGTTGGCGATCATGATCCCGCCGGTCTCGGTCTGCCACCACGTGTCGTGGATGGGCAGCCCGAGGGCCTCCAGGCCCCAGCTGACCGCCTCGGGGTTGAGCGGCTCGCCCACGCTGGCCACGAACCGCAGCGCGTCGAGCCCCTCGATCCGGCCACCACTGGCGCGCATCAGCCGCCGGACCGCGGTCGGTGCGGTGTACCAGACCGTCACCCTCTCGTCGCGGAGGATCGCGTACCAGCGGTCGGCGTCGAAGTCGGCCTCGTCGACGATGCTCGTCACCCCACGGGACAGGGGCGCGATGATGCCGTAGGACGTGCCGGTCACCCAGCCGGGGTCGGCGGTGCACCAGAACACGTCGTCGGGGTGCAGGTCCAGGGCGAACCGGGCGGTCGCCTCGTGCATCACGACCGCCTCGTGCACGTGCACGGCACCCTTCGGGGTGCCGGTGGTGCCGCTGGTGAAGTGCAGCAGCGCGGGCGTCTCCGGGTCGGTGTCGGCGACGGCGTACTCGTCTGACGCCTCGGCCATCAAGGCGGCCAGGCTGAGCGTGCCGTCGGGGGTCTCGGCGTCAGCGGGGACGTCGACCAGCAGCACGTGGTCCAGAGAGGGCAGCCGGCCGCGCAGGCCCTCGACCTTGCGCGCATAGGCGGCCTTGGTGGTGACGAGGGCCTTGCCCTGGCCGATCTCGATGCGCTGGCGCACCGGCTCCGGGCCGAAGGCGGAGAACAGCGGGCTGGCCACACAGCCCGCCTTGAGCGTGCCGAGCACCGCGACGTACAGGTCCGGCACCCGCCCGCTGAGCACGAACACCACGTCGCCCCGGGTCAGGCCGAGGGTGCCGAGCACGTTGGCGAAGCGGTTGGTGCGGCGGCGCAGCTCGGCGTACGTGAGGTCCACGCGCTCGCCGTGCCGCCCGAGCCAGCGCAGCGCGACGTGGTCGCGGCGCGGGCCGGCGGCGTGCCGGTCCACGGCCTCGTGGGCGATGTTCAGCCCGGCGCCGCCGGGCAGGCCGTCGACCCAGGTGCGCGCCTCGTCCCAGCTGAACGGTGCGGGGTCGGGCGGCAGCAGCGGGGGGACCCGCCAGTCGGCCGGCGTCTTGTGGATCTGGGTGGGGGTCATCTCGGATCACCGCTCCCGGCCGCCACGACCACCGCGACGGCGTGTGTCTGGTCGTGCGGAAAGCGGCCGCGCCACGTCGGCCACGTCGACGCCGACGGCGAACGGCCGCAGCCCGGCCCGGGAGCCGTCGACCGGCGGCTCGAGCGACCGGACACCTGCACTCATCGGACCCTCCGCGAGGGAGCCGTGCATCCAGCCTCCCCGTGTCAGAATGTCCTGTCAATCGTCCTTGGCCCCAGGTGCGGCCCGAACGGGCTGCGTGAGCAGAAGGAAGCGATCGCGATGGCCGCTCCGGTCGTCCTCTACCTCGTCGTGGCCGTCGCTGCACTGGCGGTCATCGGGCTCGTCGTGCTGCGAGCGAGGCAGGTGCCGCCCTCCCGGCTGAGCCCGTTGACGGGTCTCGGGATGGCCCTCGTCGTGTCAGCCGTGGTGTTCGGCGAGAACCGCGTGATCGGCTACAGCCTGATCGGTGCGGGCGTGACCCTCGCGGTCATCGACATCGTGCGGCGCCGGCCCGGCAAGGGCGACTCCGCCTAGCGCTGGTCCTCGCTGTCGGGAGCGCGGGCGTGGCACACGCGTTGCCGCGCGCGTTGGCGGAACGTCTGGAAGAAATGTCTCGACGGTTGTCGGATCCGGGCCGACCCGTTCGTTGCACGGGTGAGAGGCGGCCATCCGGGCCGCCGGACCGAGGAGCAGACGTGGCGCGATACCTGATCTCGTTCGACCGCGGGTGGATGCAGTTCCCCGAGGAGGACCTGCCCGACGTGGCCAAGGCAGCCCGTGCGGTGGCCCGCGAGGCCTTCGACGCGGGGGCACTCGTCTTCACCGGCGGGATCGGGGACGACGACCCGACCACGCTGGTCGGCGTCGACGGGACCGTGACCGACGGCCCGTACCCCGAGACCAAGGAGATGGTCGGCGGCGTCATGGTCGTCGACGTCCCCTCCCGGGACGACGCCGTCGCGTGGGCCAAGAAGGTCGCGGTCGCCTGCCGGTGCGCGCAGGAGGTCCGTGAGTTCCTGCCCGACCCGATGGTGGACGAGTTCCTCGGACGCTGAGCCCCGCCGACAGACGAAGGAGACCTGACATGCCCAAGTACCTGCTGTCCGTCTACGGACCCACCGAGCGGAACCAGTTCGGCGACTACCCCGACAAGGAGTCCATGCTCCAGGCGTTCGCGGACACCGGCGCCTTCAACGACAAGCTCGTCGCCGAGGGCTACTTCGTGTTCGCCGACGGGCTCGAGCAGGCGACCACCGCCACGGTCGTCGACGGCCAGGGCGACGAGCCGGTGTACACCGACGGCCCGTACCTGGAGGCGAAGGAGCACCTCGGCGGTTTCTGGGTCATCGAGGCCCCCGACCTGGATGTCGCGCTGCGGCTCGCCGCCGAGGGCTCGAAGGCCTGCCGCGGCAAGGTCGAGGTGCGCCCGTTCCACACCGAGCAGTCCATCAAGGCGATGCTCGACGCGTGAGCGTCGCGGAGGCGATCACCCGGGTCCACCGCGAGGAGTGGGCCCGGGTGGTCGCCGCCCTGACCCGGCGGTTCGGCGACCTCGACACCGCCGAGGACGCCGCCGCCGAGGCCTTCGCGACGGCCGTCGAACGCTGGCCCCGCGACGGTGTGCCGCCCAACCCGGGCGCGTGGCTGACCACCACCGCCACCCGCAAGGCCATCGACCGCCTGCGCCGGGAGTCGAGCCGTGACCGCAAGCACCAGGAGGCCCAGGTGCTGCTCGACGACGAGCCGGCCGAACCGCCGGGCGTGATCGACGACGACCGGCTCCGGCTGGTCTTCACCTGCTGCCACCCGGCGCTCGCTCCCGACGCCCGGATCGCCCTGACGCTGCGGATGGTCGGCGGGCTGACGGTGCCCGAGATCGCCCGCGCCTTCCTGGTTCAGGAGGCGACCATGGGACAACGCATCACCCGTGCCAAGGCCAAGATCAGGGCCGCGCACATCCCGTACCGGGTCCCCACGGCTGACGACCTCCCGGCACGCCTCGACGGTGTGCTCACGGTGCTGTTCCTGGTGTTCAACGAGGGCTACCTGGCCACCGGGGCCGGGACGGACCCGGTCCGTGCGGACCTCAGCGGCGAGGCGATCCGGCTGACCCGCCTGGTGCGCGAGCTGGTCGACGACGATCGCGTCGGGCGGGGCGAGGTGACCGGGCTGCTGGCGCTCATGCTGCTCACCGAGGCGCGTCGGCCGGCGCGAGTCTCGGCGACCGGCGAGCTGGTCACCCTGGACGAGCAGGACCGCGGCGCGTGGGACCGCGACCTGATCGACGAGGGTCGCCGCCTGGTGCGCGAGCGCCTCGCGGCCGTCGCGGCAGGGGGCCCGTCGCCGGGCCGGTACCAGCTGCTCGCCGCGATCAACGCCGTGCACACCGACGCCCGCGGCGTGCGGGACACCGACTGGGCGCAGGTGGTGGCGCTCTACGACCGGTTGGTGCGCCTCGACCCGTCGCCGGTGGTCGCGCTCAACCGGGCGGTCGCCGTCGCGGAGCTGGACGGGCCCGAGGTGGCGCTGGCGCTGGTCGACAGGCTCCCGCTGGACGCGTACCACGCCTTCCACGCGACCCGGGCGGGGCTGCTGCGCCGGCTCGGGCGCGGGCGGGAGGCGCGCGAGGCGTACGACCGCGCGATCGACCTCGCTGGCAACACCGGCGAGGTCGCGTACCTGACGCGGCGGCGCGGTCAGCTGGGGGAGCCGGCCGCGGAGTAGTCGCGGGCCGCCAGGGCCTGCGCCGAGGGGCCCATGTTCCCGCTACGGGGCCGCGTGGCGTTCGGCGAGGAGGGCGTGTTCCGCGGGGTGGTGCTGCTGGTGCTGCCACCACGACGGCGACCCCGCTCGGCGGGTCGGTGAGCGGGGCCCACGAACGCTCGGGTGCCGAGCTCCGCGAGGTCTGCATGGGTGTCGGCGCCGTGGCCGCTGGTCGGGTACATGACCCGGCACGCCCGGATCGCCCACGAGCGCACCTACGCGTTGATAGCCGACGAGCTGGTGGGGGCCACGGACGGCTGAGTCGGCGGATGCCCGCCAGGCCCGTTCCGCGCTACTCTGGACTCGGTACTCAGTGTGGCTGAGTAGTGAGGAGTCGTCCTTGGGCAAGCAGATGACCGAGATGCTCAAGGGCACGCTGGAAGGCATCGTCCTGGCGATCGTGTCTGCCCGCCCGGCCTACGGCTACGAGATCACCGCGTCGCTGCGCGAGCAGGGCTTCGCCGACATCGCCGAGGGCACCGTCTACGCGCTCCTGGTCAGGGTCGAGCAGCGCGGCCTGGTGGACGTGGAGAAGGTCCCGTCGGAGAAGGGGCCGCCGCGCAAGGTCTACTCGCTGAACGACGCAGGGCGGGAGCAGCTGGAGGAGTTCTGGCGGACGTGGAGCTTCCTGGCAGAGCGCATCGACCGGCTCCACGAGGGAGGGGCGTGACATGGCCGCGAAGTGGATCGAGCTGTTCACGGGGTCGCTGGACCAGAAGAGGCGCTACCGGCAGAACAAGGCCCGTATCGACGCCCTGCCCGAGCCGTACGGCACCGTGGCCAAGGCGTTCCGGCGGTACTTCATGTACTACGGCGGTGTCGTCGACGGCGAGACGGCCCTGACGATGATGGGCGACTTCGCCGATCTGTGGGAGCGCGCCGCGGCAGACAGCACGCCGGTGAGCGTCATCGTCGGGGACGACCCGGTCGAGTTCGCCGAGACCTTCGCGCAGGCGTACACGGGCAAGCAGTGGATCGACAAGGAGCGCGCCCGGCTGGTCAAGGCGATCGAGGACGCCGCGCCGGGCGGGGCGGGCTGACCAGGGGCACGGTGCGCCGCGTCAGGTGCGCGCCGCCTCGGCGAGCCCCTGGTGATCGGCCGGCGCCGGATCCGCCGCGGACCGACCGGTGTAGGCCACGCCGAGCCTGAACACGGACCACATCACACCGGTCACCGCGGTGGCGACCAGCGCCAGACCGAGATCGGGCGCGAACAGCCCGATCGTGCGGATCGGTGCGCCGAACATGGTCGGCACCACGGAGATGATGAACCACCCCGCGGCGAGCGTGGTGAGCAGCGGGAACCACAGGCTGAACAGGCCGGCGAAGCCCGCGCGCGACTTGGCGCGGATCGCGGAACGGAACCGCCAGGCCCAGGCCATGCTGAGCAGGTAGAAGATCGGTAGGAGCACCAGGCCGAGGAACAAGGCCTTCTGGGACAGCCGGGAGCCCTCGCCGCCGTAGTCGAGCCCCAGAGCCGTGGCGGTGATGGCGTTGGCGAGCTGGGCAGTCTCGCCGAAGCCGAGTCCGCTCCCGCCGTTGACCAGCACGACGACCGCCTTGTTCCCAGCGGGGATCATCGTCGCGAGCGTCCCCACGCCGGGGGTCGACCCGGAGTGCCACACCCTCGCGTCACGCGGGTCCAGGTACCAGCCGAAGCCGTAGTACGGCGAGGTGGCGCTCGCCGGACGCATCATCTGCGCCTTGCCCTCGGCGCTCAGCACGTCGTCCTGGCCGTTCATCATCACCTGCAGGTAGCGCGCGAGGTCGTCGGCGCTCGCGACGACCCCGCCCGCCGGGGCTCCACCGCGGTCGGTCGAGTTCTCGGCAAGCGGCCGTTTGGTCCAGAACCACGGGGTGTGCCCGGTCGCCATGGTGTCGTGGATCTCGCCGTCGGACACGAAGCTGTTCGTCATCCCGATCGGATCGAGGACGTTCGCTGCGATGTAGGCCTGGTAGTCCTGCCCGCTGACGACCTCGACCAGTCGGCCGAGGACGAGGTAGTTGGTGTTCGAGTACTCCCACCTGACGCCGGGTGCGTAGGCCGGAGTCAGCTCAGCGATCGCGTCGACCCGGGTGCGGAGCTCGTCGGGGCCGGCGGTGGCGCCGGTGTGCGAGGAGTTGCCCTGCAGCGTCGAGAAGCCGCTGGTGTGGCTGAGGAGCTGCCGGATCGTGATGGCGGCCCCCGGCTTGCCCGAGAAGACGTCGAGATACCGAGAGACCTCGGCCTCGACGTCGACCTCGCCGGCCTCGACCAGCTGCATGACCGCCAGCGCGGTGAAGCTCTTGGAGATCGAGCCGATCACGAACGGCGTGTCCGGCGTGACCTCGGTGTCGCCACCGGCCCTGACCACACCTCGCGCGCCGGCAGCGGTGACCTCGCCGTCGGCGACGACGGCGTAGGCCACGCCTGGCACGCCGGACGCGGCCATCTCGCGGTCGATGACGTCCTCGATCGATCCGTCGGGCGCGCTCGCCGGCAGGCCGGCGACGAGGGCGAGAGCCAGGGTTGCTAGAAGGGTCCGCACCGTGTCGTCCTCCTCGGGCAAGCGCTCGGTGGTCAGGCGAGCCTATCCACACTCGCGTGGGCGGAACCGGCATCGGCCGGTGAGATGCCCGGGACGCGCCGCTCGGCTGATCGGGGCTGCCGGCGGATGGGCGCGACTCGGGGCGCACCGTCAGGGCGCGGTGGGCGTCTGGGTGTAGCCGGAGTTGAGGTCGATCGTCTCGTCGATGGTGGCGGCCGCCGTCGCCAGCTCCGTCTGGGGGTCAGCGCCCTGCAGGATCGCCAGGACCGCGGTCGAGAAGGCGGCGGTGATCGTGGGATAGGCCGGGGTCACCGGGCGCGGGACCGTGACGCACGCCTTGGTGACGGGACCCGACCCGCAGGAGCGCTCGAGCTGGTCGGCGTAGAGCTCGAGCGGCCCGCCGGCGCCGTACCTGTCGGAAGCCGCGAGTGCGGCGTGGGTGCCCGGCACGGCGCCGTTCACCGCCGCGGTCTCAGCGGCGTTCGTGTCGTTGGTGAACCAGTCGACCAGGGCGGTCGCCTCGGCGGGGTGCTCGGTGCCGGCGCCGACCGCCCAGGCCCACGAGCCCTGGCCGGACTTGGTCCCGTTGCCGAGGTCGGGCAGCGGCAGCAGCACCAGGTCAGGTCCGAGAGCTGCGCTGTAGTCGGGGTAGGCCCAGTGGCCGACGATGGACAGCGCCACCCGTCGCTCGGTGAACGCCTTCGCGTCCGCGGTGGGGGGTTCGGTGTACGCCGTCCAGTCCTGCAGGGTCTGCAGCGCCCGGACCGCGGAAGGGCCGTCCAGGGCCCCGGTCGCCCGGCCGGTGACCGGGTCGAGGAGGCCGGCCCCCGCGGAGTAGAGCAGCGGTGCGAAGCCGTACGTGAGCCACTCGCTGGTGTCGGTGTTCTTGCCGATGTCGAGCACCTTGCCGTCCGGGTCCTGCTCGGCGAGGGCGGACAGTGCTGCGGCCAGGTCGTCGGCGGTCCAGGCGTCGTCGATGCCCCGCGGTATCCGCACTGCGGCGGCCTCGAGCTTGCTGCGGTCGCCCCACATCGCCAGACCGGAGTCGAACGCGCCGATCGCCCAGAGGTGACCGTTCCAGGTGCCCTGTGCGACGAGCGAGGGCAGCATCCGGTCCCGGACCTGCGGGTCGAGGAAGTCGTCGAGCGGAGTGAGGGCGCCCTGGTAGGCGTACGCGGCGATGTTCGGCCCGTCGAGGCCGAGGACGTCGGGCAGAGTGCCCGTGGCGATCGCGGCCTCGAGTGAGTCGTTGTAGTCGTCCTGCGGGTCGATGACCTGCTTCAGGTCCACCGAGATGCCGGGGTGAGTTGCCTCGAAGCTCTCGACCTGCGCAACCCTGAGGCGCCCCTCGGCCGAGTCCGGGCTGGTGTCCGCCCACACCGTCAGCTGGATCGCCCCTGGCGAACCTGCCGTCCCTGGGGTGGCCGGGCCACAGCCGGCCAGCGCGACCGCCGAGAGCAGCGCGACGGCGGCGAGCGGCGACGCCATGCGCGTGAACGCCGGCCGCGGGGCTGCGCTGCTGCTCATGGCGGACCCTCGGGCCTCAGGACCTTCCGACTCCTCCGACGGTACCCGCGCTCGCCGCCGCGGGTGCCGCGACGCGCGTGCCAGTTCAGCCGTCCGGCGGTCGTCCGTTCAAGCGATCAGCCGGTAGCGCCCACCGGCTTCACCCGTTCGGCGGCACGCTCCTGCGACCTGGGTCGAGGATCACCCGCAACCTCGCCTCCAGCAGCCTTGACCGTCCTCCGCGCCGCTGTCATCGTCCGTGGAAAGGGGGGTCGCGGCCCGGGCGCGGCGTCACCCGGCGGTCGTCCCCGAAGGAGAGGGCATGCACGGGCGGGCTGCGGTGATCGGCACGGTCGTGCTGGTCGTCGTCCTCGGCGGGTTGATGGCCGGCGTGCTGGTGGCCGTCGCCGGGGTCTCGGCGCGCGCGCAGGCCGTGGACGACGCGATCGCGACCCTCAACGCCTACCAGGGCGTGCAGCGGGCCATCGCGACCGAGGCCTTCGCGGAGGCCGCATATCGGCGCGAGCCCAGCGAGGAGTCCAGGTCGCGCCTCGTGGCGACGATCGCTGATCTCGACGCCACCGTGGCCAAGGTCTACGAGCTGGGCACGCCGCGCGACAGCGGCACCGCGGACTACCTGCTCATCCTCAACACCCGCTACGAGCGACTCGTGGAGTCCTCGTTGTGGCAGACCGGTGAGGATCCCTCCGCGGGGGCGCTCGTCGTCGCGGTCGGTCCCGCGCTCGACGCCATGCAGAACGTCGTGGACGGCGCGGTCGCGCGTGGCGCGCGGAACGCCGCCGACGCAGCGGCCGAACAGCAGGCGCTGGTCCGACAGCTGTGGATGCTCGCCCCGGGGGCCCTGGCGTCCGCGATCCTGGCGATCGCGCTGTGCTGGGCAGTGATCCTCAGCCAGCAGGCGCAGTTCAAGGCTCGCGCCCTCGAGGGAGAGCGCAAGGCGCTGCACGACGCGCTCACCGGCCTGGGGAATCGCTCCCTGCTGGCTCAGGAGCTGAAGGCGGAGCTGCGCCGGCCGAATCCCGACTTCGCCCTGCTCATGGTCGATCTCGACCGCTTCAAGGAGATCAACGACGGCTACGGCCACGCCGCGGGGGACGACGTGCTGCGTGCGGTGGCCGGACGGCTGCAGGAGGTCTCGGGCTCCGAGAGCGTGGTGTGCCGCATGGGCGGCGACGAGTTCGCCGTGCTGCTGCGCCACGCTTCGGCGACCGAGGCCGTGGTCGCAGGGATCCGGTCGGCGCTGCTCGAGCCGATCGTCCGCGGGGGCGTCGAGCTACGGATCAGCGGGAGCGTCGGCTACGCCCTCGCGGCCCCCGGCAAGGGTCAGCGCGCGATCCTCACCGAAGCCGACGACGCCCTCTACCTCGCCAAGCACTACTCCGAGGCCGACCCGGCCGAGGTCGCGGCGCGGTTGAAGCTGGTGCAGGAGCTGCGCAACGGGCTCGACCTCGACCAGTTCGTCGTCTACTACCAGCCCAAGGTCGACCTGGCCAGCGGCGAGGTCCACGACGTCGAGGCGCTCGTGCGGTGGGACCACCCGACCCGCGGACTGGTCTACCCCGACGCCTTCATCGACGTCATCGAGGGGTCCGGGCTGATGCCGGCCCTGACCCGCAAGGTGGTGGCCCACGCCCTCGACCAGGTGGCGGCGTGGAGGGAGCAGGGCTGGGAGATCTCCGCGGCCGTGAACATCTCGCCCAGCGCGTTGAGCGACGAGACCCTCTTCGAGCAGGTCACCGCGATGCTGGCCGCCCGGGGGCTCGCGCCCAGCGGCATCCGGCTGGAGCTCACCGAGGAGTTCCTGATGGTCGACATCGAGCGGGCGAAGGACGCCCTCGCCCGCTTCCGAGACATCGGGATCGAGATCTCGGTCGACGACTTCGGCACGGGCTACAGCTCGCTGTCCTACCTGCGCGACCTGCCTATCGACGAGCTGAAGCTCGACCGCTCCTTCACCTTCGCCATGGCCGACGACGCCCGCGCCGCGGCCCTGGTCGCTGCCGCGATCGCCCTGGCCCACAGCCTGGGCCTGCGGATGGTCGCCGAAGGCGTCGAGTCCCGGGCCGCCTGCGACCAGCTCAAGCGCCTCGGCTGCGACCAGGCCCAGGGCTACTACATCTCCCGCCCCGTCCCCGCTGCCGAGCTCGAGCTCTGGCTCACCGCCCGGTGCAGCGCGGAGCATCCCGAGGAGACACCCGACGCGACTGCTCGGCTGCGGCTCGATCGAGGTCGTTCGGTGCCCTAGGGTTGGGGCTGCCATGCCGGGGAGCTCGAGCCAGTCGAGCTGAGAGGACGGCCAGGACTGATGTCCGGCGCCGTCGACCCGTGAACCTGACCTGGGTAATGCCAGCGTAGGGACGCATCGTGGCCGACGTTCGGTGCCTTCGGGGTCCGTGGCCCTGGGTTCTTCCCGGTCTCGTCGTCGACCTGGCCTCCTGTCGTGCGGTTGACCCCCGGTCTGACGTCCGGAGGACTCGATGCTCGCTGAGATCCAGGTCTCGCCCCGCCCTGCTGGGGTTCCCGATGCCCCGTTCGCCCATGTCGATGCCGCGATCGCGGTGATCCAGGCGTCGGGACTCGCCTACGAGGTGCACGCGATGGGCACGGTCGTCGAAGGGCCGCCCGACCAGCTCTGGCCGCTGCTGCGCCAGGTTCACGAGGCCGCCCTCGCGGCGGGTGCGCGGGGCACGTCGAGCGTCGTCAAGGTGTCCGAGGGCGCCGACGACTCGGGCCCGGGCATCGAGGAGCTCGTCGCGAAGTTCCGTGCCTGAGCCGTGGACGCCCTCGCCTACCGCGTCTCGCGCCGCGTGCTCCTTCCCGTGACGTCGGTCCTCGGGCTGCTCCTCGTGTGGGGGGTGGCCGTCCGGGCGCTCGACCTCGCGCCGTTCGTGCTGCCTGCGCCGTCACGGGTGGCGCAGGCGGCGGTCCGGACGGCAGACGTGCTGCCTGCCCATGTGGCGACGACGCTCGCCGAGGCCGTGCTCGGCCTCCTGCTCGGTGCGGTGGCCGGGACCCTCCTCGCGCTCGGGGTGGTGCTCCGGCCACGGGTCGGCGACGCGCTGGAGCCGCTCGTGCTGCTCACGCAGACGGTGCCGACGGTGGTCCTGGCGCCGTTGCTGATCCTGTGGGCGGGCTTCGGCCTGCTGCCCAAGGTGCTGCTCGTTGCGCTGACGGTCTTCTTCCCGGTGTTCGTGTCGGCCACGTCAGCGATGCGCTCGGCCGACACCGACCTCCTCGACGTCGTGGCAGGCCTGGGTGGGCACGCCCGAGACCAGCTGGTGATCGTCCGGCTGCCGGGCGCAGTGACCGGGGCGGTGGCCGGGCTCCGGGTGGCCGCCACGTACACCGTCGGCGCCGCCGTGGTGGCCGAGTACCTCGCCGGCCAGTCCGGGCTCGGCGTGTTCATCCAGCGCTCTCGCAAGGCCTACGCGGTCGACCAGATCCTCGTCGGCGTGATCGCCGTGGCGTTGCTCACGGCGCTGCTCGTCGGTGCCGTCGGGCTGATCGAGCGGGCGGCGACTCCCTGGCGGCCGCGTGCCGCTTCGACACCTGCCAGTTCTCGACACCTGACCTCGGAGATCCCATGACCTCGACCCGTTCCCCTCTCACGGCCATGGCTGCCACGACGGTGGCAGTGGCGTTCCTGGCCGGCTGCAGCCCGGCCACGGCCGCCGGCGGCCAGGCCACCGGCCTGCAGCCGGTGACCGTCGTGCTCGACTGGACGCCCAACACCAACCACGGCGGGCTCTACCTCGCGGAGGCGAACGGCTGGTTCGCCGATGCCGGTCTCGATGTGCAGATCATCGAGCCAGGGGAGACGTCCGGCCTCCAGCTGCTCGCCACCGGCCACGCGGACTTCGCCTACTCCGTCGCCGAGTCCCTGGTGCCGGCGCGCGCGGAGGGCGTGGACGCCGTGTCCGTCGCGGCGATCGTCGAGCACAACACGTCCAGCCTGATCTTCGAGAGGTCGTCGGGCATCACCCGCCCCCGGGACCTCGCGGACAAGGTCTACGGCACCTACGGCTCGGACCTGGAGAAGGCGCTGATCTCGCAGCTCATCGCCTGCGACGGCGGCGGGCCGGAGATGTCCACGGCGCCGTTGGCCAGCGACGACTTCCGGATCGGTCTCAGCGAGCACCAGTTCGACTACGCCTGGGTCTTCGACGCGTGGGATGCGATCCGTCTGCGCGACATCGACGGCATGGACGTCGGCACGCTGCCCTTCGCCGACTACACCGACTGCATCCCGGACTGGTACACGCCCCTGCTCGCGACGTCGGCGTCGACGCTGGCCGCGGAGCCAGCGATGGTCCGGACGTTCCTCGACGTGCTGACCCGCGGGTACCGGGCGGCGATGGACGACCCTTCGGCCGCTGCGGACGCGCTGCTCGCGGCGGCGCCGGAGCTCGACGAGACGTTGGTGCGGGCGAGCGCCGACTACCTCTCCACCCGCTACGCCGACGACGCCGCGGCCTGGGGGCGGCAGACCCCGGCGACCTGGGACGGGTTCGTCGGCTTCCTCGAGGCCAACGGCCTCCTCGACGACGGTTTCGACACGGATGCGGCGTGGACGAATGACTACCTTCCCCGGCACTGACCGGCACGACAGGCGCGGCGGCGTCCTGGCCGAGGCGGACCGGTTGACCGTGGGCGTCCGTGGTGGGACGGGTCCGACGATCCTCGACGACGTCGCCCTGTCGGTGCGGGCGGGCGAGTTCGTCGCGGTGGTCGGACCGTCGGGGTGCGGCAAGTCGACGCTGCTGCGCGCCATGGCCGGTCTGCTGCCACCCTCGCTCGTGGCGTCGGGCGGAGCGCGGATCGACGTGGCGACCGGCGGCGGGCGGCGGGACGTGGCATGGATGCCGCAACGTGACGGCCTGCTGCCCTGGCGGCGGGCATGGTCCAACGCCCTCCTCGGTGCGCGGATCGCCGGCCGGGACGTCGCGGCGTCGGAGGTCCGCGCAGCCGAGCTGTTCGAGAGGTTCGGACTGGCCGGGGCCGAGCGCCGATGGCCGCATGAGCTGTCCGGCGGGATGAGGCGGCGGCTCGCCCTGCTGCGCACCGTGCTCGCCGACCGGCGCCTGCTGCTGCTCGACGAGCCGTTCTCCGGTCTTGACGCGCTGACCCGGCGCCGGATGAACAGCTGGCTGAGCGACCTCGACCTGGTGGGCACGAGCACGCGAGGAAGCGCGGTCGTCCTCGTGACGCACGACGTGGACGAGGCCGTGCTGCTGGCCGACCGGGTGCTGGTGATGTCCGGGCCGCCGGGGCGGGTGGTCGACTCCGTAGCGACCCGCAAGGGCGGTGACGGGCAGGCACGTCGGAGGTTGTTGGAGCTGCTCGGCGTCTGACGGGTGGCACACGGGCGCGCGCCCGGAGGAGGCCCCGGCCCGGGCATGCCCGGCCAGCGTGCGCGGCGGCCGCCGGCTGTGTGGCGGGTTCCACCGGGTACCGCACCGGGCTGATGCGGCACCTCGGTCGGGGGCGACTCCGGCGGCCTCGACACGTGGCCGGCCAGGACGCAGGCGGGTGGCGGATCGGGGCGAACCCGCCACAGCGGATCTCGCGGTGACCCCTGCGTTCGATGCCGACGTGGGCGCTCAGAGGTCCGGTCCGGCGTCGTAGGCCCGCTTGAGGTTCGCCATGGCCCGGTCGTGCGCGTCCTGCCAGTCTTCGTCCGTGACGGGCAGGGGGACCGCCGTGACGAAGTCGATCGACCTCGCGCGCGTGCCACCCGGTACGTGGCTGATGTCGGAGACCCTGAAGAGGGCCTGGTAGCTCGCGTCGGGACCGGGGAGCGCGCGCCCCAGCCGCCTGAGTGCCGTCGTGTCACGCAGCAGCAGCTCGATCGCCCGCGTCCCGGTGCCGTGGAGGCCGGCGACGCTCGTGACGTACCTGTCGAGTCGCGTCGACAGGTAGTTGCGCAGCCGGGTCACGAGCAGGTAGTCGGAGGTGAGGAACCCGTCGTCGCCCACGTCGGGCACGAAGGGGCCCTCGGGACCCGCGATGCGGCAGTTGACCCGCTCGACGCGGCCCTTGCCGGCGACGAACCGCGCGGCGGTGTGCGTCGGGTCGACCGACGAGAGGGAGAGCACCCACCGGAAAGGCAGCTCGAGCGGCGGGTTGTCGATCGACAGCGAGTCCGGGCCCTCGGAGTCGGGGAAGTAGCCGAAGACGGCCCGGGAGAGGCCCTCCGAGGTTGGGGCGCCGATCAGGTACAGGTCGCCGTCGAGCGGGCCGACGGCGGTGTCCTCGACCATGACCGAGCCCGCGCGCGCGGCCCGGAGGTAGTCGTAGCCGCCGAGCGTCCCGAGCGCGCTGAGGTTGTCGGGATGGAGCAGGGGGCTCTGCGCGTACAGCGAGTGGACCGAGTCGTGCCGATACACGCGGGCGTGGGGGCGGTCGAGGCCGAAGGCAGCGCGCCCGGCGCGAGCCTCGGCCTGTCGGTGCGACAGCCGTGCGAAGGCCGAAGCGGCGCCCCTCGCGATCGTCACCGTCGCCGCCATCGTGCCGAGCGAGGAAGCGCCGACGGACATCAGACCCCGCACCTGGTCCCACGCCATCGCAGCCCCCGTCCCGTCGCTCGACGCCGCGCAGATCGTCTCAGGTGGACGCAGCGATGGGTAGATGGTCGCTCGTCGGCGCGCTGTCGCGTCCCGGGCGATGACGCGGCAGCGGCGGTCAGGGGCGTGCACCCCGGCGTGGACCGCCACTCGTGAGGACGTTCGCCCCTGGCGCCGCGCCGGCCGCACGAGAGCATGGGCGGGCGGGCCGGCCGCCGGGCTGGGATTCGGGCGACCCGCCGACGGGAGGGGACCTGCGATGGGTACGCGGGCGCCGGCGATGTGGCGCGGCATGGGTCGGCTGAACCGGCGGATCGAGGCTCTCATCGCGTCCGGGCGCGGTCCGCGGGGGACGGTCCTGCTGCTCACCACGACCGGTCGCCGCAGCGGCCTGCCGCGCGTCACACCGCTCCAGTTCGAGCGGGTCGACGGGGCCTACGTCGTCGCGTCGGCCAGGGGCGCGCAGGCCGACTGGTTCCGCAACGCCGTCGCCGACCCGCACGTGACGCTCCAGGTGGGGGACCGCACCCTGCACGGGCTGGCCCGCGCCGTCGTGGAGGCGGGGGAGATCGCGGACCTGCTCGAGCTCCGGCGCCGGCGGCGTCCGGTGATGATCCGGCTGATCATGATGGTCGAAGGTGTCTCGCCCTGGGCGAGCCGCGCGCGGCTGGAGCGGTTCGCCCAGGGCAAGGCGATGCTGGTGGTCGAGGTGGCCCAGGAGTAGACGGGTGCGTGCCGTCGCTCAGCCGCGGGCCGCGAGTGCGGCAACGCCGAAGGCCTCCGTCAGGGTCGGGTGCGGGTGGATCGCCTCGGCCAGCTCGTCGACCGTCGTGCCCAGCCTGACGGCGAGCGCAGCCTCGCCCATCAGGTCGGCGGCGCCCTCGACGAGGACGTGCACGCCGACCACCCGGCGCGAGTCGCGGGCGTAGACGATCCGCAGGAGCCCGTCGGGGTCGCCGCCGATCTGAGCGCGGGCGTCGGCCGCGTAGTCGTACTCGGCCACGCCGACCTCCATGCCGCTCGCCCGCGCGGCCTCCTCGGTCAGTCCCACCATGCCGATCTCGGGGTAGGAGAAGATCACCGCGCTGTTGTGCTCCGGCCGGGGGAACTCGGCGGGCGCCCCGAGCAGGTGACGCGCCACCGCCAGGGCCTGTGCCGTGGCCCAGTGCGCGAACATCGGGTCGCCGACGAGGTCACCGGTGGCGTAGATGCCGGGCTCTGCGGTCTGCAGGGTGGCGTCGACGACGAGCCCGTGACGCCCGCCGCGGATCGCGGTCGTCTCCAGGCCGAGGCCCACGGTGTTCGGGCGCCGGCCGGCGACGATCGCCACGACCTCGGTCTCGGCCGACTTGCGGTTGCCGCCGACGGAGAAGGTGGTCACGAGGTGACCGGGCTCGCCCGTGATCGAGTCCACCGTCGCCGAGGTGTGGACCTCGATCCCGTCGCGGACCAGATGCCCCTCCAGCCGCTCGGCGAGGACGGCGTCGACGGGGCCAAGGATCCGATCGGCGACCTCGAGCACGGTCACGCGGGTGCCGAGCATCGCGAAGATCTGCGCCATCTCGACGCCGATCGGCCCGGCCCCGATCAGCGTCATCGAGCGCGGGACGGCGTCGATCTCGATCAGCTGCGTGGAGTCGATGACGCCGGGCAGGTCCGCGCCCGGGATCGGCAGGGAGGCCGGCACCGAGCCGGTGGCCAGGATCGCCCGGTCGAACGTCACGGCGCGCCGCCGCTCGGGGGTCTCGACGAGCGCGGAGCGGGGGCCGGTCAGTCGAGCCCGGCCGAAGACCACGTCGAGCGAGGGCAGCGCCCTGGTGTGGGCCAAGGCGCCTTGTGCCCGACCGGACAGGATCCGCTCCCGGCGGCTCTGGACCGCGGTCCAGTCGATCTCGGGCGGGTCGGGGGTCTCCAGCCGCAGTCCGAAGTCGCGAGCGCGGAGGATCTCGTGCCGCCGTGCGGCCGTCTCGCGGAAGATCTTCGAGGGGATGCAGCCCTCGAACAGACAGGTGCCGCCGAGGCCACGACCGGCCTCGACCAGGAGCACGTGCTTGCCGGCGCGGGCCAGCGCCATGGCCGCCGGGGTGCCGCCCGGGCCGCCGCCGATCACCAGCACGTCGACGTGCTCATCCGTTGCCATCATGCGTTCCTTCCCGGGCCTCACGGGCCGCGGTGACGACGCGCCGTCGACGATGCCGCTCGTGGGTTCGCCGCCGCGAGGGTGGCAAGCCCGGCCAGGGCAGCGCGGGCGCGCGCATCGGCGCCGATAATCCCGAGCCTCGTCAGTTCAATCTAGATTGGTTCAATTGCGCTTGAATAGTAACGCCGAAGGTGAGGTTCGCCCACCGGACGACGGCCCGCTCCCGGGACGGGTCCGTGGGCGTGGACCCATCTCCCTGGCAGCGCTGCTCCTCAGCTGTCGACTCGGCCGGCGCGGCGATACCGGACGTGGGTGGCCAGCGGTGAGCTCAGCACCTCGACGGGCTCGAAGCCGAACGTCCCGACGCCGTCGAAGAGGCGCTCGCCCGCACCCAGCAGGACGGGTGCGATGTCGAGGGTGAGCTCGTCGACCACCCCGGCGATCAGCGCCTGGCGGACGGTCGAGGCCCCGCCGGCGATGTCCACCCCGGCGTCCCCGGCGGCCTCACGCGCCGCGGAGTAGGCCGCGTCGAAGCCGTCGGTGATGAAGTGGAACGTCGTCCCGCCGTCGAGCTCGAGCGGGGCGCGGCGGTGGTGGGTCAGCACGAACACCGGCGCGTGGTACGGCGGCTCGGAGCCCCACCAGCCCGACCAGTCCTCGTCCCACGCCCCACGGATCGGGCCGAACATGTTCCGTCCCATGACGTAGGCGCCCCGGGGGCGCATGAGCCACTCGTTCGCAGCCCGGTCGGCGTCGGTGGCCCGCGGGTCGCCGATGTGCCAGCCGTGCAGCTCCTGACCCCGCCTGCCCAGCGGGTTCTCACGGCTCTGGTCCGGCCCTGCGACGAAGCCGTCCAACGAGATCGACATGTGGCAGGTCGTGTCGGTCACGGCAAACCTCCGTAGTGTTCGCGAGCGAGCTCACGCGGACGATAACCGCGGCCACGGACAGTCCGGCGAGCTGACCGGCCGCCCGAGAGGAGGTGCCGTGGTTCGGAACCCGGAGCCGGTGATCCGCGACGCCGTCGCGCCGGACGTGGCGGCGATCTGCCGGTTCGGCGAAGCGCACATCCGGTCGCACTACGCGCCGCTCATCGGAGACGGTCCCGCTGACCAGCAGGTCCGTCGCTGGTGGAACGAGACCTACATCGCCGCCGGGGTCGCCGCGGGGCAGGTGGTCGTCGCCGAGGACGGCGGCGAGCTCGTCGGCGTCGCGCAGCGCGGCCGCAACGGAGCCGACCACGTGATCTACAAGCTCTACGTCCACCCCGACCACCGCGGCCGGGGGATCGGCCCGCTGCTGATCGCGGGACTCGTCCGGCAGCTGCCGGCCGGGACGGAGCGCGTCTTCATCGAGCAGTTCGCCGGCAATGCGCGTGCCGGGGCGTTCTACGAGCGCGAGGGCTTCACCGTCGACCGGATCGAACCCGGGCCCACCGATGCGCTCGCGGTGGTGTGGCGGGTGCAGGAGCTCGGCCCGGAGGCCCTAGGGCATCGCGATCCAGCGCTCGTCGACGAGCCGCCACCAGGGCGGTCGCCGGCGGATGAGCCACACCGCGGTAGTGAGGACAGCCGGCATGGCGGCGAGCGCGGCGACGCCGAGCCCGCCCTCGAGTGAGACCTCGGCGAAGTAGCTGAGGTCGTCGGCCAGCAACGCGCGCGACGGGTCCGCCGGGTCGTAGACCACCTGCAAGCCGATGCTCGATCTCGGGGAGGCCATACGTGGTGAGCGCGGCGAGCACTTCGCTGGCCAGCGCGGGGAGGTCGCTGCCGGGCCGGACGATCCAGTGGTCGGGCACCGCGCCTCCGTGCTGGCCGGCGACCATGTGAAGGCGCGATCCCCATCCGACGGGATGCGAGACCGCCGGCGTCGGCCGGTCAGCACGTCGCCCGGCGGGTACGTTCTCGGCGTCCCACTCGTCCTTGGAGACGACGAGCAGGTCGATCGTGAAGGCCACCTGCTCGGCCGAGGAGTGCTTCGCCCATCGGGTGATGCCGAGCATCACCCACTGCGACGGGTGCGGTCGGAGCCACTTGCCCAGAGAACCGCGCCACCCGCGCGAACGGAGCTCGGGTGCGATGTGCCCGCTGACGAGGGCTGTGAAGGCTTCCTGGGCAGTCACCGGCCAACGGTAGCGAGCGCGGCCACGAGGGGGTGGGTGACTCCCGGTAGGAGCCACCCACCTCGTCACGCGGGTGTGGGCGACCCGCCGGCCGTGCCGCCGCCGTTGAGCACGAGCGTTCCGCCGGTGCGCTCGACGGCGAGCAGTGCGCGCAGCTCGCGCAGGGCCGGGTTGCCGTCCAGGGTGCGTGCGGCGTTGGCCAGCGACCGCAGGGTCGCGGTCTCGCCTCGCGCGCGCTCCAGGGCGGCCGCGGCCTCCTGGCGGGCGAGCGCGACCTGCGCGAACGACCGGCGCAGCTCGCCCGGGAAGGACAGGTCGCGCAGCTCGACGGCCTGGACCTCCGTGCCGACGGCGCCCGCCTCGTCCCGGACACGCTCGACGAGGTTCGCCCCCACCTCCGCGCGGGCGGTGAGCAGGTCCTCGGCGGAGCGCGTCGCGACGGCGTCGCGGATCGCCAGCTGGGCGGCCAGGTAGAGCCGCTCCGCCGGTGTGGTCGTCGCGTCGCCGGACAGCACCCAGCGGAGCGCATCGACCACGGCGTAGCGGACCACGACGGCCGCGCGCACGCCGACGCCGTCGGACGTGAGGACCTCCTGGCCGGTGACCTTCAGGAGCGCCGGGCGCAGGTCGACGACCGCGAGCGCGCTGCGGCGCTTGCGGTACCGGTGCCGTCCCGGTCCGAGCACGACCGGGGCCGCGCCGGACTGGTGCAGCACGCCGCGCTGGAACTCCTGGACGGTGACGCGGGCCATGGTCCTTCCTCACTGTGAGATCGGGTGCGACCGCCGGGCCGGCGCGGGTCGGGCACCGGGGCGTGAGCCGCAAGGGTGACCGGCCGGTCTGCGCCGGCCCGACGGCCGGTTGCGGAGTTGCACCGCCGGCCCCGGGAACCGGGAGTCCGCTTCTGTAGAGCACTGCGCCGCCGAGTGGGAAGCGGTGGACCGCACTGGCCCTCCGCCCCGGGAACGGCGCGCCGTGCGAGGCTAGCCGAGCGGGGGTCGGGGTGTCCTCGACATTCTTGGGGAGTCCTTCGCCACGTCACGCAAGGGGGCCCGGTGTCGCATCCGTCGATCATCCTGACCGATGAGTTCAGGCAGGCCCTCGACACCCTCGACCAGGGTCGCAACCTGTTCCTGACCGGGAAGGCCGGGACCGGCAAGTCGACGCTGATCCGCCACTTCATGTCACTGACGGACCGTCGCGTGATCGTGGCGGCACCCACCGGCATCGCCGCGCTCAACGTCGACGGGTACACGATCCACCGGCTGTTCAGCTTCGGGACGACGACGAGCCTCGCCGAGGTGGTGGGTGGCGGGTACCGTCCGGGTCGGTTCACCTCGGTGCTCGCTTCGCTGGACACGCTGATCCTCGACGAGGCGTCGATGGTGCGGGCCGACCTGTTCGACATGCTCGTCGCCGCGCTCGAACGCTTCGGCCCCAGGCCGGGCACGCCGTTCGGCGGTGTGCAGCTGGTGCTGGTCGGCGACCTGTTCCAGCTGCCGCCCGTGGTCACCGACGGCGAGCGGGAGTTCTTCGAGACCAGGTACCCGACGCCGTACTTCTTCTCGGCGGACAGGTTCTCGCCCGCGGACTTCCCGACCGTGGCGCTGACGACGGTGTTCCGCCAGCTGGGCGACCAGCGCCTGACCGGCCTGCTCAACGCGGTGCGGGAGGGGGTCCTGGTCGAGCGGGCGCGGGCGGAGCTGAACTCGCGAACCGACCCGGAGTTCGAGCCACCGGACGACGAGTTCTGGCTGACGCTGGCACCTACCAACCGCGTGGTGTCCGCGCGCAACCGGCAGCGTCTCGAGCGCCTTCCGGGCGAGGTGGCCGTCCACCGCGCCGCGAGATGGGGCGACCTTGAGCTGTTCGACCCACCGGTCGAGGAGGTGCTCGAGCTCAAGGTCGGCGCGCAGATCATGATGCTCAACAACGACTCGGCCGACCGTTGGGTCAACGGAACGCTCGGCAGGATCACCGACCTGCGGCACGACGACGGCGAGCTGGCCGTCGAGGTCGAGTTCCGCGACGGCGCGAGGGCCGAGGTCCAGCCCTTCACGTGGGAGGCGACGCGCCCCGTGGTCGAGGCCGGCGCGCTACGGCGCGAGGTCGTGGGCACCTACACCCAGCTCCCGCTCAAGCTCGCCTGGGCCATCACCATCCACAAGAGCCAGGGGCAGACGCTGGACAGGCTGGTCGTGGACCTGCGGGGCGGGGCCTTCGACTACGGCCAGGTCTACGTCGCGCTCAGCCGGTGCACCTCCCTGGACGGCCTGGTGCTGACCCGTCCCGTGCTGCCCAAGGATCTGAAGACCGATCGTCGGATCCTGCGCTTCCTGAGGGCCTCGACGGCGCCGGGCCGCGCCGTCCGGACGTGCGCGATCAGCATCCTGACGGTCGGCATGGAGGGGCGCCTGTCGCGTCCGCGCCCGGTCGAGCTCGCTGTCGCCTTCGACGACGGGTCCGCGGTGAGCACGCTGGTCAACCCGCAGCGGGATCTCGACGACGCCAGGACGGCGTACGACATCACGGTGGACGACGTCCTCCTCGCTCCGACACTGGCTGAGGCGTGGTCGGCGATCGCTCCGCTGCTGGACGGCTGCGTGCCGGTGGGCGTGGACGTCGACGAGACGCTCGGGCTCATCGACTTCGAGCTCAAGCGGCTCGGGGCTGTCGTGCACCTGCCGATCGGTGCCGAGATCCCGACGTCGATGGTCACAGGTGCCGATCGTGCGGCCATGTCCGCGCCCACGGCTCTGGCACGGGCACGGGCCGGGTTGTCCCTGGCGAAGCGGGGAGAGCTCGACACGTCGGGTGGGTCGCCGTTCGACGTGGACGCGCTCGGTGGCGAGGACGCTGATGCGCCGGCGTACCTGCTGACCCGCGACGGCGCCGCCACGCCCCCGTCGAGTGCCGCGATGCCGACGCTGTCCGCCCTGATGGACACCAGCCGGGTGCTCAGCGCTGTGCTCCTCGGCCGGAGCGTGCCGGAGGTCGCGGCGAGCTCGCCCGGTGATCCGGTGGTCGCCGACGTCGTGCGCGCGGTCGTCGTGGAGCGCCTGGAGTCGGCGGCGTCGCGAACCACCGGGCTTCCCGGGGAGCTGCTCACCCGGCTCGGCGTCCTGGAGGAGACGCTCGGGATCGAGGTCGTGGAGGCGATCACGGCGGCGACCGGCGCGAACGGGCGGCCGATCTCCGACGTGCTGTGCCGCGGGGCACGGGTGTGCTTCACGGGCACGGCGGTCGACGCCACGGGTCGCGTGTGGTCGCGAGAGGAGATCTGCGCCGCTGCTGAGGCGCGGGGCCTCGTCCCGGTCGGTTCGGTCAGCAAGACGCGGTGTGACGCGCTGGTCGTTGCCGAGGTGGGCACCCAGTCCGGGAAGGCCCGCAAGGCCAAGGAGCTGGACAAGCCGGTGTTCCCGGCCGACGAGTTCTTCGCCTGGCTCGCGTCCGGCGGGGCCGTTGTGGCGGAGCGCACGGCGCGCCGATACTCGGACTCATGACCGACGCGCCGGCGTCCAGCAGCGATGCGCGGTTCCTGACACAGGCAGTCGACCTCGCGGTCCGGAGCGTGGCCTCGGGCGGTGGGCCGTTCGGGGCGGTCGTGGTGCGCGACGGGGTCGTGATCGGCGAGGGGCAGAACCGGGTCACGCTCGACGGCGATCCCACTGCGCATGCCGAGGTGGTCGCGATCCGCGACGCGTGCCGCCGCTCGGGGTCCTACTCGCTCGCCGGCGTCGAGCTGTTCAGCTCGTGCGAGCCGTGCCCGCTCTGCCTGGCCGCGGCGCTGTGGGCTCGGGTGGGCCGGATCGTGTTCGCCGCGAACCGCGACGACGCCGCCCGCGCGGGGTTCGACGACCGTGCCTTCTACGAGCTGCTCGCGCGGGACCGTTCGACCTGGCCGATGGCGGTGGTCGAGCACCGGATCCCCGGGGCCGAGGCCCCGATGGACGCCTGGTTGGCGTTCGAGGACCGCGCCGAGTACTGACGGCAGCGGTCAGCCGCGAGCCGCGAGCGCGGCAAGACCGAAGCGGTCAGGGTCGGGTGCGGGTGGATCGCTTCGGCGAGCTCGTCGACCGTCGTGCCGAGCCTGACGGCGAGCGCAGCCTCGCCCATCAGGTCGGCGGCGCCCTCGACGAGGACGTGCACGCCGACCACCCGGCGCGAGCCGCGGGTGTGGACGATCCGCAGCAGCCCGTCGGGGTCGCCGCCGATAGGCCCGAGACCCATCAGTTCGATCTAGATTGGTTCAATCGCTCTTGAATCGTGACGCCGAGCCTCAGGTTCGCCACCGGGGCGAGGGCACCGCTCCCGGGACGGACCCGCGCGCGTGGCCCGTCGTGCACCAGGCCCGACCGCGCTCGAGACGGGCGGGTCCCGGGAGCGGGCCTCGGGCGTCGCGGGAGCTCGCCGCGGCCGTCAGGGACCGCTGCCGGCTGCCTTCGTGCAGCCCTCGGTGTCCTCCGGCGACTCGTAGTAGTACCTGCCCTGCTTCTCCAGCGAGCGCTTCAGGCTCATGTAGGCACCGGGGTCGCAGCGCAACTGCCAGAGCTTCTTGTTGAGCCAGGCCGGCTCCGCCGCAGGTGCCGCGGTGACCACCGCGTCGTCGCCGGGGATGCGCCGGCTGGTCACCGCCCCCCCGAAGGCCACTTTGGCGTGCGGCGAGGCGATGTCCAGGTCAGGATGCCCTCGGTAGGCGGCCTCCTTGCCGCGGACGAGCAGCCGCGAGGTCTCGCCGGTGTCCTTGACCTGGCCGGCCGTGCTGCCGTGCAACGAGAACCAGATCACGGTGGTGAAGCCGATGACTCTGGTGCCGGTCAGCCGACCGGACAGCTGGGCCAGCAGCGCGGCGCCGGCGGCGCCGCGACCGGTGATGCAGCTCATCAGCACGAGTTCGCCGCCCTTCGGCACGAGGAGCGCCGCGAGCCCCGTGAGCTGGGTCGAGTAGTGCGGCAGGGTGGCCGTGGTGAGCGCTGCGGGCTCTCCGACCGACGACGGCGGCAGCACGAAGCGGCCGCCGGCGTCGCCGTGCGCCAGGATCACCAGGCGGGACACCTTCCCGGTCAGTCCCAGGCTGGTGAGGCTCGTCACCAGGTGGTCGAAGCTGGAGACCGGCACCGCGTGGTCGTACCCGTTGCCCGGTCGCCAGATCCCCAGGTGGTAGGCCCAGACCCGGACAGCGTCGGCGGGCCTACCGTCCGGGCCGGGGTAGGACCGCGGTGGCGCCCCGGGGTAGGCCGACGGGTAGCGACCCGACGGCGTTGCTGGCACCGACGAGGGATACCCCTGCGGATACGGCTCGCTCATGTCTCCTCCGCCGAGGTGACGGCGACGGAGGCGTCCGAGCCGCCGAGCGGCCCGACGTCGATCGACAGGTCGACGTCGCCGGTCGTGTCGGTGACCACCTCGAGCTTCTGCGCCGAGGCCTTGCCGACCAGCGCGTTGGTCAACAACGCGTTCTCCAGCTTCGCCTTGAGGAGCGCGATCTCGAGGTCCTTCTTCTCCAGGTCGAACTGCCGGTTGACCTCGATGTAGTCCTCCGCACCCGAGCACACCCCCAGCGACAGGTCCGCGTACACCCCCTGGGTCGGGCTGGTGACCGTGTACTGCGCGGGCCGCCCCTGCTCCTGCACGGGCCCGAGGTGTGCGCGCGCCTCCCCGAGCATGGCCATCAGCTGGGCGGTGAGCTCGGCCAGGGCCCTCTCGGTCAGCGTGCCGGCCTTGCCGTAGACGTAGTCGAGCAGCTCGTACTCGTGCCCCGAGACCACCTCGTAGCACCAGCGGAACGAGCCCTCCTCGTCGGACTCGACCCAGCCGGCCGGCTGGGTGTGCGCCAGGACGGTGTCTCGGAACTCCCGACGCGCCTTCTTGGCGGCGTCGGTCTGCACCGACCAGTGCGGCGCACCTAGCGCCCCGTCCTCGAGGTCGGTCACCCACGCGGCGCGCAGCACCGCCAGCGGGCTGATGCCCCACCGCGCGGTGAACGCCGCGATCCAGTCGGCGTCCCGCACACCGGCGATCAGCTCGCCCCAGCTCATGTCTCCGCTGCCCGACTCCGAGGGGAAGGTCACCGGGGAGCTCTCCGGTCCGCGGGCCGGCTGGTTGATCAGCACCCGGCCACCCAGCAGGACGTAGACGACGTCGTACATGCTCAGCGAGACGGTGTGCTCGCGCAGCACCTCGTAGAAGTTGGCGTTGAGGGTGTGCGCCTGGTTGATGTTCGTGATCTTGCGGGTGGTCTTGGACTCCGACCCGCTCTCCCGGGACAGCGCCATCTTGACCTTGCGCTGCGACCGCTGCTCGCTGGTGGCCTGCTCCATGCGCTCCCGACCGCTCTTGGCGATCTGCTGGTTCATGGTGTCGGTGTCCTGCGACCAGCCGGCCTTGACGCTGGCGTTGAAGCCGAACCCGCTGTACCCGGCCGAGGCGTCGACGTAGGTGTGCTCCTTGGTCGCCACCTTGTCGGTGACCTCCGACGACGACGAGGTCGTGGACTTCACGTCGGAGGTGTTCTTCGCGTCGATCCCGGTCTCAGCCTCCTCGAGCCGCTTGTCGGTCTCCCAGGTCTTGATCTCCATGGTCACCTCCTCGTTGGGCAGCAACGAGAGGGTGTAGATGAGGTCGCCCAGTCCGTAGCCGGTCGGTCGGCTGTCCTGCCGGTACTTGTAGACCATCCCCAGGGTCCATGGCACCCGGTCGGCGCCGAGCTGCTCCATCCCGGTCGCGACGGTCGGGAGCGTCAACCGGTCGTCCACGAGCCTGATGAGGCGGCGGCTGAAGATGCTCTCCGTGGTGTCCACGGACTTGAGCGCGAGCTGCGACGTGTCCAGCGTCGGCCGGCACGTCCTGCTGATGGCGTAGGGCGAGATCACACCGCGGGTGGGCGTCCGCTCCTCCTCGATGACCTCCTCGGACATCTCCGTCTCCTGTCTGTCCGACGTGGTGGGGCTCTCCCACCACGGGATCAGAGGACACGTGACCTCGTTCCAGTGTGCGCCGCAGGGCTCCCGCCTGACAGGGCACTTGGGCCCCGGAGGCCTGGGCCGCGCCGCCGCAGGCCGGCCCGCGGGAACGCTGATCGGTCGGCCGCTGCAGCCGGCGGACCCCCTCTGCCTCCCCGGTTCAGTGGTGCGGTACGGCGGACGCAGTTCCAGTGAGCGACAACGGCGATCGTCGAAGAGGGGCGGGACTCGTCTGGCGCATTGCCGTCGAGTCACCCGCCTTGGACTGCGTTCATCCACGCGTCGCGGGTGGCGCCGAGTGCCGCTTCGGCGGTGACTCGGAGCCGAGTCTGGTGGCCGAGCGCGCGGCGCCAGGCGTCCTCGTCAGGCGCCGCGTCGAAGACCCAGGCTGCCGGCGGTCGGCCGGTCGGCCCGGATCGGACGAACACCTCGACGGCCTCCGCGTCGATGTGCCCGCGCTCGGCCAGAGCCCAGAGGCCGTGGAGGTCGCGCGGCGCGTGTCGCTCCATCCAGGTGGTGAGCCTGGCGGTGCCGAAGCCGGCGGCCGTGAGTGGACGGCGGCCTCGATCGCGGCCGCTACCTCGCTGCGCGGCGCAAGAGCCACGAGGTCGATGTCCTCGCTCAGTCGCGCGTCCGCGAGGTGGGTGCGTGAGAGGGCCGTGCCGCCGAAGAACGTGACGCCGTCGGTCGGGACGTCCGTCGCGATCGCGGCCAGCACGTGGGAGATCAGATGGTCGCGCCGGACCTGCTCGAGGTCGGCGCCGAACCGATCGCCGACGGCGGCCCACTCGTCGCGCTGGCTGGTCATCGTCCCGCCGCCACCCGCCGCAGGGTGGCGCGCATCCGCTGCCGGCCGGCGATCTGCTCGAGCGTCGCCCGGTCACACTGCGGCCACAGGGCGTCGATGGCCTGCCGCGCGTCGAGGTCCTCGCCGCGCGGGTCGCCCTTGGCAAGGTCGAGGACTGTCTGCTCGGGCGTCGTGGCAAGCGCAGGCCCGAGGTCCGTCTGGACCAGGACCGCGTCGAGGGCGGCAACGTCGCGCTCCGCGAAGTGCACGGTGGCCTCACGGTCGGAGAGCGGTGTCGGGCGCCGGTACGTGGGTACGGCGACGTACCCGCTGCCGATCGCTCGTGGCAGCGCCCTGAGTGCGCGAGCAGCCGTGAGTCCGGTGAGCACCGGAACTCGCGCGCCGTAGAGCGCGGTGGCGACGGCGGCCGTCGCGGCTTCGAGGGTCGGCCGCCAGCTGACCGGGTCAGCGTCGAGGGGCACCGCGCAGTAGATGCCCCGGGCGAGCCGGTGCAGCACTCCTGCCTGCTGGAACTCGCGGATCTCCTTGCGCGGATGTGCGTAGAGGCCAGCGAGGTCTGCCACGACGAGCGTCCGCAACGGGGCTCGTGCAGCCAGACGGGCGATGTCGCCTCGGCCTTTCACTCTGCAGATAGTAACCTTGAAAGGTTACTATCTGCAGACTTACTGGCCGACGAGCCCGGGGATCGCTCGACGGCGGCAGGTGCCCGCTGTTGACGCTGTGAGCGGCCAGGTCGAGGTGTCGGTCAGTACACCGGCATGTTCGGGATGACTCGTTCGGCGATCGCGACGACTGCCTTCGCGAGCGGAAGAGCATCACCTGCGTCGGTCGCGGTGATAGGTGGAGTCTCCGCGATCGGGTACTCGGCGGAGTTGCGCGTCCGGCGGAGCCAGTCGAAGTGGCGCAGGTCGCGGCCCATCGGTGGATCGAGCTGGGCGAGTGCGGCAGTCAGCAGTACCGCGTGGGCTCCGTCGCCGCGTGAGCGCAGCCCCTGGTTGGCCAGGATCGCGGCGAGGGCCTTCCGAGCCGCGTCGTAGCCGAGCTGGAAGCTCCCGGTGGGGTCCGTCTCGACGCTGGCTGCTGCGGTCTCGAGGTGGCGGTGCGCCTGGTCGAGCAACGCGTCGGCGAGGTCGCGGCTCGGTGTGACCCGCTCGAGGCGCCGCTCGGTGATCAACGCGTCGATCGTGGCCCGGCCTTGCTCCCATCGTGCGATCACGTCGTCGCCTCCGTGCCGATGTCGAGCCGGGTCAGAGGCCGTGAGCGGACCGTGGTCAGGAACGGGTCGTCACTCGCGGCCCATGCCTCGGGGGAGACCTTGGTGATGGTGACCGTGGTGTGGAGCGCCTCCTCGGCAGCGTTCGCCGCCTCGTTGAGGGCGGGTCGCGACGGGTTGCCGATCACGAGGACGTCGATGTCGCGCGGGTGGGCTCCGGTCACGCCCTCGTGGCGGGCGGCCCACGATCCGTAGATGTAGGCGATGTCGATGCCGTGCACCTGGGCGAGCGCGCGAGTCAGGATCGGCGCGGGCCCGTAGGTGCCGTTGATCAGTTCGGTGAGCGGACGCAGCAAACGGTAGTCAGGGTTTGCCCGGACGAGCCGGGAACGGCCCTGTCGGGTGTCGACCAGGACGCCGGCCTCGACGAGTCGGCCGATCTCCTTGTGCACGACTGACGGCGGTGCGTCCACCGTGCGCGCGACGTCGGCGATGCTGTGTGCCTCGGTTGGGTTGAGCAGCAGCAGGGCGAGAATCTCGCCCTGGGTGTCCGACCGCAGGAACGGCGCCAACGCAGGTGCCGGAGTTCGCATAACGCGACTATATCATCGGCTTATGCGAATGATCGGGATCGGCCGCCAGAGGTGGCGAGAGCCCAGACGCGGACGCCGGCCGTGTCAGCGGACAGCGTGATCATGAGGGCATGACCGATCATGAAGCTGCCGGGCGAGCCGCCCGGCAAGGCGAGACCCGCGAGGTCCTTGACCTCACAGAGGCGGGGGCGGGTCGTTGGCTGATCGAGACGGCCAGCAGGAGCTGCTACCGCGTGAGCGTCGACGGGGAGGGCGGCGTCACCTTCGTCCGGACGCCGCGCTCGGCCCACAGTCGCCCGGTGGGCGGCGCTTGGCCAAGCGCGGACCTTCGACGCGACGGCGAGTCCGTGCGGGTTCTCTCCGTCGGGCACATGAGTGTTTCGGACGACGGTGGCACCTCTCTCGTTGCCGAGATCAGGGTCGGCTTCCCCGCGGTCTGGGTGGTTGAGCCCTTGGCCGAGGACGCTGACTTCACTATGCGGATGACCACCGACATCGTTGCGATCTCGCGGCTTGCGGCTCGCGGCCGGACTCTGCCGGACGCTCCGGCACCGCACGGGATCCCTGGGCCGAGGTGGCGGGAATCGAAGGCGCTGGCACCTGTTGGGGCCCGTTGGTCCGGAACGCTGACCTGCGGTGATGCGTGGCCGGCTGGCGGCGGGTCGGTGCCGATCGGCGCCATGTCGTTGACGCCGTCAACAACGGTCAGATCGTCGTCCACGCGCACGCGTCGGGATCCCACGTTCCGTCTGCGAGCCGGCCTTCGAGAACGGGGTCGAGCATTGCGGCGGCCACAGCGTGGCCATGGTCAACGTCGGGATCGAGGCCGACCGTGATCGCAAGGCGTCGGTAGCTGCCGCGCCACTCGGCAGGGGGAACGGGGAGCGAGGTCGGCGGCTCGTGGGTGGCGCGTCGTGCGAACACGGCGTCGATGTCCGCGCGCAGTGCTCGGGCATCGATCGCAAACGTGGAAGCGATGAGTGCAAGGTCCACGACGTCCTTGGTGCGGGTGCTGGGCCGCCCGCCCTCGTAGGTGCGGGTGTAGGCGTGCAGCTTCTCGGCGACCTGGGTCGCCAGGGGAAGCGTTGGGACGCTCACCGGTGGGACGCCGGCGAAGGCGAGCAGGTCTGGAGTGGTGACCCGGTCCTCGTCGCCCGCCGGGCCGCCGTCGGTCCCCACGTCGAGGATGAACGACTCGAATGGCCTCCCCGCCAGAGACGCGGTGACGCGGAACCGGTGTGTGCCACCCAGCAGGCCCGGGGTGGCCTCGGAGCGTTCGAGGCTGAACACGAAGTGGTCGTCGAGGTCGACGACGGCGGCGTCGAGGAGTGTGTCGAGGAGATGGTCTCCGTCGTCGTGCCAGGCGAGGTCCACGTCCTTCGTGGAGCGGGCGCGGTCGGCGAGGCGTAGGTCGAGTGCGAACCCGCCCTTGAGGACCCATGCGCCTGGCGCCGCGACGATGAGGCGCGCGAGCAGCCGATCGAAGACGATGCGCTTGCGGAGTCGGGGGAGGCGCGACGGGTCGCCAGTGGTCAGTGCCTTCAGGCAGTCCTCGAGCGCACGCCGGAACGCCGCGGGGCTGTCGTACCTCACGCCTGGGCCTCCGTGGTGGCGGTCTGGATCAGCTCGCGTGTCCGGGACGATCGCGTGGCCGCGGCGTCGGTGAGCCGGCGCGGTGTCGTCAGGCTTCGCTGCAGTGCCTGGCGGATCGCGAGCTCGACCTGCTCGGGCTGGGTGCCGGTCTCCGCGCAGTCGACGATGGTCCGCTCGGGAGTGGTTGCCGCGATGCCCGCCACGTCGCGGATCTCCCTGGCCTCCAGCGGCCTGGCGAGGGTGTGCAGCCGGACGCCGGCCCGCGGGCGTTGGCCGCGCTGGGAGCGCGGTAGCGAGACGTGCACGGCGTCGGGGATGACGTCGGCAAGGTCATAGAGCTCGAGGGCGCTCTCGTGGGAGACGACCGCGTGGGCAGGGCGCAGCGGTAGCCAGGCCGCGACGACATGTTCGAGCGGACTGGTGGGGAAGTGGCGCAGGCGGTAGATGCCGCGGCCCACGCGTTCGTACCGCCCGCCAGGGCGAGCGTGGTGGCGCAGCGTGCTGCGGTCCATGCCCGCCTCGATCGCCTGGCCGGCAGTGAAGTACCCGGCCTGGCTCTCCGCGACGTCATACAGCCGGTCGTGGTTAACGTCATGCATACGGGGGATCCTATCCCCTCTTTGCATGACATCACTGCCTCTCCGAGCGCAACGAGCGGTGACGGGTCGCAACGGGATTGACGGCGTCAACATGCGGATCCCGCCGGACGCAACGGCATCCGACGGGACCCAATAGGTGGAGGTGGCGGGAATCGAACCAGTTGGGAGCCTTGTGGAGCCGTTGGTGGAGGCGCGTGACCTGCGGTGATGCGATGGGGTGTTGACGGGGATCGTGAGTGGATCGGTGGGGACCGTTGACCTGAGTTGGGTCAATCGCCTTAGTGCCTTGCGCGCGGCGTCGTGAGCGCCTCGAGGAGAGCCTGCTGGGCGGGGTTGATCGCGGGCGGGTAGGTGCGGATGGCGCCGTTGATCTCGATGGTCGCCGAGCGCAGCGGGCGTAGGTCGCGCAGGACTTTGCGGATCGAGAGCCCGGTGCGGTCCTGGACCGTGCGGGAGATGGCCAGGGCGGTGAACACGATGGTCAGGTGGGCCTCGATCGCGTCGCGGGTGCGGGCGAAGATGGGCCTGGCCTGCAGGTCTGTCTTGGACATCCGGAAGGACTGCTCGACGTGCCATAGGTCGTGGTAGCTGGCGATCACCTCGCTGGCGCTCATGACGGTGGCGGGGATGTTGGTGACGTAGCCCTTGAGGCCGGCGACGCGCCGGGCCCGGGCCAGGGCGCTCTCGTCCAGCACCCGTGCGCCGCCGGCGGCCTTGACGAACCGGG